>WNGF01013352.1_pt1 | contig 17378 bp, 14 predicted proteins | sample 5400641 | NCBI WGS metagenome assembly WNGF01 (sample SAMN13153371, study PRJNA577476) | soil metagenome | isolation source: 80 cm soil or saprolite under grassland replicate 2 | place: USA:California | collected 2016-06-15
GAACGCGTAGCGCAGCCTGCTGCCCAGCAACCACATCCGCGACAACAGAAGGCGGAACGCAAGGCTGAGCAGCAACCGCGGGCTGAACGCGTAGCACAGCCTGCCGCGCGTCAACCGCAGCCGCAGCAGCCGAAGGCAGAACGCAAGCAAGAACCGGCTCCGAAGCCCGGCGCTGCAAATGAGAAGTCAAAAGGCCAGGGAGGCAAAGGCAAGGGACGCCCCTAACTGAATTTCGGGTACTGATGTAGTGAATTTCGGATTGCGGATTTCGAATTGCGAATGTGAGAATCCTGTGAAGTAGCTTTGATCCACAGATTTCGCAGATTCAAAAACTACTACATCCAAAAAAAGTTCAGAGGCCTCCGCTTGTTATTCTTTCTTTCTAATCTGTGAAACAAACGGTCAACTTCTTGTTTTCTTGAGCAGTTTTTTTTGAGTAAACAATCGATCCACGAAACTACACGAACCAGAACACGAACTGACACGAAATGTTGTTAGTGTTACTTCGTGTGATTTCACTTCGTGTGATGCGCGTGGTTCATGTTTTTGAGGTTTGGTTGCGGCCGGAGCCGCGCTGAGTAATAGGCGCGATCCGTGGATAACCGCGGCGCGCCATGCTTGCAGGTTCTCCCACTATAATGGGTCGCTACTTCGTTGCCGCCGTAGCGCATAACAGCTCATCTGTCCCCAGGCCTCGCTCGCTTTTCTCAGGTCATCAGCCCATGCTTCAGGCCTATTGAGGAGACGATGGAACCAGTATCCCAGTTCAGCTTCCAAAGCCCGTCGCCACAACCAACGGGGCTTGCCAAAGAGCTTAACCCAGCTTTGATCATCATCTGTTTGCATTGCATAGCTCTGGCCCACCCCATAATAGAAGGCCCGCAGGTAGCGCACAGTCTGCCGCTCCTTAGATATGACGTGCCGGACACGTGCCGCCGGCACCCAGCGACCTTCGACGCCGTCCTCTAACAAGGCCCGAACCAGCGCTATGTCTTCCCCACGCAGAGAACTGTTCGGCCTTGGACCGAGCTTTGTATCATAAAGATGGCGCTCTTGCTCTGCCTTACGTACCGCCATGTTCACACCGAAAAGCGCTGCGTCTTGGGTTAGCGAAAAAGGCTCGATGCCAAGATCTAGACCAGCGTAAGCATGCGTGACCTTGGACAGGGCCTGAAGCAGCCAGGGAGGTGGCACGCCATCGAAGGCTGGTTCCACCGGACCTCCAAAGATCGCCGCGTCGGGCCAGCGCTTGAAGGCCGTGTAGTATGCCGACAGCCAAAGCTTGTCCACCAGTGCGTCATCGTCGGTCCACAAAATGTAATCTCCGCTGGCTTCGCTAATGGCGCGATTCAAAGCGTATGACTTACCCGCCTTTGGTTCAAATATGCGACGTATAGGCAGGCGACTCTCGAAAGAGTTCGCCACATCCGGGGTTGCATCCGTACTGTTGTTATCGACCACTAGCAGTTCCCATTGGACATCGGGCGGGATTGACAGTTTGGTCATTTGTTCAAGCGCCTGCCGCAGCAACGCACAACGGTTCCAGGTACAAATGGCAACTGTAATCTGCATGGCGTGATCTTGGTTGATTATAGTCTTAATTCACGACGGATTTTATGAAACCCAGCCTCGAGTAGAAGACCGGCACCTCAATGTACAGAGGATACTTCATGTTAGTAGAAATTAGCCGCAGATTAACGCGGACGACACGGATTAGAACCGAAACCTAATCAAGAGGTCTACGGATGAGACTCTCGCTTCCTATTATGTTTTGATTTGCGTCATCCGCGTTAATCCGCGGCTGGTTTTGAGTTTCTTCTCTTCCTTACGGTCGAAGAAATCGACTGAACTATCCAAATTTCATAATGAAGATCCAGGTTCTGGACATAATGCTTTTCGCTATCTTGAAAATTCTGCACATTTCCTAAGGAAAAACCATTGTACGCCGGTGAAATGCCTCTGGCCTTGAAGTTGCCGCAGTCCACAAGATCACTTTGTTTAGTGAGGACCCAGCAAGGCTCGGCACAACTGGCCCAGGATCTGTGCAAAGCCTTTTCATTCACACGCTAAATATCTGCTCCTTATCCAAGGGAATATTTGTGCATCGCATGGACTGTCATTTGGAGGGGGAACAGCATTGTTCGTTTACAGAGACGTGAATGAAAGCTTCGTCTAAATCTCGTTCGTAGGGTCAGTCATATCCTGCCAGCTCCTGCTGAACAGAGCATCTTTGGAATCACGCGCCTTCGCAGTTTGCAGAGTCTTTAGCAACCACCGTGAAAACTCCACGGCACAAGGCCGTAGCATCTTGCAAGAGTTTGCAGAGCCTACTGGCAGGATCCTGCCATCGCTCTGCGGAGAAAAATTGGCAGGATCCTGCCACGAAAAAGGGCAGCTTACGCCGTCGCGAACTGTTAACCACAAGCTTATCATGCGAACGTTCCTATCTATTTGGACTCCTGACAGCGCTCGTTATAATTGGATAAACAGCGTAACGCCCGAATCGCAGTCGATTACGGCGGTGAAGTGACTTCACATATTGAACTTCAACAGCTCACACACAATCCAGGGACATCGGGACACTATTGATCATAAATGATGTGGCTCAGCAGACATTACATACTTCATCACTTCGGGAAGGAAAGCTTTGTGGGGCATTCCAAGAATGAGTTCTCGCATTACCACGGTCCATGGGTCCACGTTATCCACGAACGGTTGTGTCAGAGAGTTTGTTTTTCTTTTTGCCAGCCGTCCCTCCCAAAATTTAAATGGATTGCCCAGCAGTCTCCGCGCGCCCGGAATAATCCGACGTCCAAATGCAAAGACGCCTGAATTGTGGCGGGCTAAATTCGAATAGATCACAAGAAGGAGAGTCAGAAAATGAAACAGTTTAAGAAGAGGTCGATTTGGATCAAAACGATCGGCCTTACTGTCGGTTTGGTTATAGTTTTAGCGCTCGTCTGGCCACGTCCGCAGGTTACCCACGCCGTTACCCCTACGATTCATTTGACACCGTTCGGGGCTGCGACTGATTTCAACCAGCCCATTGGCATTGACTTTTACGAGCCAACCAACCAACTGATTGCGTCGGCAAACTACCCGGATGGCGACCCTAACAATCTTGACTTGATCGATAGCACCGGTCACCACACTCCATACTCGTCCTTGGCTTTCATGGAAAACGAGCTGAAACTCGCTGCCGTTCACTCAGGTCCGTGTGTGCAGGCCGGCTTCACTGTTGGTGATGTTTTCACTGGCAGCGGCACGGCCGGCCAGATCATTAAGGTTCCGTCAGGTGGTGGCGCCCCCGTGATCTTTGCGACTCTCGGGGATACGGCGCTCATTCGAGGCAGCCTGTATGTGGACCGCACCTGCATCTTCAATGGCGACTTGATCGTCGTGACTGGCAACGAGCAAACCGACGCCAATGGCAACGATGGTGGCAGGGTTTGGCGCGTGAATCACCTGGGGAATGCGACGCTGATAGCGACACTGCCGACAGCCGGACAAACAATACACCTTGAAGGCGTGATCGTGGTTCCAAACGATCCGAAATATGGACCGGCAGCCGGACGTATTCTGGCAGGCGCCGAAGACCTAATCGTCGAACCCAATCACGACAACGATCACTATGGCACTAACGGGCGACTCTATTCGATCGGGGCGGACGGTAGCGTCTTCACCATCGGCGCGAGTGATGGCGTTGCGGGTCGCACTAACTATCCCACCGCAAGCGCGGTGCATCCAGAGGATGTTGATATCGTCAGGAAGAACGCCGCGTTTTTCGGCGTCGACTATGGTGACGGCATGATCCTGACCGCGGCGTCATCGAATTTCGATAGCTTCTGCGGCGACATTCTGCTCACGCAGGAATTCCCGTCGGGTATCCGATCTTTGGTTGCTCCGGGTGTGTCAGGTCTATCCATCCTCCAGTGGAACGGCACTGCCTTCGTCGTCACTGCGCTTCCTCTCGACGCAAGTTCATCACCGCAGGCAATCCGGCAGTGGGAGCACGTCACGTTCCTGAATGGCACCGATTGCAACGTCTGTATCCCCGCCAACTTCGCATTTAACCTGGGCCAGGCTCAGCCGTTCAGTGTTCTCTATCTAACGGGCGCAAATGCTATTACCGGCGGTGACTCGACCATCAACGGCAACGTGGGTATAGCCGCCAACGTTACTGGCTCTCTCATCAAGTTGCAGGTGAACGGTAATCTCGTCAAGGATCCTAATTTTGATGACAGCATCATTGCCAGCAATTTCAAGGTCAGCGGCACCACGACGGTCGCGTCGCTCACCGGGGCCGTAAATGACGCCCTTGCAGCCAACGCCGCGTTCTGTGCAGCGTCTCCGACCCAACCAAGCCCGGGTGCCATACCCGACGGTAACACGACCATCACGCTGTTGAGCGCCGGACTCAACGTCGTGGCGATTCCCTCGGTCAACACGCACGGCGTCATCACCATCAACGGACCTGCAGGGTCGGCGGTAGTGTTCAATGTGGCCGGAGGGTTCACCTGCAACGGCTGCACGATCAACGGGAGCGTTCCGGCGCAGAATATTCTGTGGAATTTCTGTGGCACGGGTGCAGACGTGAGTATCAGCAAGCCTGTCGGGTCGACGCGAGGCATCTTCCTCGCACCGGACCGCAACATCCTGCTTGATAAGGCCACCAATATCGGCGCTTTGATAGGAGCACGCAACGGTCTGAAGCTGTTGATCCACTCGGCAGCGACGTTGACTAGTCCGTGCCCGTAATTACGTGTTTTGACCGCTGGGCGCACGGTACGTGCGCCCAGCATAACTACCGATTTCCGAACCGTTGAATAGATTTGCGGTCCCTTATCTGGCAATCGAGGGCGCTTGGATCGACCCGCATCCCGGTGCCACAGGCTTTGAAACGCCGGCGGGCGGTTAAATCTCAGTGAATCAAGAAAAGGAGTTAACGAATCATGAAACAGTTTAAGAAGAGGTCGATTTGGATTAAAACGATCGGCCTTGCAGTAGGTTTGCTTATAGTTTTAGCACTCGTGTGGCAGCGACCACAGGTTACTCACGCCGTCACCGCTACGATTCATCTGTCACCGTTTGGGGCTGCGACTGACCTCAACCAACCGATTGGCATTGACTTTTATGAGCCAACCAGTCAACTGATTGCGTCGGCAAACTACCCGACTGGCCTGCCTAACAATCTTGACCTGATCGACGGCACCGGTCACCACACTGCTTACTCGGCCCTGGCTGGGAAGACAAACGAGCTGAAGCTCGCTGCCGTCCACTCAGGTCCGTGTGCGCAGGCTGGCTTCACTGTTGGTGATGTTTTCACTGGCAGCGGCACCCAAGGCGAGATCATTAAGGTTCCGTCAGGTGGTGGCGCCCCCGTGATCTTTGCGACTCTCGCGGATACGGCGCTCATTCGAGGCAGCCTATATGTGGACCAAACCTGCATCTTTGGTGGCGACTTGATCGTCGTGACCGGTAACGAGCAGACCGACGCCAATGGCAATGATGGTGGCAGGGTATGGCGCGTGAATTCCGCGGGCGTGGCAACGCTGGTAGCAACACTGCCGACAGCGGGTCAAACAATACACCTTGAAGGTGTGATCGTCGTTCCAAACGATCCGGCGAAGTATGGACCAGCAGCCGGGCGGATTCTGGCAGGCGCCGAAGACCTAATCGTCGATCCGGCCAATCACGCCAACGACCACTATGGGCCCAACGGGCGACTCTATTCGATCGGGGCAGACGGTAGCGTCTTCACCATCGGCGCGAGTGATGGCGTTGCGGGTCGAACTAACTATCCCACCTCAAGCGCGGTCCATCCAGAGGACATTGATCTCGTCAGGAAGGATGCGGCCTTCTTCGGCGTCGACTATGGTGACGGCATGATTCTGACCGCGCAGTCATCGGATTTCGATAGCTTCTGCGGCGATATTCTGCTCACGCAAGAATTCCCGTCAGGTACGCGATCTGTAGTTGCTCCGGGTGTGTCAGGTCTATCCGTCCTCCAGTGGAACGGCACTGCGTTCGTCGTCACTGCGCTTGGGCTCGACGCAACTTCATCACCGCAGGCAATCCGGCAGTGGGAGCACGTCACCTTCCTCAATGGCACCGATTGCGCTACGCCGAAGACGATACAAATTGGGCCGTCAAGCATGGAGGGCGCGATCAAGATTGACGCCGGCGACTTTGTGAACGGTGGGTACAGCTTTAAGACCAACTTCACAGGTCCCATAACAATTTCAGCGAACGTCAGCATCACAGGCAAATGCATCGCTGGATCAGTTCCGTTACCACCGGGCACGATGGACACGTTGACAGTCCTGCTTGGCAGCATTTCATACAACGCTGTGGCGGGCTCTGATTGGAAGCCTACTGGCGACGCGAATAGCATATTGAGCTGGCAAGGTTCTGTAGTCGCTCCGGCCACGCTTTGCGGTGGCAATGGCGCGCAGCTGGATGCCAGCAAGGGCGCTGTCTTCAATGCCACCATCTCGGGGGCTCCTGCAGGTGGCCTGGTCACGTTCCGCTTCAAGTTCCGTGATCCGGCTGCCAAGGGCAAGCCGAACACCGACTGCACTAACGCGGCTGATCCAAACAGGAACCGAGCCGACGTGTGTGGCGCGTCTTGGAGCGCAACCAAGCACGATCCATGATCGCGGTAAGCTGACAGCTAACACGCGTTAAGCGTTACAGGAAGGGGCCCCAAGCGGGCCCCTTTCTGTATGACGCTGTACCGCAGACCACTGAGAAGTTAAGGTCCTTGTCTGGGTAACTTCACGCGGCATCCACCGATGAAGCGGGACTTTCCAGCGCTCAAGTTAATCCTTCTGACAGAAAAGATTTTGGACCAACGGAAACTCTGTGAAAATAGAACTAGCGCGATTCAGATTGACCACTCTCGTCTATTTTCATTCGCGGTGGCGAATCGGGATTAATGACAAGGCTGTGTCAAAAGTGAGAAATACCACCCACGGGAGAAGCTGTGAAAAAACTGATTTAGAGAAAATCGCCCGAAAAACTTTGCGCATATTTGACCTACAACTTAAATTCTTCACTCCAGAGGAGTGAGATGTTTATAGCCTGAGTTGAAATGCCCGAAACAACGGCGTTCGGAGGAGCGGAATGCGACTAGACCTTCAGCACGCGAGAACAGTTCCGCTCCGCCGAACGCCGCCGGAGAGGTCTTGGTCCTCGAGCTATAAACATGCTACCCCTAACGGGGTGAAACCGAGTTAACGCTTTTTTTCACAGCTTCGGAAGTTGGTGGATTGTCATAAACATCCCATTACAAGAACAATCTTCAAGACAATCACATCTCCGGCCAATGCGCAGGCTGGGTCTACTAATACTTGTTTTCGGATACATAACCATTCTCGCAGGTGTCACGGACGCCCCAGCTGATCACACTCTTACTGACTCTGTAGTTGTTCTTGAGCGCGCGATAAATGCCTTAGCTAGTCCTTCCACAGAGTACAGAAAAACTCTGCAAAACGCTTTGGCATCGTTGCCTCCCAATAGTGAGGAGTTTCTCAAAACTGACATCAGAACCTTCATGAACCGTGCGCCCGACGCGCGAGCTGACTTCAAGTGTGGGGCTGATTTTGTGCGATACAGGGCAAGGAAGGAGCTCTTGCGCCTCAAGGATACGCTTCTGCATACCAACCCCCAGCCGGCTCAACCGCAATTCTGTTATGCCGTTCCCTTTGCGATCGATCCTCAGCGCTCGATCGATCCGATTGAGGTCTATGGGTATGATTTCGACCGGGTGCCATTGCAAATATTGTTAATGGACACCTACGGCTTTCGGGATGTGACGTTTGCTATAAGCAAAAGAACCCACTATCACGTGACACTCGATCTGGCAAAGAACGGAGTGAAATTCTCACCGCAAAATCAAGTGCTTGCCGTAACGTGGGGCCACCTGATTCAGCATTCAATCCCAGTAATTCAGTCCACCACTCCCTTATGCTCGTCACGCGTCGAAGAAGTTCCTGCCGGCAAAGAGATTACGTACGCGCCGCTGCCGATTAATGAAAACAGACATTTCACGGGGGGAGCAAACATTTTGGCCAATGCCTTTCTTGACTATGAATCGAACAAGATAGACGCAACCGTCTGCATGACGGCCGTAGAACAGAACAGCGACGGGGCGGGAATCAGCGGCTGCGGTGTCGAATACGTTTACACTAGTGAATCTGATCGAGAAATAGAGTGGGTCTTCGGGAATCTGGAAGCTTGGATGGCCGATGAAGATATCCATTGGCCCAACCGCGTAAAGCAAGGCGCTCAAGGTGGTCTCGTAGCTGAGTGGATCCTGGCTGGCTTTGGTGGGAAATCCCCAGCCAATGCGGAGGCTCAGGTAACGATTCGTTTGCGCAAACTTCGAGTTGTTTCTACCGCACCCGAAGGCTGCATTTCAGCAATTACCTACTCAGAGGCAAAACGAATCTGAGTCTCATAATTCTCGTCCAGAATTTGGAACAATATGATCATCAACTGCAACCGCCGCTGAATGTTCTTGTGCCAAATATCGATCTCCACAATGGCTGATTGGTTGGCCTCAAAGTTGCTCCCTTGAGAGTCCTTCACTAGTAATGCCCAGCAGACAAATCGTGCGGAGAACGGCAGCAAGTGCAGCTTCGTATTCTGGCGTCCTTCAGCCGTGCAGTCACCTGGTTGCCGAACGATGCCGATTGATAGCTGCTCTCACAATGAGATGAACATTGGCAGAGTACTTCACAAAAGGAGAGATTATGAAGCAGTTAGTGAACCGCTCAATTTGGCTGAAAGTGGTCGGCGTATCGGTAGGTTTGCTGATGGTGTTCGCGCTGTTGTGGCAAAGTTCTCGAGTCCGGGCCGCTGCCACCATTAACCTCACTGAATTTGTCGGGTTCGTCTTCAATGGTCCCATTGGTATTGATTTTCACGAACCGACCGGCAAATTAATCGTGACACGAGGTTATCCGTCCGGCACTCCTCACAACCTCGATCTGGTGGCCGCGGATGGAACTGTGACGCAGTTCTCGAACCTGGTACTGTTGGAAAACGAACTGAAAGTCGCGACAGTCCGGAGCGGTCCGTGCATGGGAGGTTTCCCGTTGGGTGAGGTTTTCACCGGCAATGGCGATCCCGGCCAGATCGTAAGGATATCGGCCACCGGCTCAAGTGTTCAGAACCCCTGGGTAACCCTTTCGGGTGAAACGGCGCTTATCCGCGGCAGTCTCTTTCAGGACCGCTACTGCGCCGCGGGTGGCAATCTGATTGTCGTGTCAGGAAACGAACAGAATAATAACCCTGCCAACGATAACGTAGGAAGAGTCTGGCGTGTGAACTCCGCTGGGGTCGCGACGCTCGTTGCGAACATTGGCACACATCTGGAAGGCGTCGTCACAGTACCGAACAACCCCACGGTGTATGGGCCTCTTGCAGGGAAGATCCTCGCTGGAGCCGAGCACTTGACCATTATTGGCGGGGTTCAGCAGTATGTCGCATCTGGTCAGATCTATGTCGTCGACCCCAATGCGTTCAACAGCTTCTTCACGATTGGATCTGGCGCCGGTAACCTATACCAGATAGGACTCGATCTTCATCCCGAAGATATCGATATCATTACAAAAGACGCCGAGTTCTTCGGAATCGCGTTCAGGGATGGCAAGATTCTGACAGCGGGATCCGCCGACTTCGCGAACATGTGTGGCCAAATCCTGGTCACTCAGGAATTCCCCGCAGCCGGAACGTCGGGCCTTGCGACGCTCACTTGGGATGGCAGCGGCTTCCAGGCGATGGGCCTCATTTCGAACCGGACAATACAGCAGTGGGAACATGTGACATTCAAGGGAGGCGATGTTTGCTTCGTGCCGCCACCACCACCTGGCGTCAGCCATGGCTGCACGCCGGGGTTCTGGAAGAATCATGCAAACAATCCGCCATGGGGCAACTACACGCCGTTGCAGAAGGTGAACACTATATTCACCATTCCTAGCTGCATTCCGAGCAAGGCGGCTTTCGAGAATGAAACGCTGCTCGACGCACTTCAGGGAGGCGGAGGCTCCGGGCTCGACGGCAAGACGAGAATCCTGCTGCGCGCAGCGACGGCAGCGGTCCTCAATGCGGATAACGGGAATCCTCCGTATCCATTGTCGGTGGCGCAGATAATTAGCCAAACAAACGCTGCCCTGGCGAGTTGCAACGAAACGACGATCACCAACTTGGCCACCCTGCTCGACAATTACAACAATAGGTGTGATACACGGTAGATCTGAGAGATTGCTCTTTGGCGGCACTGACATTTCCCGAGGCCAGGGTATAAAACCTGAGCCTCGGGATTGTTTTGCAACGCAGAGCGGCGCGCTAAAATCTGAGCACCTGTTTTTAGGACCAGCAACGTCCATTCGATATCAGCCGTGACCATGAGCTTGGTGAACTGCTCAAGAGCAGCTCGCAGCACCTCGCAACGGTTCCAGGTGCAGACGTACCGTAATTCGCATTCGGACTAGAGGCTTGGGCTGATTCGCCGAAGCGTCCCCCTTTGGAGTCGGCGGCCCGATGCACCTTTCGCCAGCACACTCGCTCGCTCAAGGTGAGTCGACTGTCACACTGGCAGGCCACGGTATTACCAGGCCGGCTTTCTCAGACAAAGGGGTTTAACTGATCTAGTCGTTTCCAGCTAGACCATGCTATTTCACGCGACTGGGCCGCAACCTTCTCCGCACACTGCGGAGCGCGGCCGTGCAATAGAGCTTAAATAGGTCGCCGCAGATCAGCAAACGTAATCCCAGCGAAAGATCCTTTTTGCCCCAGCGTCGTACGCTTGCGCAACGCAATGCCGCCAACAACGAAAAGGCATGCGCCGGCTTGTGCTCGCGCAAGCATTGTATCGCTCCATCGTGGACAGCAACCTCGTAGTCCTTAAGATAGCTAGCCCATTGGTTTGCTTCGTTCGTTTCGGTCAGGCGTTTGTGGACGTACAGTGGCCAGTTACGCCAATGATAGAAAACTCTGAGCGGGGAATCCTCTCCACCAAAACTCACGCCCCCTATATGCCAGACCCGGGCGCGCGTCGCTCCGAGCACGGCAAAGCCGGCTTGACGCGCTCGCGCGCACAGATCAACCTCTTCGTGAACCAGGAAAAAATCTTCATCAAACAGACCGATGGTTTCTACAAGCTTCCGTGTCAAAAGCATCGCGCAACCGTGGGCGCTGCCAATTGGTAGAGCGTCACTCTCGTGCAGCATTCGCGGCGATGGCACGTAGAACCCACCTTGAGTGCCAGCGTTAATACCCAAGTTATGAAGGACTTCAGGCGCGTTCTGCTGGTAGGTTGCAAATCCAATAACGCCGACAGAATCCCCGTAAGTCTGGGCCACTGAAATCGCATGGCCGACAGCTTCGGGATCGACTGTCGTGTCGTTGTTTAGGATCAATACGTACTCGGCTCCACGCCGGATTGCGTGTGCGATACCCACGTTGTTTCCTCCGGCATAACCAAGATTCGAGCCCGTTTCAATGACTTCAATACGCGGATAAGCAGCTCGGAAGGCGGGCACGCTATTATCGGTCGAGCCGTTATCGACAACTATGATCGCCAGGTTTTCGTACTTCACCAGCGTCAGTGCATCAAGGCATACAAGCGTGTTCTCTCGGCCATTCCAATTCAAAACGATCACTGCAACCGGCGGAGCGAGTCTCGAGGGTTCAAGTTCTGATTGGACCATATTGCATGTTTGAGACCACAAGGAACTTCAATGTTGACTATCGTCAGTGATTAATTGATCGTCACCGGAATCAATCTGCAGTCAGATTCGATCTAAACAATTAGCTAGAGGATCAGCGCGCTCTGGCTGGACAGCCGCCTTCCTGACAAAAACTAGGTGCGGGGTAATAAGCACATGTTCAAACTTTGATTTGTTGTTTGCCCTTCCTGTCGAGCGTCTTCTACTGATATCGACGGCGCACTGTTCGTCTACTAATTCTTTAACGAAGCCAACCATCCCATAGGAATGACACGGGCCAGGATTCTTTATCCTTCTGCTTAAGCTCCGAGCTAATAGTGACCGAACTCTGGAAATAATCGGTTTTCTGAGATTGAATGCCTTACCATCCGGCCAGTCGTCCCAATAGCCCGTGCCCCAATCTTCAATGACGTACAATCCACTCGCCTTCAAGTGGTTATCGAACAAGTGCCAGAAAGCTATTTTGGTTAGTTCGCCGAGGTGCGACGCGTCGTCAATAATGATATCAAACCCTTCCGGTGCCGTTTGATTGGCGACTTCAGACAAAAACGGTTCATCTGCCTGACTACCCTCGAAGATCTGAATGCGATCTCCAGGCACGAAGTCGTCCGGCAGCTTAAGATCAATGCCAACGATATTACCTAGAGGGAAGTAGTCGCTCCACAATTGGAGTGACCCTCCGTTATAAACACCAATCTCCAAAAGCTTGATTTCTTTACCGATCCAAGGCACCAGGATTGGGTCGTACCATTTGAGGTAGTCGTGAAAGATCTTATCAGTATCGTAATTGTCTAGATGTAACTCCTTACTTCGCATAGTTGCCTTCGACATCTTGTCAGGTTTGTTGTTGGCTCGCGATACAGAAGGGCCTCGCTGACCGCTGCTAAATGCCCGAGCATCATTCGTAACATGAGCATCGCGTGAAAGCCATGCGTAACCAGTCATTAATGGATCGCGGATGCGAAGCTCCTGGGTTTAGCATTTTTTCCAATGCCAACTCGACGCGGTCAAATTGATCCGGACGTGCTATTGACCGCTGGGTACAACGGGGATTTGCCAGAAACGACACATGGTCCGGCTGAGGACTACACAGGCCTGCAACATGATCCGGTCCAGCTAAATCAATCTCCTGGGCACGGTTAAGATCGTCTAAGAGAGTCGTCAAAACCTCAGCGAAGTCAGCCGCGTTGTTAGCTATCAAGCAATGTTCGCCCGAGATTGCATTAATCCCTTGCATGCCGACGGATCTCATAACTACAAGCCATAGGACGTCGCCTCGACTACCTTGCCCCTTCATGCCTGCACAATTGTGAATGTTGGTCCCTAAGCAAGTAACCTGATCGACGTTCAAACGCGAGATACAAACCTCTGGCGCCCCAGTCCTAAATGTCTGCCCACCACCCGTAAACCGAGCATTGCATGAACAGCACGCCAGCGTAACCAGTTCTTAGCCGATCCCCGATGCGGAACTACGATGTTTAGCATTTCCTCCAATACCAACTCGACACGTTCAGGACTACATAGTTCTGCAATGTGCTCCTGTCCAGCCAGACCAATCTCCTGGGCACGATTAGGATCGTTTAAGAGAGTCGTCAAAGCCTCAGCGAACTCAGCCGCGTTGTCGGCTATCAAGCAATGTTCGCCCGAAACAGCATTAATGCCTTGCATGCCGACGGATGTCGTAACAACCGGTAAGCCATAGGACATCGCCTCGACTATCTTGCCTTTCATGCCGGCCCCATAGCGTAAAGGGGCAATAGAAATTGCAGCGCGGTCTAAATAGGAAGTCGTGTCCTCAACAAACCCCAATACCTGTATGCCGTTCATAGTACCGAACGCCTCGACCTCAGCCGGAGTATTGCTGCCAATGATCGTAAGGCGCGCGTCCGATACAGCCTTATGTACGCTTGGCCATGTTTCTTTAACAAACCACCTCAGACCATCCAAATTAGGAGGATGATTAAAACCACCAATAAATAAAAGCTCGGGTTGACGAGGGTGGAGTGTGCGTGGGCGTAAGGGCATTACAATGGGAATATGGAACATGGGGGGTATATCCCCTTGAGCGCGGAGAATTCTTTCATCGTCATCCGTGATAACGATAACAGCGTCGGCTGCTCGATAGGCTGCAAGCTCGTTTCTTCGAGTCTTGTCGGCCTGGGTCACATCGATCACGCCGAGCTCCGCACCTGCAGATTCGCGCGCGAAATGCAGATCCACCGAGTCAATGATGATTTTCGCCCCGGGTTGCCGGTCGCGGAAGTTGCTCGCATTTCCCTCCGCCACCTTATAAAACTCAAAGAACCCTATGTCGTAATGAGTCCTGGCAAGAGCGGTTGCGAAGGATTTCCAGCCAGGTGGTAACAGCCGTACACCGACTGCTTTCAAATTATGAGAATACTTCTCTATGTGGTCTGTAGATAAGCTTTCCACCCACAGGTCAACGTGGTGATGACGAGCAAGCATTTCAAGCAAGGCGAGGAACCGACGATCACCGGCATGCCGATCGGGCTTCGGCAAATCCTCCGCCACTATGAATATGCGTAAACTCATACCTTATTATAAGGTCAGCGAATGTGTAGTGCGGCGCCCAACTAAGAATCTGACTGTTCTTCAAGTGAGCAATTCCACACTAACCGCTATTGCCGGTGTGGCTTTTGGAGAACGAAACACTGCGTCAAGGTTGGGTATCTACCGATCAGATAAGACGATAAATTGCTCTGAATTATATCGGGATCAAATTCTGAGAAACCATAGAGTTCCCTTGGGTCTCCCTGACCCAGCAAAAATGGGGCAATACCAATTATCCATTTTATGTCGACGTTCTTACCATAGGCATTCACGAGTCGCGTCGTAAATGGCGCTATGTCAAGACTGAGGTCTACCGTCAAAATGAAATAACCACCTGGCACTAACAAATTAAAAGCGCAATGCATCGCGTCTTCAATCTCATTATCAGGCAAATGCTCGAGCACGCTTATAGAGAACACCCGGTCAAATGACTCAGGCTTTAGGTCTGCCTCGGTGAGTACGGTGTTACGAAGGTCGACCGATGTGCCAAACAGCCGGTTCAATTTATCCATTGAGTTGGCGTCGCAAGGCCAATCCATAGCCTCCGTTCCAGGATCGACATTTACAACCTTGCAACCCTCCTGGTCCAGAACAAACTGAAAGCCGCCGAGGCCGCCGCCTATTTCCAGTACTCGTTGGCCTGCCGTTAGCGGAGTGGCGTAGAACGCCCAGGGATATTCGAATTCTCGGCTTGTATTGTTCGGCTGAATCGCAAATGGTCCCCTGAATTTTTCATAAAGAGAGCGCGGCAGATAACGCCTTTTCAACTCGCCTGAGCGCCCAAATGGCGCACCATGCTTGACGTTCCATTGAATGAATTTCTCAGGTATGGATAATGGTGCAATCACGAATTGCCTTCCAACTGCTCTATGTCCTGACTCCATCGATGAGGAACAGCCATTACAGAGTAATCCGAGTTCAACAGGTATTCACCCTTAAATATTTTTCCCTGGCTAACAGAAAAGGCCGCGAAGTTATCATTACGGTGCAGCCAGGCGATCATCGGCCTGGACAGACCGACAGATAAGTGATACTCACCGGCGGCTAAGGGAAATTGCTGAAACTCTAAATCCACTGCGTTAAGACCGGGTTTGAACGCTATGTCAAAGCCGGATATTGGTTGATTGGAATAGCGAATCAAAGGCACCTCGTTTTCGCTGTATATTCCTAACTCTACTCCACCATCTTCAAGGTACTCTTTTGCTCGCCATACTATCCTGAAGCGGACGTAATCGCCGGTTCGTAGCTCATGCTTCAAACGTCCTTCTCGATCGAGCACGTCAACTTGCTCCACTTCAAACTGTAAACCAGGGTCTGGATTGGGATTCGGGAAGGAGAGCCCATTATCAGACTTTGATTCAGTAATCCTTGAAGTATGCCGATAAGTCTTTATGACTTCACCCGGATCACCGCTCGCAATGATTCTGCCCCTATCCAGCAACAGGACTCGGTCGCAAAGGCGCTTTACAGAATAGAGGTCATGCGAAATAAAAACGATGGTCGTCCCAGCACGCTCTAATTGCTTGATCCGCTTCAGGCATTTAGTCTGAAAGGCGGCATCCCCAACCGCCAAAACCTCGTCGAGCAAGAGGATGTCAGGCTCAAGATGAGCAGCAATGGAGAAACCCAGTCGAACATACATACCCGATGAATAGCGTTTGACCGGCGTGTCAATGAACTCAGAAATCCCCGCGAACTCGACGATGCTCTCCAGCTTTCTGGTGATTTCGCCGCGACTCATTCCAAGAATCGAGCCGCTCAAATAAATGTTTTCGCGCCCCGTAAGTTCGGGATGAAATCCTGACCCCACCTCGATTAAGGCCGACAGATGCCCGTTTATCGTGATTTCTCCTGACGAGGGCGTGGTGATGTTGGCCAGGAGTTTTAGAATCGTGCTCTTGCCCGCGCCGTTGTGACCGATGATGCCGAGCGCTTCACCTCTCTCCACCTCGAAGGTTACGTCACGCAGAGCCCAGAACTCATGAGACTGCCGCCACAGTCGCCGCAGTTTGTGGATCGGTCCGTGACGAGTTCCGTCAATCTCCGTCTCCTGACGGATTCGGTACTTCTTTGAGACGTGGTCGAGACGAAGATCAATCATGAAAGCGACACACTCCTGAGGTCCAGGAAGGGAACGTTCATTATCGCACGCTCAGATTATGTCTGCGGCTGTCGCCACGGCACGTTTGAAATAGATATATGCCACTGGGAGGATAGCGATTGCCACCAGCGCTGAAACATTGAACAAATAAAAATCGGGTGGCATACCGCGCACTACCACGCGCCGAAAATCTTCAATGATTCCCACCATTGGATTCAATATGTAAATACTCTGCACCTTGCGGGGAAGAGCCGAGATAGCACTCAACGGGTAGACCACCGGAGTGGCGAACAGCCAGATTTGAAGCAACAACGGAACGGCAACACCGATATCCCGAAACCAGACCTGACTGGCTGACAGCAAGAAGGCCATTGAACAAGCAAAAAGGGTTAAGACAACAACTACTGGAAAGGCATAGAAGACATTGGGAGTCAACGGAACGCGATAATAGAGCATCATTGCGATAAGGATGGTGGATGCAATGAGGAAATCAAACAGCGCCGCAATTACATAAGTCAAAGGGAGAATCTCACGCGGAAAATATACCTTTGTAATTAGATTGGAGTGGCTGACTAGAGAATTTGTGGCATTGACCAAAACCGATTGAAAGTAGATCCAGGGCAACAGTCCCGCAAAAGCGAAAACCGTGTAAGGGAGGTTGTCACTGGGCATTTTTGCGACCCTCGAGAAAATTAGCGTATAGATCACCATTAAAGACAGCGGTTGCAATAAGGCCCACGACACGCCAAGCAACGACTGTTTGTAGCGCACCCTGAGCCGGTGCACACTTAAGGTGACGATCAGATCGCGATACTGAATGAGTTCGGTCAGGTCCGCAAACAAACGCAAGGGAGAAAAACTGATCCGGCGAATCACTTTTTGCTGCCGCGGAGCCGGGTCGTTCAATTCCTCGGTTGAGATGTTCTCAGACATTAATCGAGATAGGTGGACTCAAGCATTGAGATTCATCA
>WNGF01005719.1_pt1 | contig 17373 bp, 11 predicted proteins | sample 5400641 | NCBI WGS metagenome assembly WNGF01 (sample SAMN13153371, study PRJNA577476) | soil metagenome | isolation source: 80 cm soil or saprolite under grassland replicate 2 | place: USA:California | collected 2016-06-15
CTTCCAGCCGCCTCAGCGCCGGATAGACCGTCCCGCTCGGCAGCCCCGTTATGTCCATAATGTCGAACCCGTACTGATAGCCGTTGTCGAGCGCCTGCAGAATCACCGCCACGGTGAATGAAAGATATTTGCCCATATTCCCTCCTGATTTTGGGGTTGTGTTGTATTCGGCATATATATCATTCTACATAGGTAGGTCAATAACTATAGCTGGGAAAATCCGCTGAGAGAGTGATTTTTTTGGGAGGGTGTGAGGTGTGAGCGCGGGTGATTGGAAATTAGACAGGATGTTGTAGGATGGGGGGCGGGAGAGCGAGAGAGCGGGGGAGCGGGAGAGGGGAGACAAAGCGGCGGGAAGATGTGAAGACAGAGAAACGGAGAGAAGGTATCCCCCGCTCTCTCACTCTCCCGCTCTCCCGCTCTCCCGCTCTCTCGCTCTCCCACTCCCCATCCTACTGTTTCTCGAAGACCACGGTGTCTTCCTTCTGTTCGCCGCCGTCATTGTGAGATACCACTTTCGTCATCGTTTTGCCGTCGGCTGAGAGAGTGATCTTGCGTTTGAAGAAGTTGCCTGCCGTCGGTGGTGTATTTGGCTTGAAACGAGCGTTCGCCGTTCGGAGTGGACATGGACCAATCCTCCACGAACGTCGGCTCTTTATGATCTATTTTGACCAAGATGTTATCCGGGCCGCCGCCCGCGAATTTGCTCTTTTCCCGATTCATTTTCCACGCGCCGCTGAAATCGGGTTTGGTTTGCGCGCTCGCTATTGAAGCGCAGACGCAGACGATTGCGGCGATCATCAGCGCCGCGATGGTTCTGGATTTCATGGTTCCTCCTGGTTGAATGTTGGTTGAAAGGTTGATTTTGAAGTCGCGCCAGGGATAACGAGGCGTGGAAGGGCATGGTTCGGGATTATTTTCCCGAAAAAATACTTTAGAGATAATCGCGCCCGCGCTTCACGAGGCGGCGCTAAAGCTGAATAATAGGCGCTCCGTCAACTATAGTGAAGCGGTAAAAACCGAAAATCCCTAGCTCCCTCGAATATCCCTGCCTGGAGGGTCGAGGGCCGAGGATCGAGGATCGAGAATCGCGTCATCGCCCGTGAGGCTATTCTCGATCCTCGATCCTCAACCCTCGGTCTTCTTAGTTTCTTCATGGTCGATTTAATGAGGAGATCACTGTTTGAAAAATATCGACGCCTCCCCCCGGTCGCGCCGAGACTATAAGTACTACGATCTAGTAATGGCCGCCTTCGTCACCGTGCTGCTTTGTTCGGGCATAATCGGTGTGCAGAAGAGAAGCATCGTCTTCGGCCAGCAGTTCGGCACGGCAATACTGTTTTTTCCGCTGAGCTATATGTTCGGCGACATACTAACTGAAGTCTACGGCTACGCGCGTTCACGCCGTGTGATCTGGGCAGGTTTTGGCGCCTTGATCTTCGCGGCGTTTATGAGCTGGGTCGTAGTCAAAATCCCGCCCGCTCCCGATTGGCCCCATCAGCAGTCATACGAAGTTATTTTCGGCTCTACGCCCCGGATCGTCTTCGCGTCGCTCTTCGCGTTCTGGGCCGGCGAGTTCGCGAATTCTTTCGTGCTGGCGAAGATGAAGATCCTCACTAAGGGGCGCTATCTATGGACGCGCACCATCGGTTCGACGGTTGCCGGTGAAATCGTCGACTCAATACTTTTTTACCCACTGGCCTTTCTCGGCGCTGAAGGTTGGCCGACTGAGCGGGTCATCCAGGTCACGATCTTCAATTACACCGCGAAAGTCCTGGTGGAGATAGTCGCCACGCCGTTCACTTATCGGATAGTCAACTTTCTGAAGCGGGCGGAGAAAGAGGACTATTATGATCGCGAGACTAATTTCAACCCGTTCACGCTCGAAACCTGATCGGGGGATCTGACGTTCTAACTTGTATCCGAATGAGCGCTGTGAGCGGTAGAGTGGGACAGACTTTAGTCTGTCCGTGGCTTGGATCGAGGACGGACAGACTAAAGTCTGTCCCACTCTACCGCTCGCGGTACTGATACGAATCATTTCAACAAGGCAAAAAAACATGAGCGTAAATGCGACCGCTGACATGCAGGCGAAGATGAAAGCCGCCAGGGAGAAGCTCGACGCGCACGTGCGGGAGATCGTCGAGTGGCATTTCAACCCCGAAACCGGAACGCCTTTCTGGCTCGAACGGGCTAAGAGTTTGGATTTCGATCCACGGAAAGATATTCAGACGTATGACGACCTGGACAGGTTCGGTTTTTTCCAGGACGAATGGCTGCGCGGAGGCCCCGTCAGGCGTTGGGTTCCGAAAGGGCTGGACGGCAAACCGATCTACGTATTCGAAACCGGGGGCAGCACGGGCGTGCCCAAGTCGCGCATCGCTTCCGAGGACTTCCGCATTGATTACGAGGCGTTCAGCGAGACGCTGCCCGACGAATATTTCCCGAAAGGCGCCGACTGGCTGATGCTTGGGCCGAGCGGGCCTCGCCGTCTGCGGCTGGCCGTCGAACACCTGGCCCAATATCGCGGCGGCATCAGCTTCTGCGTCGACCTCGACCCGCGCTGGGTGATCAAGCTGATCAAGGCGGGACAGACGCAGATGATGGAGCGCTACAAACAGCATGTCATTGATCAGGCCGCCACGACTTTGAAAGCCCACCCGAACATCAAATGCCTCTTCGCCACGCCTAAGCTACTCGAAGCCCTGTGCGAGAAGGTGTCGCTGAAGAAGATGGGGATCACGGGCGTCTTTTGCGGCGGGACCGAGATGACGCCGCAATTCCACCGCCTCGCCATCGAAGAGTTGATGGAGGGCGCCTATTTCGCCCCGACCTACGGCAACACGCTGATGGGATTGGGCACGCACAAACCCTTCGACCCGGCGGACGACTACGCCATCATCTACTATCCGCCCGGGCCGCGCGCGGTGATCGAAGTGGTCGACCCGGACGAGCCGTCGAAGATCGTCGATTACGGCCAGACTGGGCGCGTGCGGTTGACGACGCTGACGAAGGAATTCTTCATGCCGCGTTTTCTGGAGCGCGACGAATGCGAGCGCGAACAGCCTTGCGAGAAATACCCCTGGGACGGCGTGCGCAACGTCAGGCCCTTCTCGCGCTTCCAGAGGACAGTGGTTGATGGTGTTTATTGAGAACGATGAAAATAGACAGGATTTACAGGATTTCTCAGGATTTTGCGCATTGAGCTGAATCCTGAGAAATCCTGTAAATCCTGTCTATTTTCCGAGGGGAGAGCATGCCGCAGAGGAAAATACTGTCAATTCTGATCGCCGCAGTCGCCGCGATTCACACCGCTTCGGCGCAGGATTGGGCGCAGTGGCGCGGACCGAACCGCGACGGCGTGGTCAAAGACTTCGTCGCGCCGGCCAAATGGCCTGAAAAGTTGAAGCTGATCTGGAAGACCGAGGTCGGCTCGGGCTATTCATCTCCCGTCGTTTCGAAAGACCGGGCCTGGATTCACGCGCGCAAGGGCGAGGAAGAGGTCGTCTCCTGCCTCGACCTGAAGACCGGCAAAATTCTTTGGAGCAAGAGCTACCCGGTCGCCTTCACCAAAAACCAGTACGCCACAGAGATGGGCAAGGGGCCGCATTCGACTCCCGTCTTGTATGACGGCAAGCTCTACACGCTTGGCGTGACCGCGATCCTCTCCTGCTTCGACGCGAACAGCGGCGAGCTGAAGTGGCGCAAGGAATTCGGGACGCCCGACACGTCGAAGCTATTTTGCGGCACGGCCTTTTCGCCGGTCGTCGATCAGGGCAATCTGATCGTCTACGCCGGCGACGACATCAAAGGCGGCTCGATGTTCGCGCTCGATCCGGCCACCGGCAAGGAGCGATGGAAGTGGACTGGCGAAGGGCCGGGATACGCTTCGCCAATCGTCGTCGAGATCGAAGGCGCGCGACAGGTCGTCACGATGACCGACAAATCGGTCATCGGCGTCGAATCGAAGACCGGCAAACTGCTCTGGCGAATGCCCTGGCCCGACGAGTGGAACGAGAACATCGTCACGCCCGTCCTCTACAAAAACACGCTGATCTTCTCCGGAGTCCGCAAAGGCATGGTGGCCGTCCAATTGGCCAGGAACGGCGCCGAATTGACGGCGAAGCAGGTCTGGCATAATCCCGAAATCGCGATGTATATGAACTCGCCCGTGCTCGAAGGCGACCACCTGTTCGGGATGTCGTCGAAGCGCAAGGGGCAATATTTCTGCCTGGAAGCCGCGACCGGCAAAGTCTTGTGGATTACGGAAGGGCGTGAGGGGGCCAACGCCGCGATCCTCAACGCGAAAGACGCGCTGCTGATCCTGACCAGCGACGCCAACCTGATCGTGGCGAAGAAGAGCGCGAAAGGTTTAGAGCAGGTGGCGAAATATTCCGTGGCCGACAGCGCGACTTATGCGCATCCCGTGGCGATGGGCAATAGGATTTTGGTCAAGGATGACGCTTCGATCTCTCTATTAGCGTTTGAGTGAGCTAGAACAATTGACAGGTAGTACAATATCCCTAAGCAAAATGATCCTTATGAAAACCATCCTGCGTTGTTTGGCGTTATCGCTGCTGGCGGCGCCTTCGCTCTCTTTCTCCTCGCCGGCTGCGGCGACCGAGATAAAAAATAAAGAAGAAGCCGTCGCTTCAATTGAGAAGCGCAAGGCCGAAATGATCAAGCTCAGCGACCAGATCTGGGCTTTCGCAGAGACCGCGCTGCGCGAGCGCAAGTCGTCGAAGGCGCTGGCCGATTACGCCGAGACGGAGGGCTTCAAAGTCGAGCGCGGCGTCGCCGGAATGCCGACGGCGTTCATTGCGACTTACGGGCAGGGGCGCCCCATCATCGGCGTCCTGGGTGAGTTCGACGCGCTGCCAGGCATCTCGCAGAAAGCGGCGCCGGTCAAGGAGCCGCTCGAAGCGGGCGCGCCCGGTCACGGCTGCGGCCACAATCTGTTCGGCGTGGCGAGCCTGGGCGCGGCCATCGCGGTCAAAGAATTGATGGCCGCCGGCAAACTCAAGGGCACGATTCGTTTTTACGGCACGCCTGCCGAAGAGGCGGGCTCCGGCAAGGCCTACATGGCGCGCGACGGCCTATTCAAAGACCTGGACGTCTGCCTGGCGTGGCATCCGGCGACTGAAACCCAAGCCGATGTGGATAGCACGCAGGCTCTGGTCGATTTCATCGTCGAGTTCAAGGGCAAGGCCGCGCACGCCGCGCTCGATCCGTGGAACGGGCGCAGCGCGGCGGACGGCGCTGAAGCCTTCACGCACGGCGTCAACCTGCTGCGCGAACACATCAAGCCGACGGTCCGCATACATTACGTGGTCGTCAAAAGCGGCGACGTGCCGAACGTCGTGCCCGAATACGCGAAGGTTTGGTGCTGGGCGCGCGATTCCAAGCGCGCGGGCGTTGGACCTGTCCTGCAGCGATTGCGTGACATCGCCGAAGGCGCAGGCCGCATCGCCGGAGTCGAATCGAAATTCACGATTCAGTCCGGCTGCTACGAAATACTGGTCAATCTGGCCGGCGCGAAGCTGTTGCAACAGAACCTGGAGTGGCTCGGCCCGATCAAATACACGGAACAGGAACAGGAGTTCGCGCGGGCGATTCAACGCGCGACGGGGACCGAGCAGAAAGGACTCAACGGCGAGATCAAGTCGCTGAAAGCGCCGAAGCCCGATCCGCCTGGCGGCTCGACCGACGTCGGCGACGTGAGCTGGATCGTCCCGACGCTGCATTTTTCTGTCACGACCGCGCCCGAAAGCGCCTGGCATGCCTGGCCCGTTGTGGCTTGCGGCGGAATGTCCATTGGGCACAAAGGAATGATCCACGCGTCGAAGACCCTTGCGGCGACGATGGTCGATTTGTTCGAGGACGCCAAAACACGCGAGGCGATTCAGGCGGAGTTCATGGAGAAGACCAAAGGCTTCGTCTACAAGCCTTATATTTCAGACGGGCCGCCGCCTGTGCCCAAAGAGTAACCGGAGACATTACTGTACTCTAAATCAGAACAACAAAGATTGATACAACCAACCGCCGCAGGACGCAAAGGTACGCAAAGCTAAGACCTGTCCGGATCGATCTCTGCGCCCCTTTGCGCCCCTCTGCGGTGGATCTCTCTGTACCGATGTTGCGTGGTCTGATTTAGCATTCTACTGCTCAATTTCTAGGCCTGGCAGACTAGAAAGGGCGGCGGCTAGAACGAGCGGGGCGAGCGGCAGCGCTTGCAATATCAAACAATGAATATCCTCTACATCACCGCCGGCGCCGCCGGAATGTATTGCGGCAGTTGTTTGCGCGACAACGCGCTCGCCACTGAATTGATCAGGCAAGGGCACGACGTTACACTGCTACCGCTTTACACGCCGACGCTGACCGACGAGCCTAACGTCAGCAGCGGGAAGACCTTCTTCGGCGGCATCAGCGTCTACCTAGAACAGCGCTCGCCCGTCTTCCGGTACACTCCGCGCTGGCTCGACAAGATCTGGGATTCACAACTCGCGCTCAAGGCCGCGTCGAAGCGATCGATCGCGGTCGATCCCGATTCGCTCAGCGAATTGACGATCTCGATCCTCAAAGGCGAGCGCGGCAATCAGGGCAAGGAGATCGGCAAGCTGGTGGATTGGCTGAAAACCCAGCCGCCGCCAGATGTGGTCGATATGCAGAATTCGATGCTGATCGGATTGGCCAGGCCTATCAAGGAGGCCACGCGAAGCCCCGTCTGCTGCACGCTTCAGGGCGAGGACCTTTTTCTTGACGGAATGCGCGAGCCTTATCGCGGCCAGGCGCTCGAACTGATTCACGAGCATGCGAAATATGTCGACGCCTTCATCGCGGTCAGCGACTATTACGCCGGCCACATGGCCGGCTACCTGGGCGTCCCGCGCGAGAAGATTCACGTCGTCCCCCTCGGCATCAATTTGAAAGATTACGAGGCTGTTAGCGCGCCGCTCCGCCCGCGCGAAAACGGCGATTTCACCATCGGTTATTTCGCGCGCGTCGCGCCTGAGAAGGGCCTGCGCGAGCTGGCCGAAGCCTATCGCCTGCTGCGCAAGCGCGATGGTTTCCCGCCGGCGCGCCTAGAAGTCGCGGGCTATCTCGCGCCCGAACACAAAGGCTATTTGCGCGAGATCGAGCATGAGATGCAGGAATGGGGATTCGCGGGCGAGTTCCATTACCACGGCGCCCTGGATCGCGAGGCCAAGCTGCGCTTCTTCCAAAACATCGACGTCCTCTCGGTCCCGGCGACTTACGCCGAAGCTAAAGGTTTGTCGGTGATCGAGGCGATGGCCAGCGGCGTGCCGGTCGTGCAGCCGCGTCGCGGATCGTTTCCGGAAATGATCGAACGCGCGGGCGGCGGCCTGTTGTGCGAATCGAACGATGCGGCGAGCCTGGCTGAAGCGATCTACTCGCTCTGGAAAAACCCCGAACTGGCTAACGACCTTGCGAAACGGGGCGTGGCCGGAGTGCGCGAGCATTATTCCGTCAGCCAGATGGCTTCGCGCGCGCTTGAGGTTTACAGCGCGCTGATTAACTATACCGCTTACAAACACAGATAAGATCATCCAGTTTTCGTCCCGGAGGGACGACGGATATTAGCCGGTGGAGAAACCACCGGTACCGGAGGCGATTTGAATCCGCGCCCTGGAAGGGCGCCGGACCGAAGCTTTGGTCTGTCGCCCTTCCAGGGCTGGAAGAGTTTTAGGCTCCGATACCCGGTGGTTTCTCCACCGGCTAATATCTGTAGCGCCTCCGGCGCAGAAGAATATTTTCTTGAATGCTATGAGAGGAAGAATCGCACGCTTGAAACTCCGATTGCGCCAATGCTGCTCAATCGCGCTGACCTTAATCTTGATATCGTTCTCGACTTTGGGCGTGGCGCCTGAAACGCATCGGTTCACGCCGAAGATCGGCTATCCGACCTTCGCCAAACGCGAGCCGGTTTTGCGCGTCAAGCCCGGCGACATCGTCGAGACCAATTCGCTGTGGGGCGACTGGTACGAACGCGCGGGCGGCGCGTGGCCCGGCGAGGTCGGGCCGTTTTATATCGAAGGCGCGACTCCCAACGACACGCTCGTCGTCAAAATCCTGAAGCTGCGCCCGAATCGCGACACGGCCGTTTCGACCCATTCGCCCGGCTTCAGCGCGCTCGCCAACGACCGTCGCACGCCGATGCTCAACGACCCCACCCCGGCCAAGCGCTTCATTTGGAAACTCGACCGCGAACGCAATCTTGGTATACTCGATCTTCCCAACAGCAGGATGAAGCGCATCGAGGTGGAGTTGAAGCCGATGCTCGGGCGCGTGGCCGTCGCGCCTCAGGGCGAAGAATCGTGGGCCGGACTATGGCCGGGCGATTTCGGCGGCAACATGGACGCGTCCGACGTTTGCGAGGGCGCGACCGTTTATCTGCCGATCTTTCACGAGGGCGCGCTCTTCTATTTCGGCGACGGCCATGCGCTGCAAGGCGACGGCGAGGTCTGCGGCTCCGGACTCGAAACGAGCATGGACGTGACCTTTCAATTCGACCTGATTAAGGGCAAGCGGGTCCGCTGGCCGCGCATCGAAAACGGCGAATATATAATGGCGACCGGCAGCGTCCGCCCGCTGATGGACGCCTTCCGCATCGCGCAGATAGAATTGATCAACTGGCTGGTGGACGATTACGGTTTTGAAAAATGGGAGGCCTTTCAGGTCGTTTCGCAGGTCGGCGTGACGCGCGTCGCCAACGCCGTGGACCCGAACTATACCGTCGTCGCCAAATTCCCGAAGAAGTATTTGCCGAAGAATTAGGGGAGTAGGGAATCGGGAATGGGGAGTAGGGAGTGGGGAATGGGAAATAACTTCCTTATTCCCCATTCCCGATTCCCCACTCCCCACTCCCGAAGTTCTTCAAAGGAGACTATAAGCAGTTGCTCGAACTCGCCAACCTGACCAAAGAATACGCGACGCCGCGAGGCCCGCTGCCGATCCTTTCCGACATCAATCTGACATTCCAACGCGGCGACGCCGTGGCGGTCATGGGCCCGTCTGGCAGCGGCAAAAGCACGCTGCTCTATGTAGTCGGCGCGTTGGAGCCGCCGACTTCGGGGACGGTCACGCTCGACAAGCAGAACCCGTTCGAGTTGAGTGAGCCGGCGATGGCCGCATTACGCAACCAGAAGATCGGCTTCGTCTTTCAGGATCACTGTTTGCTGCCGCAATGCTCCGTGCTCGAAAACGTGCTGGCGCCGACGCTCGTGGGCGGCGCGAACGGCGACTACGTCGTTCGCGCCGAAAAGCTGCTGGCGCAGGTAGGATTGTCCGAACGCCTGGATCATCGCCCGGCCCAATTGTCGGGCGGCGAAAAACAGCGCGTGGCCATCGCCCGCGCGCTGATCCGCGAGCCGCTGCTGCTGCTGTGCGACGAGCCGACCGGCAACCTCGACCGCCAGTCGGCCGAGAACGTCGCGTCGCTGCTCCTCGACCTGCACGAGCAGCGGCAGACGATCCTGATCGTGGTCACGCACAGCGCGGAACTCGCCGCGAAGTTTCCCGCCCGGTTCGAACTGATCGAGCGACGGCTCAAACAAACCTCTCCGCCGCAGAGCGGCGTTTGAATTTAGCCGTGGGTTTCAACCCACGGCGCCCGTGTTTTTTTTCTCACGTCGCGTCAGCGACGGTTGAATTGCGCCGGATGTTGTAACTCAATCGTCGCTGACGCGACGTGGAATGAACATCCACGTCCGCCCCGTGGGTTGAAACCTTGTCATTACACAAATCTTTTGCGTCTGGCGATTCCCGATCTTCGCCCTGAAAGGGCGTTGGATATTAGCCGGTGGTGGAACCACCGGTAGTCAGTCGTCATCACATTGCGCCCCGGCAGGGGCGCCGGACTGGGTTATAAGATAAGGAATCTTCGTTTTCATGACGACTCGTCCCGCGCCCCTGCCGGGGCGCAAAGGCAATAACGACTGGCCTTCCGGTGGTTCCACCACCGGCTAATATCCGCTGCGCCTCCGGCGCAAAACTGAAAAGATTTGGGTAATGACAAGGGGTTGAAACCCACGGCTAAATTCAAGGCGCCGCTACGCGGCGGAGGAAAGGCGCGCGAGTTTTGCTTTCCCTATTTCATTTGACCGAGAGCTCAGACGGATTACGATGAACGCCGCAACGCTGGTCAAACGCAATCTAACTCATTACTGGCGCACGAACCTTGCGGTAATCTTTGGTGTGGCGACCTCCGTGGCCGTGTTGGCCGGCGCGCTGCTCGTGGGCGATTCGGTGCGCGCCAGCCTGCGCGATCTGGCCCTGGTCCGTTTGGGCGCCGCCGATCTGGTCGTCACGGCCTCGGGATTTTTCCGCGAGCGGCTGGCCGATGACATGCAATCGCACGATCATTTCGCGGCGAATTTCAACGGCGCGTGTCCGATCATCGCGCTCGAAGCCGTGGTTACGCGCGACGAGAATAACGCGCGGGCCGGCGGCGTGCAGATTTACGGCGTTGACGAACGCTTCTGGAAGTTTCACGGCGCGAACACGCAAACGCCCGAAGGCAATGACGTGTTAGTCAGTCAGGCGCTGGCTCAGGAACTGGGCGCAAAACAGGGCGACACCCTGATCTTGCGGATCGAAAAGCCTTCGGCGATTCCGGCCGAGTCATTACACGGGCGCAAAGACGATCTTGGCCGCACGGTCCGATTGACGATGCGCGAGATTTTACCCGCCGCTTCGCTCGGCGAATTTTCGCTGCGGCCGCAGCAGGGCGCCGTTCGCGCCGTGTTTGTCGAGCTGAAGAAGTTGCAAAAGAACCTCGAGCAGGACGGCAAGGCGAATGTGATTCTACTTGCGGCGAAAAACGCAGACAGTCAATCGGCGCAAATCGCCGCGCAGGTTCTGAAGGACAAATTCGCGCTGGCCGACCTGGGGCTGAAGCTCCGCGCGCTCGAACAGCAACAAACAATTTCGCTCGAAAGCGACAGCGCGGTAATCAACGATACTTTGGCCGGCGCGGTTTACCGGATGCCGAACGTGGTACATCTCAAGACAACCCCTGTCTTGACTTATCTCGCAAACACTATTCGTCTCGGCGCCCGTGAGATTCCTTACTCTTTGATTACCGCGCTCGATTGGCGGAGTCTGCCCGGTATGGCCGACACTCTGACTGTCGTTGATGATGAAGTCATGGTTTTGCCCGATGGGCGAGAATCTCGCGGTCCCGCCAGCCTTTCTACGATTGTCAATGGTTCTCGAATAAGCATTACGTCTCAAACGAATGAATATCCGGCCTTCATCGCGCTCAATAACTGGGCTGCTGAAGACCTCGGCGCAAAGATAAATGACGAGGTCGAAATTGAGTATTACCTTTGGGAGCAGGAAGGGCGTCTGGTTACGAAAACGGCTCGGCTTCGCGTGGCGGCCATTACGCCGATGCAGGGCGTCGCGGCTGATCGCGATCTGGCGCCCGATTATCCCGGCATCACTGACACGGACAGCCTCGCGGATTGGAACCCGCCGTTCCCGATCGATCTGAATCGCGTTCGTCCTAAAGACGAGGATTACTGGCGGCGGTATCGCACGACTCCGAAAGCTTTCATCCCGACCGAAGCCGGGCAGAAGCTTTGGGGATCGCGCTACGGCAAGCTGACCTCGATGCGTCTCACCCCCAAAGATCCGAGCGATCTACAGGGAACGCGTGACGCGCTTGAAAAACAATTGCGCGCCGCGCTCGACCCGATTCGAATGGGGTTGGCGGTTCAGCCGGTCAAAGAACAGAGCCTGCAAGCCTCGCGCGGCGCGACTGATTTCGGCGAATACTTCACCTACTTCAGCTTTTTCCTGGTCGTCTCGGCGTTGCTGCTGACGGCGCTTTTTTTCAGGCTCGGCGTCGAGCAGCGGCTGCGCGAGATCGGGCTGCTGCGCGCCATCGGGTTTTCGGTCAAACAGGTCCGCTCGCTGTTTTTGCGCGAAGGCCTGGCGCTCGCGACGCTCGGCGGCGGCGTCGGGTTGATCGGCGCGGTCGCTTACGGGGCGCTGATGATGTTCGGATTGCGCACATGGTGGGTCGGTGCAGTCGGCACGACGCTGATCGAACTGCGCGTCACATCGCAGTCGTTGCTGATCGGGGCGCTGTCTGGAATCGTGACCGCGTTCGTCTGCGTCTGGTGGACGCTGAGGTCGTTGAGGGGGTCGTCGCCGCGAAGCCTGTTGTCCGGATCGGTCGAGGATCGAGGATCGAGGATCGAGGATCGAGGATCGAGGATCGAGGATCGAGGATCGAGGATCGAGGATCGAGGATCGAGGATCGCGTCATTACGCGCAAGGCGATCTTCGATCTTCAATCCTCGATCTTCGATCCTCGTTTTCAGCTTCGGCGCGCTGGGAGTCGCGTTGTTGGTCGCCGCCGCGTCGAAAGTGATCGGACAGGTCGGAGGCTTTTTCGGCGCGGGGACGTCATTGCTCATCGCCATTCTTTTCTTCTGGTCGTCGTGGCTGCGTTCGGACAAGAAGCGGACGATTCAAGGGCAGGGCGCGTGGCCGGTGGCGCGGATGGGGTTTCGCAACGCCACGACGCGGCCCGGCCGCAGCGTGCTCTGCATCGCGTTAATCGCATCAGCGGCCTTCATCATCGTTTCGGTTGACGCCTTTCGGCGGGAAGATCGCGCGGCTGCGCTCGACAGAAAATCGGGCGCCGGCGGTTATCCGCTGATGGCCGAATCGCTGCTGCCGATCATTCACGACCCGAACAGCCAGCAGGGCAGAGAAGAGCTGAACCTCAACGAGGATAAGCTGGCCGGAGTGAAGATCACGCGGTTCCGGTTGCGCCCGGGCGACGACGCCAGTTGTTTGAATCTTTACCAGCCGCGCAACCCGCGAATACTCGGCGCGCCCGACGGCTTCATCGGCGAATCACGGTTCGCGTTTCAATCGTCGCTGGCGAAGACCGATGAAGAGAAGGCCAACCCGTGGGTCCTGCTCAACGCGAATTTGGGCGAAGGCGTGGTCCCGGTAGCCGCCGACGCCAATTCGCTGACTTACGTTTTGCATTTGAAGCTCGGAGATGAATTGACGGTCAACGCGGATAACGGCGCGCCGGTCAGGCTCCGTGTGGTCGCCGCGCTCGCCGACAGCGTCTTTCAGGGCGAGTTGTTGATGTCGGAAACGAACTTTAAGAAGTTGTTTCCCGATCAGGAAGGCTATCGCTTCTTCCTGATCGAGGGCGCGCCGGAGAAATCTTCGGAAATCGCCGCCGCGCTCGAAGACAAGCTTTCCGATTTCGGTTTCGACGCGGTTGGAACCGAAGAGAAACTCGCCGGATTCCATCGGGTCGAGAACACCTACCTCTCGACGTTTCAAACGCTGGGCGGGCTTGGATTGCTGCTGGGCACGCTCGGACTGGCGACGGTCTTGTTGCGCAACGTGCTGGAGCGCCGACGCGAGCTGGCGCTTATGCGCGCGGTCGGTTATCGCCCATCACATCTGTCGCTGATGGTGATTGCGGAAAACGCTCTGCTGCTGGGCTGCGGATTGTTGACCGGAGTTTTATGCGCGCTGCTGGCCATCATTCCTGCGCTCGTTGCGCGCGGCGGGCGATTGTCAGCGGTGTCGTTGGGATTGTTGTTGCTGGCGGTGCTGTTGACCGGGCTTGCGGCGTCGTTGGTCGCGGTTAGAGCGGCGGTTCGATCGCCGTTGCTTCCAGCGCTACGAACAGAATAACGAGGCGCCGCAAAAGAGATCAACACAAAGAATCAAAGGGACAAAGGATCAAAGAATGACCTCCCGTGGGACTGATATTTTCAAAGTGGAATATTGCCGTGCTTACGCGGCGGATTGGTGTCGCGCTTGTTCTCTAACAGCTTCAACGCGCGGACCAGTTTCTGGCGCGTGAATCTAGGCTCGATCACCTCGTCGATGAAGCCGCGTTCGGCGGCGACGTAGGGCGAGGCGAATTTATCCTGATACTCTTCGATCTTTTCACGGCGCGCCGCGTCTTTGTCGGCGGAGCTTTCGATCTCGCGGCGGTAGAGGATTCCTACGGCCCCCTCGGCGCCCATCACCGCGATCTCGGCCGTCGGATAAGCGAAGTTGACGTCCGTGCGGACGTGCTTCGATCCCATCACGCAATAGGCGCCGCCGTAGGCCTTGCGTGTGACGACGGTGATCTTGGGCACGGTGGCTTCGGCGTAGGCGTAGAGCAGCTTCGCGCCGTGGCGGATGATGCCGCTGTACTCCTGATTGACTCCGGGCAGAAATCCCGGCACGTCCTCGAAGGTTATGATCGGGACGTTGAAGCAATCGCAGAAGCGCACGAACCGCGCGCCTTTCACGCTCGCGTCGATGTCGAGCACGCCGGCCAGATAGGCCGGTTGATTAGCGACGACGCCCACCGGCTGGCCGTTCAGCCGCGCGAAGCCGATGACGATGTTGCGGGCGTAATGCTCCTGAATCTCGAAGAAGTACCCGTCGTCCACCACAAGCTCGATGATGCGGCGGATGTCGTAAGGCTTGTTCGATTCGGGCGGGACGATCGTGTTGAGCGCTGCTTCGGATCGTTCGATCGGGTCGTCGCACGGGATGCGTGGCGGATCATCCATGTTGTTCGACGGGATGAATGACAACAACTCGCGGATCAATCGCAGACAATCTTCTTCGTTTTCAGCCGCGAAGTGCGCGACGCCGCTGGTCGCGTTGTGCGTCATCGCGCCGCCCAGTTCTTCTTTGGTGACCTCTTCGTGGGTGACGGTTTTGATCACGTCGGGGCCGGTGATGAACATGTAGCTCGTGTTTTTGACCATCACAGTGAAATCGGTGATCGCGGGCGAATAGACCGCGCCGCCGGCGCACGGCCCCATGATCGCCGAAATCTGCGGGATGACGCCCGAAGCCAGCGTGTTGCGCAGGAAGATGTCGGCGTAACCGCCGAGCGAGACCACGCCTTCCTGAATCCGCGCGCCGCCCGAATCGTTCAGCCCGATGACCGGCGCGCCGACCTTCATCGCCAGGTCCATGATCTTGCAGACCTTTTGCGCGTTGGTCTCCGACAGCGAGCCGCCGAAGACAGTGAAGTCATGCGCGAAGACGAAGACCTCGCGCCCGTCGACAAGGCCGTGCCCAGTAACGAAGCCGTCGCCGGGAATCTGCTGCGACTCCATCCCGAAATCGAGGCAACGATGCGTGACCAGCTTGTCGAACTCCTCGAAGGTTCCGTCGTCGAGCAGGAATTCGACCCGCTCGCGCGCCGTCATCTTGCCTTCTTTGTGCTGGCGCTCGACCCTCTTCGCGCCGCCGCCTGCTTCCGCCGCGGCGTTCTTTTCGCGTAACAATTTCAGTTTGTCTTCTATCATAAGTCGGCAAGGGTAAAGCCTGATTTGCCTTTTGGCAACGAGTGATAATAATGTGCGGCGCATGAAATAGGACTTACAGGACCTATAACTCCCATAGGCCCTATTGATGGATATTCAACAGGAGGCTATATGTCCGCTGCCAGTCCGGCTCTTGAGCGACACCCGCGTTCGCAACGATTGATTCAATGGCTGACCTACGCTTACTTGATCCGATTCCCATTGCTGACGGCCGCGGCGCTGATCGGGATTCCGTGCGCCGCGTTTTTCACAGACGCTCGCTCGCTGCTCGAAAACCTGTTCGACCTCAGCCCCGTCGCGGTCATGCTGGTTACGATAGCCGCTCTGTTCGCGGCCTGGAGCGTGATGGTCACGGCGCGGTTGACCTTGACATATAGCGGTGAGCGATTTGATATCCCTCAGGCAGGTATCGGCCCACTCCGTTGGCGGCACCTTCTGCTTTTCGGCCTGCTGGCTGCGCCGATCACCGCCGGCGTCGTTTACGAGACCATCGAACTCTGGGATTACATGCCGCGCGAGACCAATCTATGGAAGATCGCGGCGTTCGCGCCAGGAATCATCATCGCATTCCTGTTGCTTTGGGTGGCCGACCTGGCGCGGCGGTTGATAGACAGCCCCGCGACCAACCTCGGGGGGCCGGCTCTGCTGATGCCTCGCAAAAGACCGTCGTCTGGCACAAGCTGGCCATGTTGCTGACCTTTATGGCGCTCTACGCCGCTCTCGGCGTGATCACTTCGCCCTGGTTGAGCCAGTTCAGGGCGCCATCGCTTGCCGGGGCGCTGTTGCTGTTGACGATGCTCAACTGGGGATTGTCGGGCGCCGCCTTCTTCCTTGACCGCTACCGAATCCCCGTATTGGTTTCGATTTTGATCGTGACGGGACTCATGTCGATAATCTTCCCGCAGACCGACAGTTATTACTTTATTGATCGGAAGGAGCCCGGCGAAGAAATCAGGCCGCAGAATTTGCTCGCGCCGCGCAGGGGCGCGAAGGTGATCCTGGTCGCGGCCAACGGCGGCGGCATTCAGGCTGCGGCCTGGAGCGCGCGCGTGATGACGGGAATCGAAGAGCGGTGCCGCATCGAAGGTGATTGCGGCGGACGCAGTTTCGCCCGCTCAGTCCGGGTGATCAGCGCTGTTTCGGGCGGCAGCGTCGGCGCGATGTATTTCGTCAACTCGTACGGCAAGTACGGCGCGAAGGAAGGTGAATTGCCGGACAATGACGCGCTGGAGCAGGTCGTCAAGCTGGCCGAGCGTTCGAGCCTCGACGGCCTGACGTGGGGATTGGTCTACTCGGATTTCTTGCGCACGGTAGCGCCCTTTCTTTCCAGGGTTCAATTTTTCCGGAGGACTGACCGGGCCCGCACCCTGGAATTTGAATGGCAGCGGGATGTTGATCTGAAAGCCATGCTCGGCGACTGGAAGCGCGACACAATAGCGGGCAACCGTCCCGGCGTGGTCTTCAACGCCACGGTGGTTGACGACGGGCGTCCGCTGCTCTTCTCGACCATCGAGCACGATCAGAACATGAGCGTCGCGCAGATCTTCGATAGACTCTACGCGGGTTACGACACTCCGGTGACCAGCGCCGTTCGGATGTCGTCGACGTTTCCGTACGTCACGCCGGCGGCGCGCGCCCACCGCAGAGACAAAAGCGATTGGTCGCAAGCCGAATACCATGTGGTTGACGGCGGCTATTACGACAACTATGGAGTGACAGCGCTGGTCGGATGTCTCGACTACGAATTGGGCAAGCCGGAGGTCAACATCTCCGAATTGATGGTCATCCGCATTCACAGCATGCCTGTCGTGAATTCGCCGGATCGGGGGCTGGAGAAGAAGCGCGGATTCTTCTACCAGATGGGCGTGCCGATCACCGCGCTTAATAATGTGCGAGGCGCGGGGCAGCTTTCGCACGGCAAGGTCGAATTCGACCTGCTGCAAAAACACTGGCGGGAACGCGCCGGTCGCAAAGTGGACATTGAGCTGGCCACGTTCGAATACCCGAATTACGACGCGCCGCTCTC
>WNGF01019384.1_pt1 | contig 17366 bp, 17 predicted proteins | sample 5400641 | NCBI WGS metagenome assembly WNGF01 (sample SAMN13153371, study PRJNA577476) | soil metagenome | isolation source: 80 cm soil or saprolite under grassland replicate 2 | place: USA:California | collected 2016-06-15
AGAACTTTTGCGCGAGCTCGATCAAAAGCTTCGCTGTCTAAGCGTCGAAGGATTGTGGTCGCAGGCATCTGAGGCCGACCTGGCGACCTACAGTAAAGACCCGCATACAACAGTATTGCCGCACGTGTGGAAGTGGGCGGCGCTCTACGAGGCGATCCAGACGGTGGCCAATATGCATGGTCTGGACGGCAAAGCGGAACGGCGAGTGCTGCGATTGATCAATCCCGCATACCAAGATGAGAAGAATCGCCGGCAACGTACTACCACGCATACCATGCTCATGACGTTGCAACTCTTAAAGCCGGGTGAAGTTGCGCACGATCACCGGCATAATTTCGCCGCTTTCCGCTTCATTCTCAAAGGGTCCGGCGCGTACACCGTGGTTGAAGGAGAGAAAATTCCCATGCAGGAGGGCGACTTGATTCTCACGCCGTCGATGACCTGGCATGGCCACCGTAACGGCGGTGAGCCGGTGATTTGGCTCGACGGTCTGGATAATCCTTTACTCTTTTTACTCCAGGCCATCACGTGGGAAGCTTTCCCCGGCGGGCTCCAGCCAACGAAGCAACTGTCTGAGCATACGGCGCCGCGAGTCGGCGCAACGAGACCGATATGGGGAAAATCCTCGGAGCGTCCCACTTATAACTTGCACTACAAATGGCAAGACACTTACGAGAAGCTCCAAAGTCTCCGTGATGGTCCGGGAAGCCCTTTCGATGGCGTGGCGCTGGAATACGTCAACGCGGCAGGAGGCCATACGATGCCGACGTTATCGTGCGGCATTCAAATGTTACGTCCGGGAGAAGTGACCAAAACGCACCGCCATAATTGCAGCACGATCTATCACGCCTTTCGCGGAAACGGGACTACGGTCATTAACGGTCAGAAGTTTGATTGGGAGCAGGGCGCTCGGTGAGCGACTTGCCAGTGATGGAAGCGCTCGGGCTCTACCGTGAGGAGGCTGGGGAGGGTGGGTAATGGCACGTGGCATATGGCGGATGGCATTTCGCATATGGCCTATGGCTTATGGCCCGGCAAAAAGGAGTAGGGAATGGCGTTTTGGTTCGAAGGATTAGAAATCTTTCACGCGGCTATCGATTTTTCGGCTGGAGTATATGAGGCGGTCAAGAAGTTTCCCGCGGAAGAAAGATTCGATCTCGCATCGCAAGCGCGCCGTGCTGCCAATTCTATCGTTCTGAACATCGCCGAGGGCTCGGGAAGGGGAACAAAGAAGGATTTTTCTCACTTCTTAGACATGGCTCTAGGCTCGACCTTTGAAACTGTCGCATGTTTTTTTGTTGCCCGAAAACAGTCTTACGTTTCCGAGCGCGACCTAGACGAAATGAAAAGAGACGGTGAATCCTTGAGTAGAAGAATCAACGCGTTCAAACGGACTTTGAGGTAATGGCCCATAGCCACAAGCGAGATGCCATCAGCTATACGCCACGACCGCTGCAGCGACCGCAGGCTACCGGCTCTGGATGACTTGTCCGCCCATGCTGGTAATTTTATCCAGGCGAATCACCACTGCGGCGCCTTTGCGTTCAGGATCCTTGTCCAGTTCGTCCTTCACGGTGCGCGCCATCACCTGGTCGCGGATCGGTCCGTCCTCGTGCATTGTCGCCGTTCCGTGAAAGCGCCATCCAGCTTTGGTTTTCGTGTCCCGGAACAAGACGATGACGCGCGGGTTTTCTTTGACATTTTTCATATGCTGGCGCTTGGTCCGTTCCCAGTAGGCAAGGGACTCTTTATCGAACACCATCATGCTGCCTTTGTAGCCGATATCCGGCTCACCGTCGCCGGAGACCGTGGCGAGAACGCAGGGACAGCCGTTGGCCAATGCGTTATCGACGAGTTCCTTCATTTGATCGATTATGGCAATCATAGATACCTCCTGGAGCGTAGTAATTACAAAATAAGCAGGCTGTGGTCAAATTGAGCTTAACCGGCTTGCGACGGACTTAGTCCGGATTGTTCAGCGTTAAACCTTATCCAAACGCTTTGTTACGCTCCTTTCGAGCAAGGGCGACCCGCCGGTCGCCCCTACATCTTTAACTGATGATCCGTGGGGAATAGTTTCACGGCGTTATCCCAGAGAATTTTCCGTTTGGCCTCGGTTGAAATTGTATGAGCATCGAACTCGGGCAGCGCTCGCGCGGGTTCGATGGCGTCGGGATGGGGGTAGTCGGTGTTCCACACGATGTTCTCGCCTTGCAGGCGATCGACCACATACTTCAGCTCCCGTTCGTCGCTGTCGCACGCAATCACGCATTGACGCATAAAGTATTCGCTGGGAAGCATCCGAAGGTTCTCGGATTTGCCCATCACGCTGTTTCGTCCGTGAGTGTGATCATCCATTCGGCCTAGCCAGAATGGCAGCCAGCCCGCGTTGGATTCGAGAATCGCTAGGCGCAGTTTCGGAAAACGCTCCAAGATACCGCTAAAGATAAAGTGGCCAAGCGTGGCCATGTTGTCGCAGGGAAAACCCAGCGCGTGGTCCAGCCCTCTGAGCGCCAATTGAATATCTTCGTGTCTTTCTGCTTCGAGTTTTCTGAACGGCTGAAAACGGCGCTGGCGGTATTCTCCATGTACTGCGATGGGGAAGTCCAGCTCACAAGCAAGGTTCCATAGAGCGTCGTATTCGGGTTCATGCAGCCACTTGCCGTCCGGGAGAAAGAGATTTCGCACCGACACGGCGCCCAACTCTTTGACGGCGCGGCGCGCTTCTTTCACCATCTCTCCGACATCCGAGCCTGGCAACACGGCGACAAATTTGAGGCGCTTGGGATCGACACGGCAATAATCATGGCACCAATTGTTATAAGCGCGGCACATGGCAGCGCCCAATTGGACATCTTTCAACGCGACGCGATAGGCGAAGTTGCCGTTGTTGCCCGTGGGGAGCAGCACCTGAATGTCCCAGCCGTAGTGGTCCATGTCTTTGAGGCGAATATCCGCTGACCACCATTGTCGGTAGGCTTCGCCATATTTTTCCTCCATCGCGCGCCGCGCGCTTTCCGGCGGCGCTGCCTGGATCTCGTCCTTAGGAACAAACTTTCCGTCGGGCTCGTAAACCATGAAGTTGCCATCCATGAACGCAACCTGCGGGACTTGATCGCGATACTTAGGCTCCACATAGCGCTCCCAAAGATACTGCGGCTCATGCATGTGCGCGTCGGCGTCGATGACTTTGAAATTTTTCCACATAAGTCTCTCCGTTTTGTAACTCAGTTAAAGTGCTGACATCCCGGTCGCGATACTCGGCCGTCTCACTGCTTGTGCCTTGGCCGTTCAACAGAGCCGTCTATGCACAAATTCGATGATCTTCTCCATTGCCCGGGATGCGTTGGGTGAGTTGGAATTTCTTCCGATGAAGCCCTCAACTTCGCCTTCGAATAGTTCCAGCTCGAGATGGCCTCCCGCTTTACGGTAACTTTCGACGAAGCGTTCGCGGTCGGGTTTGGGATGCGCCATGTCGGCGGTGCCTTGAATATAGAGCGCCGGAGGTAATTCAACTCGCTCTCCGCGTTCAATCGCGCGTGTAGGGCTGCCTTCGGCCATGGCTTCTTCGCTTCCCCAGAATTGATCGTGGCTCGGCAACACCCGGTCGGCAAACTCCGCGTGCGATCCGCCGCGTTTCTTGAGATCCTTTGCATACTGATAGCGCCCCAGCGGATCGATAACCGGCCAACACATGACGACGCAGCGCACTCCGGCATCGACCTCCGCAGCGCCGGCGGGAAGCGCCAGCGCCGAGTAACGCGAATCCCGGGGCCGCATCGCTGCCAGCATCGCTTGGTGCCCGCCGCTCGAGTTTCCCAGAAGTCCGAATAGTTCGGGGCGACTGCGTAGATCTCCGGCACGGGCCTTGAGCCAGCGCACCGCGTAATTAATGTCGGCGAGGGCGGCAGGGTACGGCGCAACGGGCGGCATGCGCCAATCCAGCGCCGCCACGACTACGCCGCGTCTCGCCAGCGCTTCGTTAATGGCCGTGTCATTTGTGCGGTCTCCTCGGCACCAGGCGCCGCCGTGAAGCTGGACGATGAGCGGAAACGGCCCTTGCCCGGAGGGTTTGAGCAGGCGAAGCAAGAGCGGCTTGTCACCGTGGCGAATATACTCGACGTCCTCGATTTCAAGATCGTGGTTTGTTAACGCGACTGCTTCCATGATTACCTCCTTGTGAATAGCTGGTGCCGCTTGTGCTCGACCATAAGGGTAGATTCTTACCCTGCAAAAGATGGATAGAACGACTTCGACAAAAACCTTATCGCGCCAAGACGCCAAGCTCGCCAAGTGACGGTCTCAACCCGTCATCCCGAACGAATGCGACGCCTAAGAAAGATTTCTCTCTTTGGTCGAAATGACAAGGCGTGTTCCTTTGCGCCCTTGGCGTCTTTGCGCGAGGTTGTTCTCATCCCGTCGCATCACGAAACGACGAGCAAAATATGAAACCAAGACTTCGCTAATCCACTGCCACCAATTTTCCGTCGCGATGTTCTACGGTTTTGCCTGTCATCGCCATTCCCGCCTGAGTGGCGAGAACGAAACCGTTGCCGAGAATGTCCGGCCCGGGCAACCGCTTGCGCGCCTCGTCCGGCGCGTCTTCGGTGGCGATGGCTTGCTTGGGGCTGAAGGCGACGATGCAGATGTTCCATTCCCGTTCTTCTTCGGCGACGAAGCGAGTGAATGTACGAATCGCGTCTTTGCTGACGACGTAAGCGGCCGCACCGTGATTCTCCGCGCGGCCGCCGCCCCAAAGGTTGACGATGTTGCCGCTATGCCGCTCTTCCATGAATGGGACGACGTATTTCGTGCATAGGAACGTGCCGCCGAGGTTGGTCTGAATCACGCTGTCCCAAAAATCCTTGCTCAAGTGGCGCACGCGCGGCCAGCGCGGAATCCCCCAGTTGAAATGCGGCACGATGCCCGCGTCGTTGATCAAGGCATCGATCCGGCCGAAGCGGTCGGCGACATCGTAAACCAGCCGGCGCACGTCTTTCTCATCGCGCACGTCGGTCGGTACGGCGACTGCTTCGGTATTTAAATCTCGAATCTCGCCGAGCGTTTTGTGCATGCGCTCAACGTCGGCGTCAGCAAGCACGACTTTCGCACCGGCCCTAGCGAGCGTGTGCGCCGCGTGACGCCCGATCCCTTTAGCTCCGCCCGTGATGATTACAACCTTATCTTGCATCGGCTTCTCCTCTCCTGAAAATTGCGGCGATCGATTCCGGTCTTGATTTTTCCGAGACCAACACTCCATCACTCCAATACTCCAGTTTGTCCCCACCCAATTGGAGTGTTGGAGTACTGGAGTGATGGAACATTGGACTAATTTCGTTTAGCTCGCTGCTTCATCTGACTTGAAGCCGGCATCCTTGTGACTGCCGTCGCAGAAGGGTTTATTCTTCGATTGGCCGCAGCGACAGAGATAGAGTGGAGGGAACTGACTCTCTGAGTATTCTTTTCCCGTGTTATCCAAAACCTTCACGCCCCCGGCAACTTCATAAGGGCCGTCTTTGAGAGCTGTTATCGTTACGTCAGCCATAATCTTCCTCCTCGATGAAATCTGATGGTGAACATTGCACACGCGGCGAATTGGTTCAATGGTTTTGCGCGCTGATTTCCCACCCATTCCGATTGCCGGGCGACTGTAGCATATGATACTAGGGCGCCATGAAGAAAAGTTTCCTGCTCATTATGCTGCTTGTTTACTACTTGATCGGACCTGTCGAAGCTCAGGAGAAACTCCGCGTCGGCCTGGGGTCGATCAGTCTCCAATCCGGCCTTGTGCACATCGCCAAGGACCGCGGCCTATTTGCGAAATACGGCTTGGTCGTCGAGAGCGTTTACATTCCCGGCGGCTCGACCAACGTTCAGGTGCTGGTTTCGGGAAGCCTCGATCTGTCCCAACTCAGCGGCGCGCCGGGCGTCGCAGCCAATCTCGAAGGCGCCGATCTGGTTTACGTCCTCGGACTGCTCGACAAGCTCAACTACCAGTTGGCGACCCGCCCCGAAATCAAGAGCGTCGAACAATTGAAAGGCAAAAAATTTGGCGTCAGCCGGTTCGGCTCGTCGGCCGATTTCGGCATGCGCGCGCTTCTCAAGCGCCTGGGCGTCGATCCCGTCAAAGAAGCGACGATTCTTCAAATCGGCGATGAGCCAGCTCGCATTGCCGCCGTTACGTCAGGCAATATCGACGGCACGGTCGTGAACGCGCCCTTCGGCATGGAAGCGGAACGGCTCAAGCTCAATGTGATCGCGGACTCGGTCAAGATGAATATTCCGTTCTTCAACACCGGCATACTGGGTAGCAAGCGATACTTGGATAAACAAGAATCGAAGTTGATGAACTTCCTTCGCGCCTATCTCGAGGCGATCAAAGTTCTCAAGACCGAACGAGAGTATTCGATCAAAGCACTCGCGCAATTTACGCGCGTGCAAAATCTCAAGGCCGTCCAGGAAGGCTACGATTATTTCATCAAGCAGCTCGAACCGGTACCCTATCCGTCCGTCGCAGCTATGCAAGCCGTGGTCGATCAGATTGCCGAGAGTAACGCAAAAGCGCGAAGTATCGACGCGAAGAGTTATGTGAGCGACCGTTATCTTCGGCGGCTAGAGGAGGAAGGGTTCGTCAAGAAGATTTGGGGGAAGTAATGAAGAGTCTCGGCCTCTAGCCTCCAGCGTTTCGAGTTAGCAGGCGGAAATGGATTTTGCTGGACTCCTGAGTTGTCCGTCGGTTGTATTTCTCGGGTAGTGGTAGGATCAAACAACGGTCTCGGGCCGGCTAATAATGCGATTGTGCCTGATGCGCAACTCGGCTCGCATCTCAGCTTCGGCCGGCGGCGCGCTAATGAATCGCACCTTCAGACGCTTCGATCAGCTTGGATGCACTTCTTCGGGAAGTGACGGCTCGCTCGATTCGGGGAGATTCGGCTACAATATACGCGAGGCAGGGGGGAGCGATCTATGCGTCAGTTCATCCGACACCCTTCGGACGTACCGATTGAGATTCGGTGCGCGGCCGACAGTGGTTACGTACGGCGATGCACTCGGAATGTCAGCTATGGTGGTCTTGCATTCGCTTCGGATACGGCGATCGAGCCGGAAACCATCATCGCGTTACGTATACCGAATCTCCGGCCAGTATTCGAAGTGGCGACGGCACGAGTGGCATGGTGCCAAAACGAAGGCAGCCAATATGCCGTTGGTGTTCAGTTTCTCGACTCCGAAGAGGCGTTTCGAGTTCGGATGGTCGAGCAGATCTGCCACATCGAGAGGTACCGGAATGACGTCGCACAGCGGGAGGGGCGACAGCTCACCGCCGAGGAGGCCGCGCTAGAATGGATCAGCCGGTACGCATCGTCGTTCCCGAACCCCTGAGCTTGCTGCTTCGCTGCCATTTGGAATTCGTTTTGCGTAAGTTTCACCGTGCGAGCGTGGTACAAAATTATCTCTTTCACCCCAGATGACCAACGTTGGTGCGGAGATTCGATGCAAGCGATTTCTGAGCGGCCGGTCATAGAAGTAGGGCGGCTTGAAGCCGATGCGCGAGCTTAACCGCAGCATTTGATAGCGGCGCACTTCATCTTCCAGATCACCTTTGCCGTCGGGAAACATTTCCAGAGCGTTGGCTTGATCGGCGCTGGCAAAAAGCATCTCCCGCAAAGAGGCGTAGCTCTGGCCGTATTCGGGCTGCGCCATCATGAAGACATCGCCGATGAGCGCGCCTTCGACGAAGAGGCCGGACGCACCGATCAAAACCAGTTTGCGGATCTTTTCCGGATGACGCACGGCAAGTTCGGCGGCGATCCAACCGCCGACACAACCGCCGACGAGATCGAACTGCATAAGCTGCAACGCATCCAAAACTTCGAGATAGTGAAAGACAACGTCTTCGATGACGTCGATGTCCTTGTTTTCATCGGTCTGGGCGCAGCCGGGGTGAGCCGGCGCGATTACGCGGGCGTGTTGCGCCAATTTCTCATGAAACGGCAGCCAGTTTTCTTTTACCGAATGAACGTCGGCGAAACCATGGAGATAGAGCAGAGGGGCGCCGTTGCCGTGTTCCAGAAGCCAAACTTTACGCCCGTTGACATCGATGACGCGCCCGCTCAATGAAGTGCCTCCGCCGATGATTCGACGTTGACGCCGGGATACTCCGTCGTGAACTGCTTCAGTGAGTCATGGCGCAGCGCCGGCGCGACTTTTTCAGCAAACAGCTTCATGCTTTTGCGCGCTAGATGGTCCGGCATGTTTCCGAGCTGGAATTGAATCAAGAGATTGCCGACCTTGGCTTTCTCGATGAGATTTTGAATGCGCCGGGTAACGGTTTCCGGGCTACCGACGATGATCGACTGTGAGGCGTCGAGCTCTTCCCAATTTTCCACGTCGCCCAAAAGTTTTCGGCCCGGTGTGTAGCCCTTGAGATACTCACGCCAGGCCGCCGCGGGAATATAGGGAACGCCGGGGCCGTAAGTAAGTTGGCGGCCTTCGCGCCGCAGATGGCCTTTCAAACAATTCTTCAGAAAGTACCAGACGCCCTCTTCGCATTCTTCGCGCGCTTGCTGATCCGTTTCGGCAACATAGGTGGACATCAAGATGCCAAAGCGGAACGGGTGATACTTGTCTCCATGTTTTTCCAGCACAGCGGCGAATTCCTGCTGCGCTCTGTGAGTTTCGCCGCCATGGCTGCGCGAGGATAGAAAATAACAGTAACCGCGCTTGGCCACCTCGGCCATCGTCGACGGACTGCGCGAACCAGGAATCCACACGGGCGGGAAGGGTTGTTGCAATGGCTTGGGCCAGAGATTGACGTAGCGCAGCGGAAAATAGCGGCCCTCATGCGCGAAGGGGCCATTCTCCGTCCATGAGCGCACGATCAAGTCCGCGGCCTCCCAGAATTTCTCCCGCGTATTGGCCGAGGGCACGTCGTAATTGAAAGTCTCGGGTCCGCCGCCGGGCGCGAAACCGGCGATCAAACGGCCGTTGCTCATCTGATCAAGCATGGCGTACTCTTCGGCGACGCGCATCGGATTCATGTGTAGCGGCAGGAGATTGCCGAGAATGACGATTTTGCCGTGCGAAGATCGTTGGGTCAGCGCCGAAGCAATGATGTTGGGAGAGGGCATCAAGCCATAAATATTTTGATGATGTTCGTTGAGTACCATGCCGTCGAAGCCGAGTTCATCGGCGTAGGCTAACTGGTCAATATATTCTTGATACAAACCGCGAGCCTTATTGTTGTCCCACAGGCTGTTGGGCACGGTGACCCAGCCGGTGTATTCTTTCTCGTCGAAATCGCGGTCGAGATAAGGATAGGCCATGAAATGCCAACAAAAAAGTTGCACCGGTTTCATCATTCACCTCACTTTCACGCCAGCGTTTCCACGATCGCGCGTCATTGTCTTGGCAAGCAAGTCGCTAAATTTTCTTGGACTATAACTTCAATCATCGGGGCAAAGCAACCGACAGGCGGCGTATCGACTGCCGCATAGGGAAATCGTCCGTGCAGTGATTCAATCTCGTCTGCAAAATTATTCGCGGCTCTCGCAATGGGCTCCGGCCGAAGGTAGAATCCGACTGCTCTCGAGAAGAACGAGTGAGACCAACCTTGAAACGACTCGTTGAAATACTTTTGTTACTGATCTTTGCGGCCTGTAGCGGCAGCCATGAAGTGGACTTTGAGCGTTCCCTGGCCGTGCCCGCTCCTGCCGATCTGGTATTGCGCAATGGGAAAATTATTACAGTTGACCGTGACTTCTCGATCAAGCAGGCGGTCGCCATCAGGGATGGCCGCTTTGCACGGTCATTCCCGGATTAATCGATTCTCATATTCATGCAACCGAGGCCGGTTTGAACTGGGACGCCGAACTGCACTGGGAACGCACGCGCTCGCTCGGCGCCGGACTGAAACAAATTGCTGAGGCGGCGAAAACAAAACCGCCGGGAAGCTGGATCATCGTCGGCGGTGGCTGGGTGCCGACGCAGTTCGCAGAGCGGCGCTTTCCCAGTCGCGCCGAGCTTGATGAGCTCGCGCCGAACCACCCCGTCTACATTCAGTACTTGGACCAGGGCGCGCTGCTAAATAGCGCGGCTCTCAACGCGGTTGGAATTACTCCCAAGACACCCGACCCGGCGGGCGGAAAATTTGAACGCAATCCAAACGCCGGCGAGCTTACCGGTTGGTTGCAGGGCGCGGCGGCTTGGGAATATGCCTACAATAAAATTCCTGGTCTCTCTCTCGACAAGGTTCACCAGAGTATTCGCAATTGTTTTCGCGAGCTCAATCGCCTGGGCGTCACTTCCGTCGGCGACCTGCAAAGCGGCAGCGTGAGCTTCGCCCACAGAAGATTGCTCGCTGAGATGGCGCGCTCCGGTGATCTGACATTGCGGCTAAATATTTACCTCGCAGCCGGCGACGGCGACGAACTTGAGCAGGTAAAGATGACGGCCGACGAGATCAAGAAATTCCAGCAAAGCGATATGTTTCGCTTCGTCGGATTTGGCGACGGATTTGTTCGCGCTGTGGGCAACCCCGAACTGACTCCGATGGGCGTGACGATCACGGCTGAAGCGAAGGAAAAGATTCGCGGGATGTTACGATTATTCGCCGGGGAGAGATACGGCTTTCATCTTCGCGCGGCCGAGGACAACACGGCGCGGCAGTTGCTCGATGTGCTCGAGGAAGTCAATGCCGCAACGCCCTTATCTTCCCAGCGTATCGCATTTGTGCAATTGGAGGATGCCACGTCGGAGACGATCACCCGGATAAAAAAACTTGGCGGCGGCATCGCGGTCCAGGATCACATGGCGTTGACGGGCGAGCGCACGGTGGAGCTTTGGGGCTTGGACAAGGCACGCAACGCGCCTCCGCTGCGCACGATGATCAAGTCCGGCATTGCAATAGGCGCCGGCACGGACGCGTTTCGCTCGGCGAATTACTCGCCGATGCTTTCACTATGGTGGCTGATCACGGGCAAGACCGTTGCCGGTTCGAAGATTCGAAACCAAAGTCAAAACTTGACTCGTGAGGAGGCGCTGCGGCTTTACACGATCGGCAGCGCGTGGTTTACCTTTGACGAAGGGCGGAAGGGCTCGATCGAGGTCGGCAAGTTGGCCGATCTCGCGGTACTCAACGGGGACTACCTCGCTGTCCCGGAAGACCAAATCCGTTCGCTCGAGTCGGTGCTGACCCTGGTTGGCGGACGCATTGTCTATGCCGTCGCACCCTTTACACAGTCGCAACGCAAGTAGGGCGAGATTAGATATCCCGGTATGACTGGAGGCACTATGACGCGCAGTCAGGAATTCTTTGCTGCTGTTTTGCTGGGCTTATCCTTGCTCGCGGGCCATGCCGGCGCGGTGGATCGTTTCTATATCAGCATTCCCGGACCGACTTTGAGTTACGTTCCGCTCTATTACGGCCACGAGAAAGGATTTTTCACGCAAGAAGGGTTGGATCTGCAAGTCTTGGTGGTGCGTGGCATCATCGGCGTGAGCAGCCTGATGTCGGGCGAAATCGATGTGACCTGTCATGCCGGTAGCGGTTTTTCGGCGGCCCTACGCGGCGTGCCGGTCAAAATCATCTCTGTCACACGGGAGCGGCCAGTACACGAGCTGATCGTTAACGCGGCGATCCAAAATCCAGCGGACATGAAAGGAAAATCAATCGCCGTCGGTTCACTGGACGGCACCGCCGCAGTGATGACCCGGCGCATTCTTCAAGCCAAGGGGCTTGACGCGCAAAAAGACGTCACGTTACTCAGCATGGACACGCCGGCGCGTCTGCAATCGCTATATTCCGGCAGGGTTGCCGGCGCGATGATGGCGCCTCCATCGGTTTATTTGGCGCTCGATCAAGGCTACAAACTATTCGGCCGTGGGCGCGATCATATGCGTTATCTGCAGGCCGGCGTAGTTTCGACGGACACTCACATCAAACAGAAGCGAGAAAGACTCGTGCGCTTCCTTCGAGCTTGGAACCGCGGGCTGAAATTCTATCAGGATAATCCCGAGATTATGATTCCCTATATTCAGAAACGTCTCGGCTTCAAAGACGCGCAGCTGGCGCGACGGATGTACGACGACGACGCGGCGTTTGTGCTTCCCGGCGGTCGGTTGAGCGCGGATGCGGCGAAAGAGATTATTGAAATCGGCCGGGAAGCGCTGCGCGTCAAAGAGGCGGTTCCGATGGAGAAAATCTTTGATTTTTCGTTAGCCACCGAAGCGATGAAATAAACTGATTGGGCGGCCCAAAGCCGAGCTCATTTTTTTACCGCGGACCGCAAGAAGCTGTAGTCGACGACTTCCGACTGATTGATGGGTTTGGTGATTTTGGCGAGCGTTTTTGCTTCGTCGATGGCGGCTTGTAGCGCCCTATCGTCGACAAAGCCGTCCTGGGATAAAGCGTCAACCAGATATTTATAGGCCTCTTCTAACAGATCCTTGGAGTAGCCGTATTTTTTCTGGGCGAAGGCGATGAAACCGGCCCTTTCGGTTTTCAAGGCGCGGGTGGCGCGCAGGAAGCCGCGCACCATGCGCTGTACCTGCCGCGGATTTTTCTGTATCTTTTCGACGCTGGTGGCGAGACCGGTCAATGGCCGTTGAAGAATGTTTCCGGCGTACACCAGCTCATGATAGCTCTCTTTCTTAAGCTGAATATTCAGCGGCACCGGCATATGCGTCGCCTGCACGGTGCCGGCCACGAGCGCGGCATGGCGCAGGGTGTCGGGGCCGAGGGTGATGATTGTCACATCCTTTTCAGGATCGAGGCCCATCGAGCGCAATCCGACGCGCGCCGCGAAATCGCCCGTAGCGCCGAACGAACTGACGCCGACGATTTTGCCTTTCAGCGCCGCGGCATTGGGAATCTCCGGGCGCGACATCAGCGCATGAAGCACTCGGGAAAAGTCGAAGGTCAGATTCCGCACGGGCACACCAAGGATCGCGCCTCTGATGATCGTACCAACGCTGTAGCTGTAGTCGATCTCACCGGCGAGCAGAGCTTTGATGCCGAGATCGGCGCGCAGCGAGACGTAAACTAAATCGATGCCTTCGTCACGATAGAAACCGCGCTCGATGCCGTAGAGTAACGGGCCGATCGAAAGCGCGGCGCGCGCCGAGTGGCCGACGATCACTTTCTCCTGCGCCGCGGCGGAGGAGGCGCAAAGCCCAAGCGAAGCTCCCAATAGGAACGACAAACACTTTCTTCTCATCCGAAGTTCCATGATCGTTGGCTCTACCAATTTCGCTGCGGGCTTGCAAAGCCGAGGACAAATTCGTAGTTCTTTCGAACTGGAGGGAAGCGATGGCTTACAAAGACGTTAGAGAATGGATTCAAAGAGTCGACGAGATGGGCGAGCTCAAAATCGTCGAAGGCGCCGACTGGCATCTCGAGATCGGCGCGCTTTCGGTGCTCGCGTCAAAGCATAAGGAAAATAGCCCGGCGCTGCTTTTCGACCGCATCAAAGACTATCCGGCGGGCTACAGAATTCTCGTCGGCTTTTTTGAAAGTCTTAAACGCTCGGCGCTGACTACCAATTTGCCGCTCGATATTACGCGTGAGGGCTTCATTCAGGCCTGGCGCGAGCGGTTGGCGAAGCCCGTATCGATACCACCGGTGACCGTTTCTTCGGGACCGGTAATGGAAAATGTTTTCAAAGACGACGAAGTCGATCTCTTCAAATTTCCCGTTCCGTTTTGGCACGAGCGCGACGGCGGCCGCTACATCGGCACAGGGCATGTGGTGATCACGCGCGATCCCGAAGAGGGTTGGGTCAATGTCGGTTGCTATCGGGTCATGGTTCATGACCGTACCACCATGGGGATGAATATTTCTCCGGGCAAACACGGCAGGATGCACCGGCAAAAGTATTTCGATCATGGCAAAGCATGCCCGGTAGTCGCCTGCTTCGGCGTTGACCCGTTACTGCACATGATCGCCACTCGCCCAGAGCCCTACGGCAGAAGCGAATTCGACGCCGTCGGCGGCATTAAGGGAGAACCGGTGGAAGTTGTTCAAGGAGAATTCACGGGATTGCCCATTCCCGCATACGCTGAGATCGCGATCGAAGGTGAATTTCTTCCAGACCAAGGCAAAGAAGAAGGACCGTTCAGCGAATGGACCGGCTATTATGCCAGCGGCGAAAAGTTCGAGCCGCTCATCAAAGTGCATCGGCTTTATCATCGTAATGATCCGATCATCACCGCGTCGCCGGAATATCGTCCGACCGCACGCGCCGAGCATTGTTACGAGTTGCTGCGGGCCGCATACATTCGCGATCAAGTGGAAAAGGCCGGCGTGCCGGATGTAAAAGCCGTCGCTAGTTACTTCCGGCGTTTTTTAACCGTCATAGCGATTCGTCAACGTTACCCGGGCCATGCACGACAAGCAGGTTTAGTGGCAAGCCAATGTCAAGGCGCAGCCTATTTGGGGCGATATGTGGTGGTCGTCGACGACGATATCGACGCCTACGACATCAACGACGTGTTGTGGGCCATGTGCAGCCGCGCCGATCCGGTGGACGCTACCGAGATTCTGCGCCGCTGCTGGAGCGGTCCTTTGGACCCGATCATTCCGCGTGAGCGCAAAGGCCTTAGCTCACGCATGATCATCGATGCTTGCCGGCCCGTTGAGTGGCGTGACAGGTTTCCACCCGCTGCTGAGATCAGTGTCGAGCGGCAGCAGGCGTTACTAAAAAAATGGCAGAAAGAACTATTCAGTTGATGCGCTGATCTGGGTCGCCGCCGATTTACAAATTTATGGAACTGCGTCTCAATCAAGTCGCGGGTTATTTGCTGGACACGTCCGGGCAAAAAAAGAGGCCAGACTTTTGGGGGTCTGGCCTCTTGCCACTGAGCATGACGGGGGGCTCAGTGGCAGCCGCTGTCCCGTGGGAGCTGTGCTGAAGGAGGCAGCGCGGGAAGCGGCTAGCTAATTGAACTTGGAGCCGTCAGCAGGCTGGAGAAATTTGACTCGTTGCAAACGACGCTGAAAGTAAGTGTCTTTCGGCCAATCCCAATTGCGGCCGGGAAGCTTTTCACCGTTGTATGCTGCGCCGTTCACTTTGCTTTGTAAAAAAATCAGCTGCCAGTAACTCGGCTTTCCTAATTCCGTATTTGTCTCATGCATATCCGTCCCTCCTTACTTTCTCTTTTTTAGACGATCAATCTATTCATCCGACATACTGTCCCGTCATCGATTATCCTTCGCTCGTCAAAGCGATATTTGAACTTCCGTCGGATGTTTTTCTCAGAGAGCAGAAGCCGTGCCGGGGGATAAATGCGGCCAGATTGTATCGGCTGTCATTTGTTGTCAGGAAGAATGCGCGGTTAATCGGGTGCAGCGGCGACCGGCTCTCTCGCCTCGCCGAGATATTCGGTCAAAAGTGCCAGGATGGTGGGGAGCCGTCTCGAGCCGGCTCGGTCAATTACCTCGCAGACGAGAAATATTCGAATTCTAAGTGAAAGAATCTAATCGGAAGTCGTGAACGCTTGGCCGCGTATGTGGAATGGAATAATGGAATGCTGGAATACTGCAGTGAAGGGCGCTTGGAGAGCTGAAACTCCGATACGCGTCATTCCATTACTCCAACGCTCCAATTTTCCGGCCTTCTCTACTCCGGATATAGTGCTGGAGCGCTCATCGTTGCAGCCGTACCGGCAACTTGCCGGAGCGCAGCTCGGTGAAATAGGGCAGAATCATCCGTTGATCAACACCGGGTTGAATGATTTCCTTGATCACTGAATCAACAAACGCTTGGCTTGCCAAATCGCACTCTTTTTTTGCCCCAAATCATCTTTTTTCCTTTAACACTTCTTCCAGCAACGTATAATCCATTACTTTCGACACGGGCACCGCCGTCGGAATCAATTGTGACGCAAGGGCCGTATCATAAATTTCCTGGAGATCTTTGATTGGAATCTTGCCGTCCGAGGTAAAACCGTTTAACCACGTGCGATACGACTCTTCGGCGACTTTGGGTGTGAGCTTCCATTTATTCTGAATATAGTTGACCATCCAGGGTTTTTCTTTACGGTTAAAATCCATGGCCTCAAAGGTCGCTCGGATCACGGCTTTCACTTGAGTGGGGTCCTGCTTCAGTTTGGCTTCGCGGGTCGCGATGCCGCCGGAGGCTGAGCGCTGGTTAAATTCCAGCGCCGAGGCGAGTTCCCGATAACTCTTTTGCATCATCACGAAATTATGCGGCAAGGAGAGCAGAGCAGCGGCCACGCTTCCCTGGCTCAGTGATTGAACGCTGTTGGAGACCGAGCCGGTTTGAATGAAGGTCACTTGATCGGGATTAATTCCTTTTCTCTTTAGGAGATCGTGGGCGACGATGTCTTGCAGTGTTGCCAGCCGGTCCACTGCGATAGTTTTGCCGATCAAATCTTCCATGCGCCGGATATCCGGACGGGCGATGATCCAGAAAAGCGTCTTCTCGTGTGTGACCATGATGCCCGGCCATGCTTTTTATAAATGCCCGCGTCTTTGGCAACGAAGAACGTAAGAAAGGTGAGACTGAAAGCGGGATAGCCCATCCGAACTTTTTTTGAGCTCTTGGGCATGGGTTGATGGACATAGGACCAATTGCACCAGTAAGCCGAATACCATCAGATTTGACGCCGCGATCTTTGAGTTGTGTGTTGTGATGCTCTTCATGACTCCTCTCAACGATCCACCGGTCGATTGACCATGCTTTTTCTATCGCGCACCCGATGTTGTCGTCAACGAGTTACCTTATTGCAAAAATTCTAAAAACAGTGCGCGTTTTTCCAATTCTTGGGAAAATTTCGTTGAGGGTGAGACAAATGATCAAGCTTTTCTATGGCATCGACGTTGCTGTTACAGTTGGAGACAGGACAAAAACAGGGGCGAAATTAACCGTTGAATTAGCCCCCCCTGGTGGGATAATGACGTTCAGCTCGTCTAATCGGAGGCCATGGTGAATCGAAACACGACATAAAAGGAGAGAGATTATGAACAAGAGGCTTCTCGGTATCATCGCAGGGCTAATGCTGCTCGGTGTAACGCCGGTCGGTGCGCAAGAGTATCCGAACAAGGTGATTACCATGGTCGTTCCTTTCGCTGCGGGGGGACCGACAGATACGGTCGCGCGGCTGATCGCCGTGCCCATGACCAAGACGCTCAAGCAGCAGGTGATCGTCGAGAATGTCGGAGGCGCGGGCGGAACCATCGCCGCCAACCGTGTGGCTAAGGCGGCACCAGACGGCTACACGATCTTGATACATCATATCGGCATGTCCACTGCGCCGGCACTGTATCGCAAGCTTCCGTACAACCCGATGACTGACTTCGAGCCCATTGGCCTTATCAACGAGGTGCCGATGACCCTTGTGGCGAAAAA
>WNGF01004880.1_pt1 | contig 17362 bp, 15 predicted proteins | sample 5400641 | NCBI WGS metagenome assembly WNGF01 (sample SAMN13153371, study PRJNA577476) | soil metagenome | isolation source: 80 cm soil or saprolite under grassland replicate 2 | place: USA:California | collected 2016-06-15
GCCAGTGTTCTGGCGCCGCCGCCAGAAAAAACAGAGGCTATATTGAATTTGGACTTTTATTACGAGCCATTTTTGCAATGTCGAATATTGAAGGGGCGTTGGCGAAAAACCAAACCGCGATTACGGCATCAGTAATGGCTGTCCCTCGCCAAAACCTCATCCGCCTTTAGTTTCAATAACTTGGGAAAACCGGATATAACATGTTAACTGGAGTTATATGAGACCAATGTGAGGCATTTGGCGTCGGGATGAGGTTTTGGCGAAGGACAGGATGGCGTGTCAGCGGAGTTTGAGAGTTTGCAGGGTGTCGCACTCCGGCCTCTGTTGACGCAGAGGCCGGAGCCGACCACCAACTGAACGGGTTAAAACACGGTTGACGGCGCGCATACTCTCTACCGACAGGCAAGGAGAGTCAAGAGCGCTGAACGCTTCGATCTGCGCGGAGATGGAGAGTTTTAGGTGAGTTTGTCTAGTGAGTCAGTCGACGTCCCATAACCATGCATTTTGTCCAGCCTATTCACCTCCGCGAGCGCGATCCGCATTCGAACCGCGTCGTCGCTGTCAGCGCAATTAAGCGCGAAAAGGACGATCGCGGCGCGTATTTCCGATCTGTACTCCTCGGCTGAGCATTCGATAGGATCGCCTTTGCGAATGCGATCTATGGCCTTGCGAACCTCTTCTGTCATAGAGAGCCTCCTTCGCCCGACCGTCATGACAGTGAGGGTGACAGGCACACGCCTCAACCCGTCACCCTCTGCTGGGGAACGGGGGCAACTAAATGTCTCGATTTGTAAGTTGGAATTAGTAGTACTGATTTGAGGTAGGAAACGGATGTACGCTGCAAAAACTATGAGGCGTTTCGGGACATGTCCGTACGCCAGACTGAGTGGCATTTCGGGGCATGCCCCTCCGCCCGAACCGGCGAAACGCCCTACATTCAACACCGTCATTTGCGGCGCCGGAGTAGCTCTTCATACCCGCGCAAAACGAGTACATGGTAAAACATTCCTAGACGGTAAACCGGGTGAGACCTGACGGACGGAAGCAATTCTCACCCGGTTTTTTTCGTCAGAATCGACCTACAACGCGCCTCAAACTCCCGGCGAATACCATAGCGCCTACCTTCCGAAGCGCACAGCCAGCGTGGCAAAGCGCAAAGATGCGGCCTATCGCACGCGCAGTTCTCACCATAGCGGCTTGTCACTGAAAAAGAGCTTCTCTTCACCGCCTACACGACCGACTGGCGGCAGATAATGACGGCGCATGGAGTCTCGGCTTGCCGTTCCTTCTCTGCGCCCCTGGCGTATAATTCCCGCGTGATGTGGCGCGGATGGCCTTATTGCTTCAGTTTTCACGTCTCAGAGGCAAGCGACTATCGCCAAACACCAGCGCCATCCGCATAATTCATGCTGGGCCGACTTTGCGTGAAAGGTGGCAAATGGAACATCTTATTCGAATCGGTAAGGCCGCCATTGTATTGGCTATTCTGGGTGCGATTTCGCCTATTTACGCCTGTACTTGTATTGAATCTACGCCGGAACTTAGTCCAGCGGAGGCCCGCGCCGCATTTCGTGGCTGGTTCGACTCGTTTGACGGCGCGCTGTTCATTGGACGAGTCACTGCTCTAGAGGCCGTTGAAAGCGAGTTAGCCGGGTCTAGAGTCAAGGAAATGAAAGTAACGTTTTCAGTCGAACGATACTGGAAGGGCGTGGACGGTCGGACTATTACGATTTATACCGGCGCTGGCGGCGGCGACTGCGGTGTCAGCTATTCCGTGGGCAAGAGATACTTCATTCTCGCCCAGAGAGTATATGCGCGATTGCGAACAGACATCTGCACGTCGCCAAAGGGGCTTGGCGACGTGAAACCGTACGAAAAGGAATTTGGTCGTGGAATGGTTCCCAAAAGGCCAAAGTAGAAAATAGAAAGAGCAGCTTCGATTGGCGCGGAGTCGGTGAGTTTGCAACATGCGGAGCCGGTGAGGTGGCAGGTCGTCGCACGAGTCACATCATCAAACAGCAAAGCCCGCGCATCGTCAGGCACGCGGGCTTTCTTACGTCGCGCTAGGGCTATCGTCGTCGCCGCGCTTAAGGAGATTGCTCCTGAATCTGAGCAAGCAATGCCCTGACTTTGCCAATCAACTCGGTATCGGCGGTCGCCGCTGAAGCAGCAAAGCCGGACGCCTCGTTGCTGTAGCGACGCCCGGCTTTTGCGGCGTGTACCTATCGGGCTTCGTTTCCTCAGCCCGTCGGCGGCCCGTTTGTCTGCCAAAGCCGCCAGTTGCGCGCATCTTCGCGCCAGTCTCCGCCGGACGCAAGCATCTCGACACAATACGCAGCAAAAAATATTTCCGCCGCGTGATCGATTCGCCGCCTCGTTCCCGCCTGTACAGGTGAGCGGCGACCCTCAGCCTCGAAGCCGAGAATATGGCGGCGCCGCGCTATGTTTAACGCAAAAATCCATAAGGAAAAGGACAAGTATGAAAATCAAAACGAACGTGAAGGCTGGCGGGGTACCCCTTAATCACAATCAGACAGTCTCTCGCGGCCTGAAGGTCAAAACCAACGTCAAGGCTGGCGGCGTCGGCGTCCCCCAATAAAACTGCGCAGGTCACGCCCGCAAACACGAAGCTGGGTTCGTCGCCCGGCTTTTGCTTTTCACATCTCGATTGTTGGAATCGGCTTCTGGGGTCATATCAACAGCCACTCTTCCGCATCCTGGGAATCCGTAACGACTTCGGAAGAGAGCCTCCCGACCCTCATCCTCAGAATCTGCCTGTATTGAAAAGCTTGCCAACAATCTGGGCTTCGCGAAGAATGTGCTTGATATGATTCCCATCAAACTCATCAAAATCCGCCAGATCTTCGATCGCGATTCGATCCTCGATGTTGAGAGACTCGTTCGTGAACAGCTTTCTGCAGCGCGATGGACTTTGCGGCCCGGCGACCAGGTCGCGCTCGCCGTCGGGAGTCGCGGGATCGCCAACCTCGCACGCATAGTCAAAGCCGTTGCGGATTATGTGCGCGAAAATGGCGGACAACCGTTCATCGCGCCCGCTATGGGCAGCCACGGCGGGGCGACGGCGGAAGGGCAACTGAGCGTGCTGGCCTCATACGGCGTCACCGAGCGGCAAATCGGCTGCGCCGTCCGTTCCTCGATGGAGACGGTCGAAATGCCGGCCGTCGGGTTGGAACACAGACTGTTTATGGATCGCCGCGCATACCTCTCCGACGGCGTGATCTTGATCAACCGCATCAAGCCGCACACCGACTATCACGGGACTTATGAGAGCGGGCTGGTGAAGATGTCGGTCATCGGCCTGGGCAAGGAGAGGCAGGCCAGCGAGATTCACCGCTTCGGCGTATACGGCCTGAAGGAGTTGATACCGAGAGCCGCCGAGAGGGTTCTCTCTTCTGGAAAGATTATGCTCGGGCTCGGGGTCGTCGAAAACGCTTACGAGGAGACCGCCATCATTGAAGCCATGGAGCCGGAGAGAATCATGAGCCGTGAGCCTGAACTGCTCGATCAGGCTCGGCGGCGTATGCCGGGGCTGCCGATTGATCGGCTGGATGTGCTGATTGTTGACCGGATGGGCAAAGACATCAGCGGCGTCGGCCTGGACACCAACATCATCGGCCGTTTGAAAATCAGCGGCCAGCCGGAACCCGAAACGCCAGCCATCAGAATTGTTGTTGTGACAGACCTCACAGATCAGTCGCACGGCAACGCGACGGGAATTGGATTGGCTGATATTACGACGCGGCGGCTGCTTGAGAAAATAGACTTCGCCGCCACCTGCAAGAACGTCGTGACCAGCTCATTTCTGGAGCGGGGCAAGCTGCCCGTGGTGGCCGAGACCGACCGTGAGGCGCTCGAATTTGCGCTCAGGGCCTGCGGCCCCATACCTCAGGGGCGGGAGAAGATCATCCGCATCAAAGACACGCTGCATCTGGACGAGCTTTATGTCTCACAGGCCGTGCTCGACGAGATTCGCGGGATAGGGCGCATCGAAATCATCGGCGGCTTTGAAGAATTGTTTGATGAACATGGATCTTTAACATGAGTTCTAACGACGGAGGGCTGACATGGTCGAGCTATTGGTGATCGCCGATGACCTGACGGGGGCCTGCGACACCGGCGCGCAATTCGACGGACAGAGCGTTCCCGCGCTCGTCACAATGGATGTTGACTATGAGTTTGACCGCTGCGACGACAAATACCCTGTGATCGTCGCCAGCACAGAGAGCCGCCATCTGAGCGCGGCTGAAGCGGCGGCCAGAGTCGAGACGGTTGTCAGACGCGCTCGCGCGGCCGGCGTCGAGCGCTTTTACAAAAAGACCGACTCCACATTGCGCGGCAACGTCGGCGCTGAGTTGAAAGCGCTGTTGCGGGCTTCCGGCAATCGCGTCCTGGCCTTCGCGCCCGCCTTCCCTCGACTCGGACGTTTCACACGCGGAGGTTGTCAATACGTCGGCGACCGACTGCTTCACGAGACCGTTTTCGCCGGTGATCCGCTCGACCCAGTCACCAACAGTTACATTCCTGCTATTATCCGCCGGCAATCAGACATCCCGACCAGAGTTATCGGGCGCGACGCCGACGAAGTTTTGATTGACTGTCAGACGGGAGAATGGATTGTCGTCTTCGATGCGGAGAGCGATGATGATCTGCGCCGTGTGGGAGAGCGGTTGAAGCGCGAGCGGCTGCTTGGCGCGACGGCAGGGTCAGCGGGTTTCGCGGCCTGTCTGCCACATTTGATGGAGTTGCGAACGCATGCCTCGCCGAATTTCGATTGCACGGCGCGAATGCTCGCGGTCAACGGAAGTCTGAACGAGGTTTCATTGCGGCAGGCGGCCGGCGCCGAAGCCTGCGGGTTCGCCGTTGTTCAGGCGCCGCCGGAGGCGCTGATCACGGAAGGCGGCAACCGGTCTGAGGCCGCGTCGCGAATCATCGCCGCCGTCGCTCGCTATGACGCTCAAGGAAGAGACGTGATGCTGCGCACCGTCACGCGACGTGAAGATGTGTGCGAGTATGAACGGCGCGGCGAAAGTCTGGGACTTCACTACAGGCAGTCGAGTCTGCGAATGGCCGAGATCACGGCGGAGCTTGTCAGCGAAGTTCTGGCGCAAACGCGATTCGGATTGCTGACCGTCTTCGGGGGAGACACGCTGGCCGCAATCGTTCGGGCGATGGGGTGGCGCTGCTTGCTACCTCGACAGGAGATTCTGCCCGGCGCCGTCCTGTCGGAAGTGACGGGTGTAGGAAGGAAGATGTGGTTAATTACCAAAGCGGGCGGGTTCGGTCCGGAAGACGTGTTACGGCAAATCAAAGATCAATTGAGGAGGAACCAATGACTCTGGCGATCACGATGGGAGACAGCGGCGGCGTTGGCCCTGAGATCATTCTCAATGCTTATCGCAAAGTTGAGCTGCCGAATGATTTCGTCGTGGTGGGAGATTACAGCATCCTGTCGATGTGCAATCGGACGCTAAATTGCAACGCGCCGCTGCGGAAGGCGAGAGATGTCGAGGACGTGGAAGAGGGCGCGGTCAACGTGCTCGACCTGGCGTTGATGAAAGCCGAAGATTTGCAGATCGGCGAAATCTCCCGCCTCTCCGGCCACGCAGCCTTGAAATACGTCGAACAAGCCACGCGTCTGGCTCTGGCCGGCAAAGTGTCTGCGGTTGTTACATTGCCGATCAACAAAGAGGCCACGCGGATGAGCCAACCGGATTTCACCGGCCATACCGAATACATCGCTGAGCTTTGCGGCGCGCGCGATTACACGATGATGCTGGCTTCGAATCGTTTGATCGTAACGCATGTCTCGACACACGTTTCGCTCCGTCAAGCAATTGAATGCGTAAAGAAGGAGAACGTCCTCAAAGTCGTCAAACTGACGCATGGCGTGTTACCCAGGCTCAGGGACACGAGCCGCATCGCCGTGGCCGGACTCAACCCTCACGCTGGTGAGAGCGGATCGTTCGGCATTGAAGACCGGGAAGAGATTCTACCGGCCGTCGCCGAGCTCAGAGAGTCCGGGATTGACGTGAGCGGGCCATTTCCGCCGGACACCATTTTTATGCAGGCGCTCAATGGCCGCTACGATGCGGTGGTCTGCATGTATCATGACCAGGGACACATTCCGATGAAGCTGCTCGATTTCGAAGGCGGGATCAATGTCACGCTCGGGTTGCCGATCGTCCGCACCTCTGTCGATCACGGGACGGCGTTCGACATCGCCTGGAAAGGCCTCGCATTCACCGGCAGTTTGAGAGACGCCTGCCGGTTGGCCGATAAGTTGGCCTACGCTTAGAGCAAGGCGCGATGTATGACTATCCCAGAGCGCTTTGCAGTTCGATGTACGGCGAACTGTCAGCGCGAATCCGCAGATAAGTAAATGAAAAATGCGGTTTCAGTTATTGACGCTCTCCACCTAAACGCCCAAAGCGGCGTTGTGGTTGGAGAGCGGGTTGTGTTGCAAAAAATGGGCAGTGATATAAAAGGTCTGACCCGGACTCCAACTTATGCAACAATCATGAATAGATTCGACACGAATCTGACCTGCCCCCGGATGTCGCCTTTGCCTACTCCTTCAATCTGCCCTTTTCTGATGATGTTCATTGTCTCATACCCGCTGATCGTCCGCCGCGCCGTGTTGAAACTGAAGAAGCCGAGTCCGGGGTTGACTCGACGTTTTATGAATCGGTGGTCCTGCTCGAGGATATTATTGAGGTATTTGCACTGTCTGAGTTGAGAGGTCACGGCTAACACGCCTTCTTTCTTCAACGCTTCGATGGCAGGCGGATAGGCGTTGTTCCGATCAACATTGATGACCCGTGGAGGTTGATGTTTGGGAGCCTTCAGCATCTTTCGGAAGAACCGTTTGGCGGCTCTTGCGTCCCTTTTGGCGCTGAGCATGAAGTCGATCGTTTGGCCGGTCGAGTCGACCGCGCGGTAAAGATATTTCCACGCGCCTTTCACTTTGATATAGGTTTCATCGACGCGGTAGGAGTCGTTCGTCAGTCTCAAGTGAGGACGGATTCTTTTCTCTAACTCCGGAGCATACGCCTGAACCCACCGGTAAATCGTCGTGAGATCGATCGAGAGGCCGCGCTCCCGCATCATTTCTTCGAGGTCACGATAGCTGAGAGCATAACGCAGATACCAGCGTACGCAGAGAAGGATGATTTCGCCCTAGTATTGACGCCATTTGAATGGATCGGATTCGGCCACAGTAGACTCCCGGTATGAGATGGGTGGGGAAGTCTACCAGTCTTGACCACAAACCGCCCGTTTTTTGCAACAGAACCGGAAAAAGTGGTTATTGATGATCCTTCGGTGAGTGGTATGGCTAATGGTTTGAGCAAGTGTATCGGCTTTCCGAAAGTTCACCCTGGTCGGCCCTCACGATTTGAGTCGAATCTTATAAAGGCTTGGCCCTCCGGCAATCAGGGCCTGAGTTCCCGTATGGAAGAGTCTGAGATCTTCATCAAGAGCCTGATCACGAATAACTCTGATCTTCGCCGAATCCCTGACGTTCGGGAAAACTTCCAATCTGCCATCTTCAGCCAGGTGAAGGACGATACCACTATCAAGCACAGTGAATTCGATACCGGTTGAAACGATGTCATCCAAACGGCGGCAGTCGTAACCGCTAAAGTCGTCCGAAAAACGAAAGATGAGCTTGTCGTATCGCCCCTCAGTAGTAACCACCACAATCAAAACATTCCGATCCCGCCTGGCATCGACAATTTGATAGTCATCGAGTTCAGGTATACGAACCTGATGACACACACCATCCGCAGTTGGAATAGAAACGTAGTTAGCGCCAAGTAGATTCTGGATCGCCACTCCTTCAAACATCTTGGTAGACCTAATCATAACATTTGCAACCAACCTGAGGCCGAGGAGGAGACTTTGAGGCTGTTCAATAAGATCGACCGCAAAGATACTTTCGTGTTGCTTGATGTAAAGCTTGCCGCTGCTCAACATCGCATCCTCGCCTTCAACTTCACTGGCGACATCCTTGTCAACCGTAAGATCCCGAAACCTGAGTCTTGTTCCATCGTGGAAAGCTGCGATGAGATGACGTTGTCTCGGACTCACCACCAACTTCACGTCAAATGGCGGTTTGGGATAATTTTTGCCATCAAAGTAAACACTGCTTTGAGTTACGGTAATAACTCCGTCATGCCAGATGATCTCACTATCGAATTCGTGGATCCTATTGATTACAAAAGAGCCGCTCTCAACTGATTCGTTAGCGCGCACTGTGGTCACAATCCCGAGCGCATGCACGTTGTCCGGCGGCGGCAGGCGCTTTCCCTGCTCAAAGACGGCTCGATACCAATCAAGGTAGACCTGAGGAATCACTGAAAAAGGAAGACAAGACAACGGCACTGAAACATTCGGATGCAGGACAGAGATGTTAGCCAGCATACGCGCATCGAGCTTCTTCGCTTTGTCAGGTAGGTGTTGCAATGGAGCGTAAGTGCCTTTGAACGGATGAATCCCAGTGAACATCTGAAACGAAACGACTGCAAAGGAAAACCAGTCTGAGCCGTGGTTAAATGTCATAGTGTGACGGTCTCGCACGCTCTCCATCAGAACAGTCGCGGGAAATGACGGAGTTTGATAACTATCCACATCAACAAAGAAAACCTCACTAAAGTCCGCTGAAACCAGAAAGTTCAACTCATTCAGATCGACAATCAGAATGCCCTTGTCGTGAACGTGTGACACCCCTGCCTGCAAGCGCAGCACAAGACGAAGCATAAGTTCAGGAGTAAGGTTATTTCTCTGTCGGAACGCCTTGGGAAAAAGCTGGCAGAGAGCGTGAGCTTTCTCGACGCTGCGCATGGAATAACCAACCGGCGTGTTTTCTCCGTCAAGGATTAGATCCAAAGGGCGGATGATATTGGGTTGATCGAGCACCGAAAGCTCATCGATCTTGGACAGAGGAATGGCGCGTGTCGGATTCGCATAGATCTTATAAGCCGTCGATCCCTTCACATAAACTGCCCCTTCGCCTCCCTGAGCCTTGAAATCAGACCTGCCCAGGCGAAGCTCGCCCTTGCCGTGGACGAAGTAGCGCGAGACGTTGCTACTCCTTTTCGTATACGACTTGAGACCAGGAAACACGGATCTGGCGAACATATTTACTCTCCAAGGTATAAGGCGCCAAAGGCAAGGTCGTCCGCGTGATGCCATTCCTTCGCCCGGCAGTCCTTTTTGAACTTGTTCACGCGACGCGAGACGAACGCTCCGTGCGAGTTTTTAAATGACCACAGCTCATTCAAGGCCTCGACCATGGGAATGGCTTCAACTCTCTTGCCGTCTATCGATGGTTTAGCGCTGAAGAATGAATGGATGCCGTCGGAAACAAGGGCTGCGTACTTATGATCTGAGACCTTAAGTCGAAACACCTCGGTAAGTGAATCACTGGTAGATTCGTTTACCAGTGTCAGTGGCTCGTCGGCCGAAACACGACGAAAGTGTTTCAGTTCTTTGTAAGCTCGCCCTCTGGCGATCAGCTCGTCGAGACGCTCTGTTTGATGAGCATAGCACGGGTAAAATGGATAGCCTGAAGGGGAAGAGATAGCATGAACATCGACGCGTCCCTCTCGAGTCTCCAGCACGACCACTCCATCTCCGGAACAGCCGACGATCAAATCGTCTCGGTTGAGATGGGCGGTGAGTAGAGTGGCGTCGACTGATTGAGTGGGCAAGCCAAGGAGCCCGGCCCAGCGGAGCGCCAACTGAGCTGACTCTTTGTGAAGCTCCGTTACTTCTACGTCGCCGCTGAAGATCTGTCGGGTAGCGCTGGTCAGAAGCCTTGCGCCAACATCAGTGTCGGGAGATGACGAACACCCGTCTGAAAGCACGACGTAAGGACCTGCCTCAATGCCGTTTGAAGTGAATCCAGGAACCGCGACCGCATAGTCCTGACAAATCGAATGTGTAGATCCAATGGTGAAAGCACAGTCAGCATTCATCGTGAACTCCCGGTTTCGTCTTAACCTGCGAATCAGGTGTCAGCGTAAAGCCAGGGTCGCAAGCCCCAGGTAAACTCAAGCAACCCATCTGAGCCCGCGAAGCGGGCGATAACTATTGAAGGATGGGGAGTATACGAGACATATCCTTCATGCGCGCGCTGTCGCCCGCTTCGCGCCACGGCAAGAAGGTCAACGACCTCGAGGGTGTGCCTTCTAAAACACAAGTGGTTGAGAAGCTCCACCTGTACCAAGCGCCTGGGATTGCGCGCTGATACTTTGCGAAACGAACTCAGCCAACCTCGCAAGGGTTTTCGCATCTGCCTTGTCCAGTTCCACGTACTGCGTGAAACCCGCCTCGATGTGGAAGTCCTTTAGGTAGCGACTCACTTGATGGTCATTAACATTGACGCCGATTAGAACCGAGACAACGGACTCCAGCGCTTCGCTCTTTATGCTTTCGGCGAACGCGGCTTTCACCCGCTTTGAAGAAATCTTCGAAGCGTTGTCCATCCCGTCCGTAATCACAAACAATATTGCGTTAGCCGAGAAGTCTCCAGCGGCAAGCTTTTGCGCATAGTTCGTCGTTGAGGCGACTGCGTTCTCCGTCGCATCATAAAGGGCGGTTGAGCCTCCGGAGCGAAGGCTCCCGCCATAATCGGCCAGATGACAGTTCTCCAACAGCTTGAAGCCATGCAACTCGCTTAACGAGTCGTCAAAGGCAACCAGCCGCAGCAACAGGTTGTCGGCCCGCGGACTGAACTTACAGGCCTGCACAATCCTCGTAATCGCGGATTCCATATCAAAGGTGAAAGCGGCTGTACTGCCACTGACATCAGCAACGATGGTTGCGATCGTGTACTCCGTGGCTCCCAACTCATCCAAACGTGTCGCCGTGTATCCATAGTGACTGTTGGGGAGGTTTATCTGATCAAGTTGTGTATCGTTGAGTATTGGCATTTCAATCTCCTCTCGTCAGGCAAGAAACTCAGTGGTGGTTGAGACTTGCATACCTCGGCCCACCATCTCGTTCATGAAGGTCTGCGCGTGAGTCTCAAACCCGGGTATGTCGCTTGAGGCATCGGTAAGCAGGACAAGTTTTGAGACAAACGAGTCGTCGCCAAAATTGTTGGCAATGTCACGCACTGTGTTTGCCAGACAGTGGGTGCGTGCTTCACCCGCGATAAGGACTAGATCGGCATTCTCCAATGTCTGTATCAGGCGTGTGTTTATCTGTGTCGACGCGTCGGCCGCATCCGGAACGTCGGCCTGCACAGCAGAATAGTGTTCGGTGAGTATGTTGCTGCCTTTGGTCACATAGTCGACGAAGGCAAACCGCGACTCCCACTCAGTCAACGCGGCGAAGAGTTCCGGGAAAACAGTGTGACCGAGACTGCCGATAAGACAGTGCGGCGGCCAAATCGTCAACTCGTAGCGTCCGTTCTGCTGAAGCTTGCAGACGTAGTCAAGCGCTCGACGATAAAGACTGGGCGCTGTGGGCGTCCAGACACCGTCCTCGACATCCGATCTGCTGATGCGGGTGAAGAACGCCGGGTGCTTGCCGCTGGAATCACGCCAGAAGATCTGGTGGGCGATGTGAATAAAGTGATGAGAATCGAGTGTAACGTGAATATCATCAAGCTTGTCTTTAAGACGCCGGACCATTGTCGCCAGGCGCGTCATATCGTGCTCCGCGCCGGGCACGTACAGAGCCCCTCGCCGGGGATCGCAAAAGTCCACCTGGGGATCAATGACCAACAGTTCAATTCTCTTACTCATAATGTAGTCTCCTTTCAATTATCTTAGCGTCATTTCTACGCTAACTATTCAGGGCAAAAAATTTTAGGTCGCCTGGTCTGTCTCACCCCCTGGAAACTCGATGTATTTCACCGGGACCTGCTCCGAGAGCCAGACGCCGTTGGGAGAGCGGAAGAACGCGTGTCCATCCCTGTTCATCTGCTCGCTTGCGATTCTCAAGATCACTGGCCGACCACGGCGGCCGCCAACGAGAGCTGCTACTTGTCTACTTTCTGATAGGCGCACATCGTGTCGCTGTCCTTTAACGAGACCATCCCGTCTGATCGACGGCAGAAATGGTTCAGTAGTACCTCTCTTTTCCGGCTGGTTTCGCAGCGCCAGGCTCAAAAACTTGCTGATCTTGATATTTCGATCGCTTTCCATGATTACAACTCGAAACTCATGCCACGTCTTATCAATTGGTTGTACTTGCGTTCATCAAACTTATAGAGTCGCGCGGCGCGGTGGGCTACCCCCTTTTGCATCTCACCCAATTCGCGCAGGACGTCCATAGCGAAAATCTTCTTTCGGAAGTTCCGGTTGTCCAGTTCTCTGCCCAGGACGATCTCATAGAGCTTCTGCAACTGTTTGATAGTGAACTTCTGCGGAAGTAATTCGAAGCCAATTGGAGCGTACGTAAGTTTCCCTCTAATTCTCTGGAGCGCGGTTGCGAGTATCTTGTCATGGTCAAAGGCGAGGGACGGAAGGGACGTCACTGGAAACCATTGTGCCTGCCTCGCGTCCGTGGTCGCATGAATCTGATATTTCTCCGGGGACACAAGGGCGTAATAAGCTACCGACACAACCCAGCCACGTGGATCTCGATCGGGATCGCCAAACGTAAACAGCTGCTCGAGAAAGACGTCTTTAATACCCGTCTCTTCTTCAAGTTCTCGAGTGGCTGCGGCCATCAGCGTCTCACCCGGGCGTACGAAGCCTCCAGGAATCGCCCAAACTCCCGCGAATGGCTCGAGATCCCGCTCGATTAACATTGCCTTGAGACTCTCTTCATCGAGATCTAGCCCGAAGATCACGCAATCGACCGTTAGACCGGGTCTTTCGTATTCATACTCAAATGACATTACGTTTTGACCTCGTCCACCAATAGCGTCTCTTTCACTCCATCCTTAGCGTACATAATACGCTAAGCAGGCAAGGTGTCAAGATAAATTGACCCATGACGCCGATTCTTACGCAAATGGGCGATTTGCCCGCGCCGTGCTGATTCCAATCCGGGAGTTTTCCTTTTGGGTGCATTATTATCACCCCAAAGGAGGTATTTCCCCATTGCTCTGGACACCAACATGGGTTACAGCAGTGGGGAATTTCAAGGCTCTGACGCGAGCTTGGTGAAGCCGTTTGCAAACAAATGGCAAGTAAAGAGTTGCCAGCACGTATCACTAGGACCCGATATCCTCTAAAACTTTGCGCTCTAAGCGCTTCGGCGAAAACTGGTCACCAAATCTGCGTCAGAGCCAAATTCAAATGAGCGCGCTGCCACAACCTGTTGTGGCCTTCACTCGCTCTTGCCCGCCGGCACTCGCTGATACATATGTATTCCTATTTCAGCAACTCGGCGTGCGCTAGTCGGCAGCCCAACTAGACTTTGATACGGCTGGGTCAGACCGCATTCCTCATTTTTTCAAGTCCGCCGCCCAGTTGACCACTGCCGTCAGCGGCGCATTCGGGTCAGTCTCCACCACCGCGATGATCAGAAAACGCTGCCCATCGGACGCTACGGCATAGGGTGTAAAAGTGACCAGAAAAGTCCCGGCGCGGAACTCGAAGAGCGAGACCGCCTCGTCCACCTCTAAGCTCTCGCCGCTTCTCAACTGCGCCGCCATCAGCTTCCCGTCCCCCGCGTAGTAGTACATCTCCCGCCCGTCTGGCCGCCAGCGTGGACCTATGCCACCGCCGTTCGAGACCTGCCGCTTATCACCGCCATCGGGGAAGCTCTGTACGTAGACCTCATACTGTCCCGAAACATCTGAGGCGTAGGCCAGCCATCGGCCGTCGGGCGAGAGCGTGCCCGCAATTTCATTAGCTTCCGTCCGTACCAGAGGAGACGGCTCCGCTTGGCTACTCCCGGTCATCGGCAAGACCCACACATCCGCATTCGTCTTCGGGTCGAGTTGGTAATAGATGATGAAGCGCCCGTCCCACGACCAATCGGTGGGAATTTTGTAGTAATCCGGTTTCAGCAACCTGGTCTCATCTCCGGCAAAACTGACCGCCTTCTGGTAGAGGTTTGCAACCCCGCCATCCCGATTAGAAGCCCAGACGATGCGGCTCCCGTCCGGCGACCAGACGGGACAGTAATCATTCGCCGGTTCCAGTGTGAAGCGCTGCGGATTGCCCCCCAATGCGTCATACAGCCAGAGGTCGTATGTGCTGGTTTGGGGATCGAAGCGGTCGGCGATAAATCGCTTTTCGTCAGGGGAGAGAATATTACTAAAAATACCTGCGGTCACTCCAAGCGAGCTGATTGGCCGACCACGACGATCCACCCATAGGTATTGGCGACGTAGACGATCTAGGCTCGGATCAAAGACCAACACGCCGTTGTCTGAGACGGAAAAGGTGGTGTTATTGCTGGAAATAACATCACTCCCCACCTTGTATGGGAGCGAGAATGGCTCGCCTGTGAAATCGAGCCGGTTTGTGTCAAAAGGCCGGGCCAGCAAAGCGCCGTCGCGCCCGAAGACCAGCCAACCGGCGCCGCCGGTCGTGTCGCCGGGAACTGCAGCCACATACTTGATAACCGAGTAATCATCGAGTAAACGCCGCTTGACCCTCCCGTCGAGCGAGCCGAGGTAGACCCCACGCGTCTCCTTATGCCCACTTTGAATGCCGTAGAGGAAGTGACGACCGTCCGGCAGAAAAGTTGGGTAGAGATGAGAAATCTCGTTGTTTGACCCGTCGGGAGTGGTCACCTGTGTGACTTCCCCACCCGTCGCAGCGATCCGGAACAGCCCCATCACCGCCACCCCATAGAGAATCACCCCGTCTTGGCTCCAGGCGCCGCCTAAAACGAGCCCAACATTGCAAAGCGTTTGTACCGGCCCGCCTGTGACCTCGATCTTCTTGAGCCGGCCGTCGGCGAAAAAGCCGATGAAGCGACTGTCAGGCGACCAGAAGGGGAAGATCGCGCCTTGCGTACCAGGCAGGCGCTTGGCTTCGTTTGAATCGAAGGCGTGCACCCAGAGTTGGACCTTGCCGCCGGTCGCCGCTGTAAAAGCAAGATGACGGCCATCCGGCGCAACGGCGATCTGACCAAAGCTCGAGTTTTCCGGCGGGGGGATGGAAAACCTCATTACCCGCGCTTCGTTGGTCGTCATCTGGCGTGTAAAGTACGCCCACGCGAATCCAAAAACCCCAAGCAACAATGCCACTATACCTACCAGCCACGCCAGCCGCTCACGTTTCCTTATGGACGACACGCCCACATTCTCTGTCACAGCAGGCGACGACGCCTGTGTGTCCAACTGTGACACTGGCCGCGAGCCTGATGAAGTGGACACCCCTCCCAGCGCAAAGCCCAAATCTCCCGCTGATTGGAACCGCTGACCCGGCCTCTTCTCCAAGCACCTCTGCGCAATTCGCCATAAGGACGCAGGAACCTCCGGGGCAACCTCCTCCAGTGAGACCGGCTCATTCGTCAATATCGCCGCGATCACATCGCTCGCCGTCGCTCCCTCGAATGGCCTGCGCCCGGCCAGCATTTCGTACAGCATCACGCCCAGGCTGAAGATGTCCGTCCGATGATCAACCTTCTCTCCGCGCGCCTGCTCCGGCGACATATAACTTGCAGTCCCCATCACCGTCCCGCTCCGTGTATTCAGGCTCTCCGCCGCTGGCGGCTGCGAGCCGGTTCGCGCGTTGCTGAGCTTCGCAAGACCGAAGTCGAGCACCTTCACCAGCCCGTCGCTGCGCGACATGACGTTCTCCGGCTTGATGTCGCGATGAGTGATCCCGGCCTCGTGCGCGGCCTGGAGCGCGGCGGCCACCTGCGCCGCTATTTCCAGCGCCTCGCTCAGCCTGATCCGCCGCTGTGGCGCGCTCTCCATTCGCTGTCGCAATGTTTCCCCTTCGACGTACTCGGTGACGATGAATCGCCGCCCCTCGATTTCGCCGATTTCGTAGACCGTGATGATGTTCGGGTGGTTGAGCGCCGAGGCCGCTCGCGCCTCCTGTTCGAAGCGCCGGAGGCGTTCGGCGTCGGTCGTGAATTCGTCGAGCAGCAATTTGACGGCGACCTTGCGGCCGAGCCGTGTGTCGAGCGCGAGATAGACTTCGCCCATCCCGCCCCGACCTAGCGGTGAGAGAATTTTGTAGACGCCGATCTGAGACCCCGTGATCAGGCTCCTCATCGGTTTGGTTGAAGTTTCGATGAGCGGCTCTGCGGCGATCGCTCTGGCCGCAATTTCGATGGCCGGGGACTGGATGAAGCTGTCGCTCTGAATATCACAGGCGAGCAGCCCTGCGACTTCGTGGCGCAAGTCTTCATTATCCGCGCAGGCTTCGTCTAGAAAGGCTTCGCGCGCATTCGGCTCAAGTTCGAGCGCCGCGTAATACAGCCGTTCGATCCGCTCCCAGCGGTCACGCTCCATCAATTTGCTCCCCGCCCAGTTGTTTAACTTCGTGTGACGCCGGCGTCATAAAGGCTTCGTTCTCGATTGGCCGGCCAAGGCGACTTCATCGGCATTATATCTCTGCCTGAAATGGCGTGGTAAGCAGATACAGCCCGGGTCGAAATTAAAGTTTCGATGACGCTACCGCTTTTCGCCGTAAATCTCACATGTGTAATTGAGGGGCGAGGAATGCTCGGACCATTAGTTGTGAACTCGGATAAACAATCTATGCGCCAACGAAAACTTAAACTCCACACGCGATTCGTTTTGCTATTCGCTTGTCTGGCAGCGAACACTTCGATCTCTTCTCTGCCGGCAGTCGAAAGATGCGTCGTATCCGCTCAGCCCGCCTTATCTCGGCAATCCCCGAACATGAAGGAAGTCTATGAGCGCGCTGAACAGTTTCTTCCCGCGCAGGCGTCAAAGCTCGTTCGGAACCTCACGATTGAACCGGTTTGGATAGACGGAACAGACCGCTTTATCTATCAACGTCAGCTTCCCAATCAGGGCAAGGAATTCGTACTGGTCGATCCGGAGCGCAACACGACGCAACCGGCCTTCGATCATGCCCGTCTGGCTGCGGCGCTGGCGACGCCGCAAGGAGGCAAAGCTTACACCGCAACGACGCTGCCATTCGAGCGTGTGACCTTGAGTGAAAAGAACGGCGCGCTCGAATTCACTCTTGGCGGGAAGCCCTGGCGCTGCGCGCTGGCCGATTACAAGTGCGGGCCAGGCGTTGAAAAGGAGCCGGGCGAATTGCCATCGCCGGACGGCAAATGGATGGCCTTCGTGCGCGATCATAACCTCTGGGTGCGGTCTGTGTCGGACGGTCGCGAGCGCGCCCTCACCACCGATGGCGAGGAAGCATACAGCTACGGGACCGCTTTCACTGGCATCGATCTGATTTCCGTGCGGCGGTTTAATCGTAAGATTCAGGCG
>WNGF01009584.1_pt1 | contig 17348 bp, 16 predicted proteins | sample 5400641 | NCBI WGS metagenome assembly WNGF01 (sample SAMN13153371, study PRJNA577476) | soil metagenome | isolation source: 80 cm soil or saprolite under grassland replicate 2 | place: USA:California | collected 2016-06-15
GAGGCGCCGGAGTCGCTCCCGGTGACCGACGAGGCGCGCGAGCGGCTGCGCTCGCAGGCCAATCAGCTCGGCGAGCCCGCGGTGCTGCGACTGTGCGACCTCCTCGCGGTCGCGGTTGACGACATGCGGCAGGGCGGCGACCCGCGGCTACCGCTGGAGCTCGCGCTCGTCAAGGTGACGCGGCCCGGCGCCGACCTGTCACAGGAGTCCCTCTCGTACAGAGTGGAACAGCTCGAGACTCACCCCGCTGCCAACCCTCAAGTAGCCTCAACGGTGCCTGGCACCGAATCTGCCGATTCCGCCGAATCCTCACCCCCTCCGTCGGTTGATCTCGAGCAACTGCAGGACGCCTGGCAGCGAACGATCCTCCCGGCGGTCGAGCACCGCTCCATTCCTGCCGCCTCGGTCTTCCGTGAGGGCCGTCCGGCCGGGCTCTCCGACGACGTGCTGACGCTGACATTTCCCGCGGCCGCCGACTTCCACCGCAAGCTCGCGGAGGAGCCGAAGAACGCCACCTTGCTGAAAGAAGCGCTCTACGAGGTCACCGGCCGGAAGCTCGCGGTCGAGTTCGAGGTCGGCGAGCGGGCGGAAGAGGCGGCCGAGGACGAGCCCCCCGCGGGCGAAGAGGACATCGTCGAGCTCGTGAAGCAGACCTTCGACGCGCAAGAAGTGGACGAATAAGCCGTGAGCATGGACATGAACAAGATGCTCCAGCAGGTCCAGCAGATGCAGACGCAGATGCAGAAGGCGCAGGAAGAGCTCGTGAACGAGACCGTCGAGGCCTCGGCCGGCGGCGGCATGGTCACGGTCACCGCGACCGGCGGGCTCGAGATCAAGGAGATCAAGATCTCCCCCGAAGCGATCGACTCGGAGGACCCCGAGCTACTCGCGGACATGGTCGTCGCCGCGGTCAACGAGGCACTCCGGTCGGCCAAGAGCCTGATGGAGTCCAAGCTCGGCTCGGCAATGGGCGGCCTGCCGGGGATGTAGATCCGACCCCCGCAGGCACAATTGCGGGGATGTTCTCGCCTTCGGTCGACAATCTGGTCGCCCAGCTCACACGCCTGCCCGGAGTCGGCATGCGAACGGCGCAGCGGCTCGCCTTCCACGTCCTGCGCGTCCCGAAGGAAGAAGCGCTCGAGCTCGCCTCCGCGATTGCGGACGTGAAGGACCGCGTTCGGTTCTGCCGGGAGTGCGGCAACCTGACCGAAGACGAGGTCTGCGAGATCTGCCGCGACGCGCGCCGCGACCGCGCGCTCGTGTGCGTTGTCGAGCAGCCGGCCGATCTGATCTCGCTCGAGCGGACGGCTGAGTACCGCGGGCTCTATCACGTGCTCGGCGGGGCGCTCTCCCCCATCGACGGCGTCGAGCCGGGGCACCTCCGCATCGACGAGCTGCTCCAGCGCGTGGAGCGGAACGGCGTCGAGGAAGTCGTGCTGGCGACGAACCCGAACATGACGGGCGAGGCGACCGCGGCCTATCTCGCCGACCGGCTGCGCGGGCGGGTTCGGGTCACACGGCTCGCGAGCGGTCTCCCCGTGGGAAGCGACCTGGAGTACGCCGACGAGGTCACCCTCGGCCGAGCGCTCGCCGGAAGAAGGGAGATGTAAGCGTGGCGCGCACGGCTGCGACGGATTACGAGGCGGTTCCCGAGATTGCAGTCGCTCTCGAGCCGAAGCACGGCACGGTCGTGATGAAGTTCGGCGGGACGAGCGTCGCAGGCCCAGAGCGGCTGCGGGGCGTGGCCAAGCGGCTCGTCTCGGCCCACGAGGACGGAAACCGAGTCGTGGCCGTTCTCTCGGCCATGGGCGCTACGACGGACGAGCTCGTCTCACTCGCACACCAGGTCTCCGCGCATCCCGACGCGCGCGAGCTCGACATGCTGATCTCGGTGGGCGAGCGGATCTCCTGCGCGCTGGCGGCGATGGCGATCAACGACCTCGGCCACCGCGCGGTCTCGCTGACCGGCTCACAGGCGGGAATCGTCACCGACACGAAGCACGGGAAGGCAAAGATCGTCGATGTCCGCGCGCGGCGGATCCACGAGTCGCTCGACCGAGACGAGATCGTCCTCGTCGCGGGGTTCCAGGGCGTGTCCACGAGCCAGGACGTAACGACGCTCGGACGCGGAGGCTCGGATACGACCGCCGTCGCGCTCGCAGCGGCCCTCGGAGCCGAGCGGTGCGAGATTTACACCGACGTCGAGGGGGTGTTCACGGCCGATCCGCGTATCGTCCCCGAGGCCCGCAAGCTTCACGCGGTCTCCTACGAGGAGATGCTGGAACTGGCAGCATCCGGGGCCAAGGTCTTGCAGCTTCGCTGCGTCGAGTTCGCGCGGAACCACGAGGTCACGCTCCACGTGCGCTCTACGTTCGCCGACGCCGAGGGCACCTGGATACGCGAGGAGGACGAACGGATGCTCGAGAAGGCAATGATCGCAGCGATCACCCACGACGTCGAGGAGGTGGTCTACGAGGTGCAAGAGGCCGATCCGGCCGAGCTCTTCCGCGTGCTCTCCGCCGCCTCGGTGAACGTCGACACGGTCATCCAGATTGGGCGCGGGATCGTCTTTTCGGCCCCGCATGAGGACCGGGCAGAGGCTGAGGCCGCGCTCGAGGAGCTCGGCGTCGGCTGGTCCGAGCACGAGGGGCTCGGCAAGGTCAGTGTCGTCGGAGCGGGGATGAAGACGCACCCTGGCGTCGCAGCGAAGGCCTTCGCTGCGCTCGCCGACCTCGGGGTCCGCTCTCAGTTCGTTTCCACCTCTCCGATCAAGATCGCGTTCTACGTCGGCCGAGACGACGTCGAGCGCAGCGTCAAGGCCCTACACGACACGTTCGAGCTCGCCCAGTCCAGTGTCGAGCGAGAACATGACTGACCGCCGGATCGGAATCGTCGGCGCCACCGGAGCCGTGGGCGCCGTCGCGCTCGAGCTCTTGGCGGAGCGAGGGTTCGAGAACGTTCGCGCGTTCGCCTCAGCGCGGTCGGCGGGCAGGCGCCTCCCGTACGGGTCGCGTGAGCTCGAGGTGGAGGAGGCGACCCGCGCCGCCCTCTCGGCCGGGGATCTCGAGCTCTGCTTCTTTTCCGTCGGCACGGAGGCCAGCCGCGAGCTCGTGCCGGCTGCGGTAGACGGCGGAGCCGCCTGCATCGACAAGTCCTCGGCTTTCCGGCTGGCCGACGGCGTCCCGCTCGTCGTCCCCGAAGTGAACGGGGATCGCGTACTGGAGCACAAGGGCATCGTGGCCAACCCGAACTGCTCGACCATCCAGCTTGTCTGCGCTCTCAAGCCGCTGCAAGACGCCGCCGGGCTGCGGCGCATCCGGCTCGCCACGTACCAGGCCGCCTCGGGCGCCGGGCTCCAGTCGATGGAGCGGCTGCGGACGCAGCTGCCCGCGGCGGGCAATGTCACCATGGACTGGGAGTTCGAGGGGGACGAGTCGGACGAGGAGTCGAAGCTCCGCGCCGAAACGCAGAAGATCCTCGACCTGCCGGACCTTCCTCTTAGCGCGACGTGCGTGCGGGTGCCGGTGCTCGTCGGCCACGCGCAGGCGGTCTGGGTCGAGACCGAGCAGGCGCTGTCGCCGGATGAGGCACGCGAGGCGCTGACGGGCGCGCAGAGCGTGCGGGTCGTCGAGCCCTATCCGACGCCGCAGGAGGCGGCAGGCGGCGACGAGGTTCTGGTGGGTCGGATCCGGGAGGATCCGACAGTCGAGAACGGGCTCGCTCTCTTCGTTGTGTGCGACAACCTCAGAAAGGGCGCTGCGCTGAACGCGATCCAGATCGCAGAGCTTCTATTCCAAGACCCAGTCGTTGTCACGGATGATCGGCACCTCCGCGCCGTCTAAGCCGATCCCGTCCACGTCCACCTCGGGCCCTCCGATCATGAAGTCCGTGTGCACGGACGAGCGGTTGACCCCCTTCTCGCGGGCGACATCGTCCTGGATGTGCGACCCGTCGCCGACCCCGAAGTCCAGCCCAGCTCCGTAGGCGATGTGGCAGGTGGCGTTCTCGTCGAAGAGGACGTTGTAGAAGACGAGCCCCGTCTGGCCGACCTTTGAGGTTCCGTCCACGAGCGCAACCTCTCCGAGCGATCGCGCGCCCTCGTCGAGGTCCAGCTGCGCCTCTACCGCTTCCTTTCCCGCCGTGGCCGCCACGTTGACCACGCGTCCCTGCTCGAAGGTGAGCTCGAGGCCTTCGACCACCGTTCCCTGCAGCGGCAGCGGCCGGGTGGAGCGGACAGTTCCCTCGGTGCGTCGGAAATCTGGCGTCGTGAACACCTCTTCCGTCGGCATGTTGGCGATGTGCCTCCGCCCCCACGCGGTCTCGAGGCCTCCCCCGCTCCAGCGCGAGTCCGGTAGCAGCCCGACGGTGAGGTCGGTACCGGGACCGCTGAAGTGGACGGCGTCGAACGAGCGCGCGTTGAGCTGCGCATAGCGGCCGGTCAGACGGTCGAGGTGCTCATCCCAGGCTGCAGCGGGATCGTCCTCGTCGAGCCGAACAGCGAACTCAACCGCTTCCCACAGCCTTTCGACGTCCGGCTCCCCGAACATCTTGGTCGCCCAGCCTTCGTTCGGATAGGCCACGATCGTCCAGTTGTTCGTGCGCTCCACCGTGTGCTTGAGCGAGGCCTCGGCGAGCTCGACCGGCCGGGCGCGGCCGACGCGGGAGGGATCGAGGTCGGCCATGAGATCGGGCTCGGGGTCGCCTGCGATCACGATCTGCGCAGCCCGCGCCTTCGCAACCTCGTTCTCGCGTTCGAGCCTCCACGGCGGGGTCCACGTCAGCGTCTCTTCGGGACCGCACTCGATCATCGCCCGGCGCACGTGCTGGTCGAGGTAGAAGGCATCGACGTATCTCGCCCCGGCTGCGTACGCCGCCCGCGTGACGGCTCGGATCAACTCGGCGTGCTCCACGAGGCCGCCGACGGTCACGAGCTGGCCCTCCTCGACGTTCGCTCCGACGCGGACCGCCAGGTCCGCATAGCGCTCGAGCCTCGTCTGCGCGCCTACGTCAACTGCCATTCGTCCTCCCGGATGATGGACACCGTGTCTCCGCCGGCGGTGATCCCGTCGACGTCGACCTCCGGCCCGCCGATCATGAAGTCGGTGTGGACGACGGAGTAGTTGAGGCCACGCGCGCGCCGCTCCTCGGGCTCGATCTCCGGGCCGCCTTCGACCCGGTCGGGATACGCGAATCCGTAGGCGACGTGAGAGGTGACGTTCTCGTCGAAGAGCGTGTCGAAGAAGGTGACGCCGGCCTCTGCGACGCGGGAGTCCCCGGTGACGAGCGCAACCTCGCCCAGGTAAGGCGCGCCGTCGTCGAGTGACATCTCGCCCTGGACGACTTCGGCGCCGGCCGAAGCATTGACTTCGACCGCGCGACCTTGCTCGAAGCGGACCTCCAGGTCGCGGACGACGATTCCGTTCAGCGCCAGCGGGCGCGTCGAGCGGACTGTTCCCTCCGTCCGTCGCCAGTCAGGAGACGTGTAAACCTCCTCGGTCGGGACGTTGGAGATGAACGTGTGACCCCAGGACGTCGTGTCGACCGCGGACCCCCACGTCGAATTGGGTAGGAGCCCGATGGTCAGATCGGTTCCGGGGCCGCGAAAGCGCACCGAGTCGAACGCGTGCTCGTTCAGCTGCCCCGCGCGCCTGTCGAGACGAGCAGCATGCTCTTCCCAGGCGGCGACAGGGTCGGGCTCGTCCAGCCGGACGGCGTGCGCCACGGCTTCCCACAGGCGGTCGATGTCGGGCTCGCCGAACACCGTTTTGGCCCAGCCCTCGTTAGGGCAGGCGATCACGGAGGCGTTCGTCGCGCGCTTGCTCAACGCCCGCAGGGCCTTGTCCATGAGCGCGACCGGCCGTGTTCGCCCCACGCGCTCGCCGTCCAGGTCGGCGAAGATGTCCGGTTCCGGGTCTCCCGTGATCGAGATGTTCGCACCCTGGTTCTCGACGCGATCGTCGATCCGTCGCAGCAGCCACGGAGCGGTCCAGGTCAGAGCCTCGTCGGGCCCGGACTCGATCATCGCGTGACGCACGTGGTCGTCGACGTAGAGGACGTCCACGTACTTCGCGCCGTTCCCGTAAGCGGCGCGAGCGAGTGCGCGGACGAGAGGCGCGTGCTCGACGACCGCGAAGATCCCGAGCTCCTGGCCTGGGACGAGGTTGACCCAGGAGCGGACGGCGAGTTCCGCGTAGCGGTCGATGAGGCCGTTCGAGCTCACGCGGCGCAGCCTATCGCCGCTGCCGCCATTAGCGCTTGGTCGGCCCTATGGGCGGGCTGGCTCGGGGGGAACCGGCGAGAACGCCTCCTTCACGACCCGCAGTACCTTCTCGCGCTTCCCCTCCGCGACCGGTTCCAGACCGCCCAGATCGAGACGCGAGAGCTCGACGAGCCCGCTCCGCCTGACGGTCGTGAAGCCGAAGTCGGCAAGGAAGTCGACCGGAAAGACGGTCCGGTGGACGCGAAAGCGCTCGTGGCTCGCCACGGGCTCGTCTCCCCCAGCAAGTACGCACATGTGACGAGGACGGCGTCATCGGAGGGCGGCCCCGCCGGCAGCTCGGCCGCGCGGGGAAAGAGCGCGGCCGGCCCGTACTGCATCGAGCCGACCAGCCGTCCATCGGCGTCGTAGTACACCGTCCCCCACGCGCCCCAATCCGTCTCTGCCTTTTCGATCCAGCGGCGCTTGTCGACCCTGCGCCGGCCGCGGGACTGCCAGAACGTGCACTCGTGACAGACGGTCGGTGCCGTCGGCAGCGTGGCGCCGGTCAACCCGGTGACGCGAGTGCTCACGCTTCCGATTCTAGGATCAGCTCCGTTGCTTCGGGGCGGGCCATAAACCTGAACGGCACGAACGTCGTCCCCAACCCAGACGAGAGGTGAAGCGTCCCAGCCGGGCGCCGGTACAGCCCTTGCACGTAGTGCCAGCGCAGATGGGCAAGCCGAAGGCGGCCGCCCGGAAACGGCAGGCAGATCTGCCCCGCGTGGAGATGGCCGGCGAGGACGAGATGGAAGGAGCCGGGCCGAAGCCGGTCGATCACACCGGGGAAATGGCAGAGCAAGATGCGGAGATCCGCTTCCGGATCGGCGAAATCATCGGGCCGAGCGCGGCCGGCCATGTAGGAACGTGGATCGACCCCGGCGATCTGAACTCTGCGACCCCGGAGCTCGATCGTGCGCGAATCGTCGGAGAGCAGGGTCGCCCGGCCCAGCTCGTACAGCTCAACCGGCTTAGCCAGCGGGTCCCGGCTGACCGCGAAGTCGTGGTTCCCGAGAACGGCATAGCAATGCGGGAGCCGGTCCAACAGGGTGCGCAACCTCGGCTCCCCACGCGGGCGCGAGAGCAAATCGCCGCTGATCAGAGTGAGGTCAGGCTCGCGCTCCTCCGCCCACGCGACGGCCTGCTCGACCGCCCTCGACCCGCGCGACGGCACCCCGAGATGGAAGTCGGAAAGGTGCGCGATCCGCAGTCCACGCAGCTCCTCCGGAAGGCCCGGCAAGGGAACCTCCAGCGCTCGAAAGCGGATCCAGCCCGCCTCGAAATGGCCCCACGCAAGGCCTGCAGCACCCGCGGAGAGGAAGGGTTTTAGTGGTCGCAACCGCAAATACACTCAGCCTGGCCGGCTGCAAAGCGTCGCCTCGCTGCGTCCTCGGTCGCGCCCGCACTTCGTTCAGTGCGAACGCTCCTTGCGTCCTTGCGAGGCTCGCTTGTTCGCCGGCCAGTCAAGACCGTACTCACGGCCACGACCACTACGCCTCTAATTTCTCGACCACAGGAGCGACCGAGACGACATGGCGCTTGAACTTCAGCTCCGATTGCTCGAGCCCGGCCGCCACGCCGATCAGCTGCGAGAGGTGGAGGATGGGCATCTCGAACGTCTCGCCGGTCGTGGCTTCCAGCTTGGACTGCCACGCGTCGAGGGACAGGTGGCAGAGCGGGCAGGGTGTGACCATCGCGTCCGCGCCGGCCTCCTTCGCCTGCTCGATCGGCTGGATGAGCTCGCCGAGCGCCACGTCCTCGCGCGCCTGGATGATCGGGAACCCGCAGCACTTGATCTTGGCCGGGTAGTCGATTGGCTCGCCCCCACAAGCTTCGATGATCGCCTCGAGCGACCACGGCCGGTCAGGATCCTCGAAGCCGAGGATCTTCGAGGGGCGGAGGATCTGGCAGCCGTAGAACGGGGCGACCTTGAGACCTTTCAGCCCCTTGTGCGCGGCCTGCTTGAGCAGCTCGTAGCCCTCGCCCTCAGCGATGAGCCAGAGCAGGTGCTTGACCTCGATCTGCCCGCTGTAGGGCGGCACGCCCACCGCCTCGAGGTTCCGGTTCACGCGCTCCCGCAGCGCCTCGTCGTTCTTCAGCTGCCAGCTCGCCTGCCGCAGGTTGAGCGTGCAGACGTTGCAGATCGTCATCAGCGTGTCGGCGCCGGTCGCCTCGCCGTAGGCGAGGATGCGCGCGTTCAGGTGTAGGTAGTAGTCCGGCTCGGCCTCGTGGATGTCGCCCGCCCCGCAGCAAGTGACCGACTCGAGCTCCTCGAGCTCGAGCCCGAGCTTCGGGGCCAGCGCCTGGGTCGAGGTGTCGAGCTCCTTTGCCGAAAGCGACGCGAGGCAACCCTTGTAGTAGGCAACTTTCACGTCGCGTCTTCCTTCCCTTCCTCCTCGACGAACTCGATCCGCTCCAGGGCCTTCTCCCCCTGGACGATCCCGGCGGCTCCGTCCCGGCCCTGCTGCTTGACGAGGCTGTACAGGGCCCTCGCCTCGTTGACGTCCGCCGCTACATGAGGCGGGAACGGGGGCGGCACCTTGCCGCGCCGCGCCAGCCGAAGAGCAAACCTCGTCTCCTTGAGCGCCGAGACGATTCCCTGCGTCTTCGGGACGAGCTCCGTCTCGCGCAGCCACCCGGTCGTCTTCGCGGACGTGACGAACCACTTTGCGTGCTTCGCGCCCATGTCGTGGTCGATGCCCTGCTTGATCGACTCGGCTCCGAGCTTGGCGATGGCGTCGCGCGGGTCCACGCCCTTGGGGCAGCGCTCATTGCAGAAATAGCAGCGCGTGCAGTCCCAGATGCCGTGCTCCTCGTTGTACTCGTTCAGCCGCTCGACGTCCGCCTTGTCGCGCGGATCGCCGACGAACCTCATCCCCTTTGCCAGGGCCGCTGGTCCGAGAAACTCGGGGTCGGACTCCATCGAGTTGCACTCGGAAACGCAGCAGCCGCACATGATGCAGAGCGATTCCTTGTGGATCGGGTTCACCTGCTCCTGCGTGAGCTGCCACTCGCGTTCGGGCGGCTCCTCGTAACCGGGCTGCAGCCAGGGTTTGATCGCGCGGACCTTTCCCCAGAACGGGCTCATGTCGACGACAAGGTCCTTGAGGATCGGCAGGTTGCCCATGGCGGAGATCACCGGAACGTGGCCGGCGTCGACGATCGGCTTCATCCTCTCCTTGCAGGCGAGCACCGCTGCGCCGTCCATCCGCATCCCACAGGAGCCGCAGATCATCATCCGGCAGCTCTTGCGATACGCGAGCGTCCCGTCGACCTGGTCCTTGATGATGTCGAGGACGTCGAGCAGGCAGGCCCACTCGGGCGCCTCGACCTCGTACCGCTTCAACTCGCGTTCGCCGGTCGTCGAGTCGTAGCGCCAGATCTTGAGTGCGACGTCCATGCCCGCCATCAATACGTGCGCTCCTTCGGCTTCCACTTCGTCATCGTCACCGGGCGCCAGTCGAGTTTCGGCGCGCCGTCCTCGAGCGTGACGATTGTGTGCCTGAGGTAGTTCTCGTCATCGCGATCGGGATAGTCATAGGGGCGGGCGTGGGCACCGCGGCTCTCCTTGCGCGCGAGCCCTGCCACGATCATGCACTCCGCGAGGTCGAGGAGGAAGCCGAGCTCGAGAGCCTGGGTGAGGTCGTTGTTGAAGATGTCGCCCTTGTCCTCGACCAGGACTCGCTCGTAGCGCTCCTTCAGAGCCTGCACGATCTTCCCCTGCCGCTTCATCTCGTTCTCGCGGCGAAAGACGCCGAAGTTCTCGTGCATGGTCTCGGCGAGCTCGTCGCGAATCCTCCACGGCCGCTCGCCCTCCGAGCGGTCGAGCAGCTCTTTCAGCTCTCGATCGGCGTCCGACTCCAGCGACGGAGGAACGGTGATGGTCGTGTGCGTCAACGCCCAGTCGGCGGCATGCGCGCCGGCGCGCTTCCCGAACGTGATCGTTTCCATCAGGGCGTTCCCGCCCAGCCGGTTTGCTCCGTGAACCGAGACGCAGGCGCATTCGCCGGCGGCGTAGAGGCCCTCGAGGTTCGTGCGTCCCCAGATGTCCGTGTCGACGCCGCCCATGTGGTAGTGGGCGCCAGGCCGCACGGGAATCGGGTCGTGGATCGGATCGATACCGGCGAAGACCATCGAGAGCTCACGCGTGCCGGGCAGCCGCTCGACGATCTTCTCGGCGCCGAGGTGACGCAGATCGAGTAGGACATTGCCATCGACGCCCCGGCCCTCGTCGATCTCGGTCTGTTCGGCTCGGGAGATCACGTCGCGGCTTGCCAGCTCCATGGCGTTCGGCGCATAGCGCTTGAGAAAACGTTCATCCTCCGAGTTGAGCAGATATGCGCCCTCGCCGCGGCAGCCTTCTGTGATCAGCACACCGGTGGGAGCGAGGGTCGTCGGGTGGAACTGCATCATCTCCATGTCCTCGAGCGCCACGCCCTCGCGCAGCGCCATCGCCATCCCGTCGCCGGTACAGGAATAGGCGTTCGTGGTCCCCGCGTACAGGCGCCCCGCCCCACCCGTTGCAAGAATCACGGTCTTCGCTCCGATCGAGCTGAGACCGCCGTCGTGCAGGTTCCAGGCGATGACACCCTGGCAGCGGCCGTCATCGACAACGAGCCTCCAGGCAAAGAACTCCTCGTAGACCCGGATGTCGCGCTTCATCACCTGCTCGTACAGGACGTGGATCAGGACGTGCCCGGTGATGTCGGCCGCGTACGCGGTGCGTGGAGCGCCGGCCGCTCCGAAGGGCCGCTGGGCGATCTTGCCTTCCTCCGTACGGGAGAAGACCGCTCCCCAGCGCTCGAGTTGGTACACGTCGGCCGGAGCCTCGTCGCACAGAATCTCGATCGCGTCCTGGTCGCCGAGATAGTCGGAGCCCTTGACCGTGTCGAAAGCATGCTCCTCGGGACTGTCCTCAGATGCATTGCCGAGCGCCGCGTTGATCCCGCCTTCGGCCGCGCCGGAATGGCTCCGGACGGGGTGAATTTTCGAGAGTAGAGCGACATCCGTGCCTGCGTCGAAAGCCTCGATCGCCGCGCGCATCCCGGCCAGGCCGGCGCCGACGACCAGCACGTCGTGCTTCGCTTCCACTACGAGTGGACGCTAGCGCAAAGGGCCTTGCCCGGGCGCCTACAGGCGGGGGCCTGCGAGCGCGATTTCCTCGGCGATCTCGTCGAACCGCTCGAAGTTCTTGCGGAACATCCCGGCGAGCTCGGCCGCCTTGCGATCGTAGGCCTCGGGATCGCTCCAGGTCGACCGGGGATCGAGCAGCCCTGCATCGACACCGGGAACCGCGCGCGGCACTTCGAACCCGAACACGGGGTCCTCGCGGCACTCGGCTTCGTTCAAGTCGCCGCTGAGAGCAGCGTCTAGCAGCGCCCGCGTGGCCGCAATCGGCATCCGCTCCCCCTCGCCGAACGGACCGCCCGTCCAGCCGGTGTTGACGAGCCAGGTGGTGATCTCGGGATGCCGGTCGAGCTTCGCGCCGAGCATCTCGGCATAGACGGACGGCGGCTGGGGAAGGAACGGCGCGCCGAAGCAGGCGGAGAACGTGGGTTGGGGCTCCGTGACGCCCACCTCCGTCCCTGCGAGCTTGGCCGTGAAGCCGGAGAGGAAATAGAACATCGCCTGATCGCGGGAGAGGCGGGCAATCGGCGGCAGGATCCCGAAGGCGTCCGCAGTCAGGAAGACGATCGCGCTCGGGTGACCGGCTCGCTTCTCGGGCAGCGCGTTGTCGATCTGCTCGAGCTTGTAGGCGGCGCGCGTGTTCTCGGTCTTCGAGTCGTCGCTCAGGTCCGGCCTTCCCAGCTCGTCGACGACGACGTTCTCGAGCACGGTCCCGAAGGCATGGGTCGTCCTGAAGATCTGCGGCTCAGCCTCCGGCGAGAGGTTGATCACCTTTGCGTAGCAGCCGCCTTCGAAGTTGAAGACACCTTGGTCGGACCAGCCGTGCTCGTCGTCCCCGATCAGATGCCGCTCCGGGTCGGCAGACAGCGTTGTCTTCCCGGTGCCGGAGAGCCCGAAGAAAAGCGCTACACGGTCCTCGCCGTCGACATTCGCAGAGCAGTGCATGGGCAAGACGCCCTCGAGCGGAAGCCTGTCGTTCAGGAGGCTGAAGATCGACTTCTTGATCTCGCCCGCGTAGTAGGTGCCTCCGATCAGGACTTCGGAGCGCGACGGATGGAGAACGACAAAGGTGCCGCTTCGAGTGCCGTCGGCCTCCGGATCGGCCTCGACGCCAGGCGCATGCAGCACCAACGCCTGTGGACTGTGGTGCTCGAGCTCGTCCTCGGCGGGCTCGATGAAGAGCGTCTTTGCGAAGAGCGCATGCCACGGGCTGTCAGTGACGACGCGCAGCTCGAGACGGTGCTTGGGATCGGCTCCGGCGAAGGCATCGACGACGTAGAGCTCACGATTCTCGAAGTACGCGAGGATCTTGGCGCGGAGGCCCTCGAACCGATCCTCGTCGATTGGCTCGTTGACCTCTCCCCACCAGAGGCGGCCCTCAGACTCAGGCTCGCGGACCAGGAACTTGTCCTTCGGCGACCTGCCCGTGTGATCGCCCGTATCGACGACGAGGGGGCCTCCTTCTGCGATGACCGCGTCGCGACGAACGATCGCGTGTGTGTACAGGAGCGCTGTAGTGGGATTCCAGTGGACTCGGACGCCGCGGATCTCGGGCTCCGGAAAGCCGGTCTGATCACGTAGCTCGGTCGTCGTGGCCATCGGCGTCTCCCTTACCCGTACCCGGAAAAGCAATGCGGCGCGCCCGTTTTTGGGCCGCGCGCTCCTGCCGAATACTACGCAAGGTGCCGCGAAGAGCTTGTCCCGCGCAGGCGAAGCGAAGCGGGCGGCGAATCGATCTACGTGGACGCCCGGGCGGAGATCGAGCGCTTCCTTGCGAGCCCGGGGCTCTCGGAGTCAACGCGCCGCGCCTACCGCGTGGACGTCGAGGAGTTCGCAGGCTGGCTGCGCCGGAAGGAGTCCAAGCTCGACCAGGTCGATGTCGGCGCGCTCGCCGCCTACGTCTCTGAGCTCGGTGCTGCGCGGCCGGGCAGGATGCCGCGCAAGCTCGCGCCGTCGACGATCGCCCGCAAGCTTGCCGCGGTGCGTGCGTTCCTCCGTTTCTGCCTGGGGAGCAATCGCGTTCCCGACGTCTCGCTCGCGCCGCGCCGCCCGCGCCGCCTTCCGGACGCTCCCCGTCCAGCCGAGATCGATTCGGTTCTCGAGCTTCTGGACGGCGACGCTCCTCTTGCCATTCGCAACCGAGCGCTGGTCGAGCTCGTGTATTCCGCCGGGCTCCGCTCCCGAGAAGCGGTCGACCTGAACCTCGCGGACGTCGACTTCGAGCAAGAGGCCGTCCACGTGCGCGGGAAGGGCGGCAAGGAACGGATCGTTCCTCTCGGCGAGGAAGCGGCGCACACGCTTGGGCGCTACTTGCAAGAGGCTCGGCCGCCGCTCGCACGGGGAGCGGAGGACGCGCTCTTCCTCTCGATCCGGGGACGGCGGCTGGATACGAGCACGCTTCGGCGCCTGCTCCCCCATCCACACCGGCTCAGACATGCCTTCGCGACCCACCTGCTCGAGGGCGGCGCCGACCTGCGGACGATCCAGGAGCTGCTCGGGCACAGCTCCTTGTCGACGACGCAGGTTTACAGCCACGTGGACGCAAGGAGACTGCGCAAGGTGTATGACCGTGCACATCCGCGCTCCTAGTCCCGGCAACCCCAACAGGTACACGCGGGAACTGGGTACCCACCGCCCCCACCCACCGACAGCCTATTTCCGAATCTGTGACGGGTCTGTGCCGCCTCTGCGCCGAAAGCGCACGTGCGGGCACAGAGCAGGCGAACGGGCGCCGAACGCGAAGAGCGGCCCATGGCAACGATGCCGGCAGATCCCGAAGTCGAGGGCTTCCTCGCCCTCCTGGCCGCACGCCGCGCTCCGCGCACGGTCGAGGCATACCGGCATGACCTCGCCGCCCTCGCGGGATGGCTCAAGCGGCCTCCCGGGACCGCCTCGACGGAAGACCTGGAGCGTTACGTGGCCCAGCTGCGCGCCGACGGCCTCGCCGGCTCAACGATCGCGCGCCGCACGGCCGCCGCTCGCTCGTTCTTCCGGCATCTCGTGCTCCTGGGCACCCGTCAAGACAATCCGGCCGCCGAGCTCACGCTTCCGCGCCGCACTCGCCGGTTGCCTCGAACGCTCTCCCCCGGAGAGGCGGAACGACTCGTCGAGGCGGCGGCGGGCACTCAGCCGCGCGATCTCCGCGACCGTGCGCTCGTCGAGCTGCTCTACGGAGCGGGCCTGCGGGTGAGCGAGGCCGTCGGCCTCGACAAGTCCGGGGTGGACCTCGACCTGCGCCTCGTGCGGTGCATCGGGAAGGGAGACAAGGAACGGATCGTGCCGGTGGGCCGCCAGGCAATCGACGCTTTGCAGCGTTATCTCTCCCGGGGCCGGCCGCACCTGGACCGCCGACACCGGGCGGAGCTCTTTCTCAATGCCCAGGGAGGGCCGCTCACGCGCGCGGGCGCGTTCCTCATCCTGCGCCGGCTCGCCGCGAAAGCCGGGCTCGAGCCCGGGCGCGTGCATCCGCACCTGCTCCGGCACTCCTTCGCCACGCACCTGCTCGAAGGCGGAGCCGACCTGCGCAGCGTCCAGGAGATGCTCGGCCATGCCGATCTCTCGACCACCGAGCTCTACACCCATGTGACCGACCGCCGCCGGCGCGAGGTGTACTTCCAGGCCCATCCCCACGCCCGACGCCGTGTTTCCAAACCGCAGCAGCGGGCATCCAAAGCGAGGGATGAGACTTGATCCACACCTCGCAGTTCTGATCGTCTCGACGACCGGCATCGGCTTCCTGATGGCGGTGTCGGGGATCCACAAGAGCCTGCTGGTCTGGAAGCGGCGCATTTGCCCGGCCTGCGGCCGTGAGATTCGCGCACGCGTCTGCCCGTGCGCCCAGAGCTAGCGGGCGGCTTTCTTCCTCAGCAAATCGGCGACGCGTTTCGCGGCAGCGCGGAGCTCCTCGTCCTGATCGTCGCTCTCCCCGAGCCCGCTCAGGAGAACGAGCGTTTCGCGCTGCGGAGAGCCGTTTCGGAGGCAGACGACTGCGAGCCGCCGGACCGCCTGGTTCGGATCGCTGCTCGCAAGAGTGTGCAGCAGCGGCCTGACCGAGTTCACCGGCCCGGGAGACTCGCGGGAGAGCAACTCGAGGGAAATGAGGGCGGATCCCCGGCAGGCCGGGCTTTCGTCCTCGAGACCGCGACGGAGCAACTCGACTTTTTGACGGAACCGGAACTGTCCGATTGCCCGGTAGGCAACCGCCCGCTCCTGGTAGTTGGAGCTGCGGGCGGCGCCCTCCAGCTCGTCGGCCCATTGTGCGCGGAGTTCAGCCAGCTCCTGCTCGGCTCCGCGATCGGCGAGCGCTCCCGCCTCGGCGGCGGCCTCGGCCAGCGTCAACTCGGAACCGGCGCGCCGCCGAGCTCGGAGAGCGGACGGCTCTCCGGTCCGACGTATTGCGCGGACGGCCGGATGAGCCTGCCTGTCCGCTTCTCCTCGAGAATGTGCGCCGACCAGCCCGCTACTCGCGCGCACGCGAACATTGCCGGCGTCAGGTCGGGGGGAACCTCGGCGAGATCGAGCACGACGGCCGAGTAGAACTCGACGTTCGTGGCGATCACGTAATCCGGCTTGTACTCGCGCAGGGCCGCCAACGCAGCCTCTTCGAGAGCCTCGGCAACCTCGAAGCGCGGCGATCCCAGCTCCTTCGCGGTTCGCTTGAGGATCCGGGAGCGCGGATCCTCCGCCCGGTAGACGCGATGGCCGAATCCCATGATCTTGCCGTGCTGGGACAGGATGCTCTCGACGTAACCCTTGGGATCCCCGGTGCGGGCGACCTCGTCGAGCATCGGCAGAACACGGGCGGGTGCACCCCCGTGGAGCGGCCCGCTCAGGGCGCCGACGGCGCCCGACATCGCAGCACCGCAATCGGCCCCCGTGGAGGCCGTGATTCGAGCGGTGAAAGTCGAGGCGTTCAGCCCGTGCTCCGCCGTGCAGATCCAGTAGGTGTCGATCGCCGTGACCTGATCGGGGTCGGCCTCACCCCGCCAGCGGAGCAGGAACTTCTCCGCGGCCGTTTCGCCCTGCGCGACGACGTCGTCCGGCGCCGAGTCCCGCCCGTCGTGCACGGCGGCCGACCTGGCCACAATCGACATCATCTCCGCCGAGAGGCGGGCGAGGTCGTCGCGCGCCTCGTCGTCGTCGATGTCCACGAGCTTCTTGAGGCCCCAGACGCTCGAGAGGCGCGCCGTCTCGGCTTGTAGGTCCGACGGCGCGTTCCCGGTCAGGCCCACCGGCTCATAGGGCTCGGGATCGGGCATCCCCGGCTCGAGCCTCTCGTCCACCAGCAGGCCCCAGACCTGCTCGTAGTGGTAGGCGCCGACGAGCTCCTCGATGTTGATGCCGCGATAGCGGAGAGCCCCGCCCTCGCGGTCGGGCTCCGCGATCTCGGTCTGGAAGGCGACGACGCCCTCGAGGCCCGGCTTGAAGTCGCTCATCGGCACGGAATCTACCGGTAGAGTGCCGCGCCGTGGCGCATCGCGTGACCCTCATCCCGGGTGACGGGATCGGCCCTGAGCTCGCGGAGGCGACCCGCCGCGTGCTCGAGTCGACCGGCGTCGACCTCGACTGGGACGTCCAGCATGCCGGCAGCGACGTCATGGACGAGCATGGAGGAAATCCCCTTCCGGAGCATGTGCTCGACTCGATCCTCGCGAACGGCGTCGCGCTTAAGGTGCCGATCACCACGCCGGTCGGGACAGGCTTCCGCTCTGTCAACGTCACGCTCCGCAAGACCCTCGATCTCTACGGCCAGGTGCGGCCGTGCAAGAGCTATGAGGGCGTCCGCTCGCGCTACGACGACGTCGATCTGATCATCGTCCGCGAGGCCACCGAGGATCTCTATGCCGGCATCGAGTTCGAGGAGGGCTCAGCTGACGCGCTCGAGCTGATCGAATGGATCGGCGAGCACGGCGCATCGGTTCGGCCCGACTCCGGGATCTCCATCAAGCCGATCTCGGTCGAGGGG
>WNGF01005331.1_pt1 | contig 17347 bp, 14 predicted proteins | sample 5400641 | NCBI WGS metagenome assembly WNGF01 (sample SAMN13153371, study PRJNA577476) | soil metagenome | isolation source: 80 cm soil or saprolite under grassland replicate 2 | place: USA:California | collected 2016-06-15
TCGGAGCGGCCATCGGCCTCGATCCACAGATCACGCAAGCCGGAGCCGGGCTACTCGTGAACACGCTGCTCTTGCCGTGGGGACGCAAGCAGGAATCGGAGGCCGACCACCTGGGGCTGATCTACATGGCCAAGGCCGGCTACGATCCTCACGCGGCGCGTGATCTCTGGATCCGGATGGCCGAGGCCTCGAAAGGCCGAGCCCGACCTCCGGAGTTCCTCTCCACTCACCCGTCGGAGGAGACCCGGGTCCGTCAGATCGAGGGCTGGCTGCCGGAGGCCATGCGCTCCTACCAGCCGCAGAAGTGAGATCCTAGCGCGATGCGTTAATCATTCCGAGGCGCCCCTTCCTCAACCCGCGGTAGTCGCGCTCGAGCCCTCCCCTACCTATGGATGAGGCAGTTCCAGCATTTCCCCTATAAATTTACATGTTTTTCCCCTTGACACGCCCCGGCCTTACTCCTTAGGATAACGACTCAGTGGGATGAATTCCCATGAAGTGGTGTCAAATGGTAGCCAAACGGGGGCCTTTCCCCCCCTTCGAGGGGGCAATTGTTCCGAGGACATTACCGTCACACGATCGACACGAAGGGTCGGCTCAGCATTCCGTCCAGGTTCCGGGAGGCGCTGGCGGATGGCTGGGGAGGGGAGACAAGCTCGTGATCGTGCCCAACGGCAGCAAGGGGCTCGATGTGTATCCGCTGAAGTCGTGGGAAGAGCTCGAGGCGAGGGTCGCGGCGTTGCCGAGCCTCGATCCCGATGCGCAGCAGTTCCGCTACGGCTACCTCTCGCTCGGCCAGGACGTGGTGCTCGACCTGCAGGGACGCATCCAGATCTCGTCCGATTATCGCGAGCGCGCGGGCCTCGTGAAAGAGGTGCTGGTCGTCGGCATGCAGAAGATGTTCGAGGTATGGGACGCGGAGCGCTGGACGCACTTCCGGCGCGCGAGCGACAGCGGCACGCTCGACGAGGTCCGCGCGAGGTTGGCGCTCAAGGGTGTCTGAGGCGGGGGGTCGGGAGGGGCAGGCGCACCTTCCGGCCCTGGTCGACGAAGTGACGTTTCTCTTGCGTCCCCATCGCGGGGGCTGGCTCGTGGACGGGACGATCGGGATGGGTGGACACGCTGAGCGGCTCCTCGAGGCGGGAGGTCCCGGCGCGCGCCTGCTGGGAATCGACCGCGATCCCGAGGCGCTTCGACGCGCCGAGCAGCGCCTCGCCCGGTTCGGCGAGCGGGTGACGCTCAGGCGCGGAAGCTTCCGCGAGCTCGCCGCCCTCGCGGCGGAGGCGGGCGCCGCCGCCGCCGGCGCCATCCTCCTCGATCTCGGGCTGTCCTCCTACCAGCTCGAGGAGTCGGGCCGGGGCTTTTCCTTCCAGAACGAGGAGGCGCTCGACATGCGCTTCGATCCGGCCCACGGCCGGACGGCCTCCGAGCTCCTGAACTCGCTCTCCACCGACGAGCTGGCGCGCATCCTGTTTCAGTACGGCGAAGAGCGCCATGCCCGCCGCATCGCCCGGCGCATCGGCGAGCGGCGGCGGCGCGCTCCGCTCCGGACCACGGCCGATCTCGTCGCCGTCGTGAAGGAGGCCGTGCCGCGCGCCGCCTGGTCCCCGCGCATCCACGTGGCGACCCGAACCTTCCAGGCCGTGAGAATGGCCGTGAACGAGGAAGCAGAGGCGTTGACGGAGGCCCTCCCGCAAGCGGCGTCGCTGCTCGCGCGGGGGGGCCGGCTTGGCGTGATCTCGTTCCACTCAGGAGAGGACCGCATCGTGAAGCGCTCATTCCGCTTGCTGGAAGAGGGCGGTGGGTTCGCCGGGCTTCTGCCCTCGCCGATCCGACCCGGCCGCGACGAGGTGAAGGACAACCCGCGGGCCCGCAGCGCCAAGCTCCGTGTCCTCGAGCGCGTGGAGGCGGCATGAACGCCCGCGCGGCTCGCCCGACGACCTCTCGATCTCTCCGGGCCGGTTGGGGCTCGACCCGGGAGCAGCAGGCGGCGCGCTTCCACCGGGAGCGGGACCGGCGCCGCCTCCTGGCCATGGCCCGGACGCTGGTGAGCGCGGCCGTCCTGGTGGTGCTCGTGCTCGGTGTGGTGGGGCTCCGCCTCCAGCAGGTGCGTATCTCCTATCGGCTGGACGGGCTCCGAACCTTCAAGGCGAGGCTGGAAGAGTCGGGGAGCAAGCTGGGCGTGGAGCTCGCGAGCCTCGCGTCGCTCGCACGCATCGAGGAGAAGGCCCGTGAGCTCGGCATGGGGCCACCCGCCGCCCATCAGGTCCAGCTCGCGCGCGAGTTCGTGCGCGGCGGAGACGGGCTGAGCATGACCGCGCCGCTGACGGCATCGGCCGACAGCTCGGCGCGCGCGCGCCCCGGAGTCCGGTAACCTGATGAGCGGCTCGGGTGTGTCGGAGACGGGCTGGCGCGCAACGAACTCCTCCGGGGGAAGGTTTCGGAAGGGGGGCGGAGCCTCCCTCCGGGTTCAGTCCGCCAGGGCCATGAACCGCGTGTGGGGCCCGCCGCCACCATGAGCGAGCGCCGGGCCGCGGACCTGAGGAACCGGACGCTGATCTTCGCGGCCCTCCTCGGCTGTGCCTTCCTCGGGCTCCTCGGCCGGCTCGCGTATCTTCAGGTTCTCAAGCACGACGAGTACTCCAGGCTGGCCGAGAGCCAGCACGCCAAGACCATCCCGCTCAAGCCCGGGCGGGGGTCCATCTTCGACCGCCACGGACAAGCCCTCGCCGTCTCCTCCACCGCCGAGTCGCTCTATGCCCTGACCGCCCGCATCGAGGATCGCGACGGCCTGGCCGCGCGGCTGGCGCCGATCCTGGGCGAGCCGGCCCGGGAGATCGGCCGCCGGCTCGACTCCTCCAAGCGGTGGGTCTTCATCAAGCGAAAGCTGCCACCGGACGTGATCCAGGCCGTTCGCGATCTCGAGGAGCCGGCCCTCGGCTTCGTCGGGGAGAGCCTGCGCCTCTACCCGAACCGTGAGCTGGCCGCCCACGCCATCGGCTTCGAGGGCATCGACGGCAAGGGCCTGGCGGGCGTGGAGCAGTCCTGGGACGCGCTGCTGGCGGGCGTGGAGGGGCAGGCCCTCGTCGGTCGCGACGCGCTCGGCCGCGAGGTGACCGGGTCCCCGACGGTGCTCAAGCCGTCCGTCCCCGGCCAGGGGGTGATGCTGACCATCGACGCCACGCTCCAGTACATCGCCGAGCGGGAGGTGGAGGCGGCCTGGCGACGCACGCGCTCCAAGGCGGCCATGGCCGTCCTGACGGACCCGCGCACGGGTGAGATCCTGGCGCTGGCCATCCGCCCCACCTTCAATCCGAACGGCTTCGCGGCGGCGACGGACGATGAGCGGCGCAACCGCGCGGTCACCGATCCCTTCGAGCCCGGCTCCACGTTCAAGGTCATCCTGGCGGCGGCGGCTCTCGAGGAAGGCGTCGCTCGTCCCACCGACCGCTTCTACGGCGAGAATGGCGTCATCAAGGTGGCCAACGCGACCATTCATGACTGGAAGAAGTACGGCTGGCTCACTTTCACCGAGGTGCTGCAAAACTCCTCCAACGTGGGCGCCATCAAGATCGGCCTGGCCCTCGGCAAGGAGCGCTACTACAAGTACATCGCCGGCTTCGGCTTCGGCGCCGCCGCCGGCGTGGGGCTCGGCGGGGAGAGCCGGGGCCAGCTCCGCCCCCCATCGAAGTGGTCGGGGCTGTCGCTGGCGACCATGTCGATCGGTCAGGAGATCTCGGTCACGGCGCTCCAGATGGTCAACGCCTTCGCGGCCATCGCCAATGACGGGCGTCTCATGCAACCCACGATCGTCCGCGCCGTGCTGGACAGCCAGGGACGGACCGTGCGCACCATCGAGCCCCGGGTCGTCCGCCAGGTCATCACGCCCGACACCGCTCACGTGCTCACCCGGATGATGACGGCGGTCGTGCGCGAGGGAACGGGCCACAACGCCGCCATCCCGGGTTACGAGGTGGCGGGCAAGACCGGGACCGCCCAGAAGCTCGATCCCGCCACGCGCCGGTACTCGCGCGCGCCCGGCGTGCTCTCCTTCGTGGGATTCGTCCCCGCGGACGACCCGCGTCTTGCCATGCTCGTGATGCTCGATGAGCCCAAGAACGAGAAGTGGGGGAGCGAGGCTGCGGCGCCCATCTTCGCGGCCATCGGCCGCGAGGCGCTCCGCTACCTCAACGTCCCGCCGCGCGACACGTCGCCCGTCCCCCTCGAGAGAGGCGAGGTGATCGCGGCCCTGCCCCCCGCGAACGCGCGTCCCGGCGACTCCCTCGACGCCCCCCGGATGGGGACGTGGAGCCTGGAGCTGGCCGAGGACGCCTCCGCGGTGATGCCGCGAGTCGAGCGGCTCTCTCTGCGCCAGGCGATGGAGACGCTCGCGCCCTTCGACGTGCGGATCGAGGTCAACGGGCGCGGCCTGGTGCAGGGCCAGTCGCCGGGCCCCGGCGCCCCGCTCACGCCCGGGACCGTCTGCCGCCTCACGCTCGCCTCGCCAATCGCGAGGCCCGGCGCGAGCCCATGAGCCGGGCGCCCGTGCCGACCACGACCCTCCTCGACGCGCTCCACGACAAGACGGTGCTGGGGACCCTGCCCGCCACCGTGACGGGAGTGACCTACGATTCCCGCAAGGTGGTCCCCGGCACCCTGTTCGTGGCCGTTCCCGGGCTCAGACAGGACGGACGGCGCTACGTCGGCGAGGCGCTCCAGCGGGGCGCGGCGGCGGTGGTGCTGGAGGGCGCCGACCTGCTCGCGGGCAGCGCCACCGGCCGCATCGTGGTGGGCTCCTCGCGAGAGGCGCTGGCGCGGCTGGCCGACGCCTACTTCGGGCATCCCTCCCGGGCGCTCACCGTGGTCGGCATCACCGGCACCAATGGGAAGACGACGACCTCCCTCCTCGTGGATGCGCTGTTGCGGCGCGCGGGCCGATCGACCGGCCTGATCGGCACCATCGAGTATCGGATCGCCGCCGAAGTCCGGCCGGCTGGACAGACCACTCCCGAGGCGGTCGAGCTGCAATCGCTCCTGGCCGAGATGGGCGAGCGCGGCGTCACGGCGGTCGCCATGGAGGTGTCCTCTCATGCGCTCGCGCTCCATCGCGTGGACGGCGTGGAGTTCGACGTGGCGGTGTTCACCAACCTGACCCAGGACCACCTGGATTTCCACCTCACGTTCGAGGCGTACCGCGCCGCCAAGGCCCGGCTCTTCTCGCTGCTGGCGGCGGGCGGCAAGCGGCGCCGCATCGCCGTGATCAACGCCGATGACCCGGCCGGCCGCTCCATGGTCGCGGGCCTCGGCCTGCCGACCCTCACCTTCGGACTGGGCGGCGCAACCGATGTGAGGCCCCGGCGGTTCGTGTCGGGAATCGACGGCATCAGGATGGCCGTGGAGACGCCCCGGGGCGCGCTCGAGATCAGGTCGCCCCTGGTGGGCGAGCACAACGTGATGAATTTGCTGGGCGCGGTCGCCGTCGGAGTGGCGCTGGAGATGGACACGGAGGCCGTGGCCTCAGCCCTCGGCTCCGTGGACTCGGTGCCGGGACGCTTCGAGCGGGTGGAGGCGGGGCAGCCCTTCCTCGTGATCGTGGACTACGCCCATACGCCGGATGCACTCGAGCGCGTCCTCACGACGGCGCGGAGGCTCGTCGGCCCCGGGGCCCGGCTGGCCGTGGTCTTCGGCTGCGGGGGTGATCGGGATCGTGGCAAGCGGCCCTTGATGGGCGGCATCGCCGCGCGGCTGGCCGATCGGGTCTGGGTGACCTCCGACAATCCGCGGAGCGAAGTCCCCGAGGCCATCATCGCCGAGATCGTCGTGGGGATCCCCCCCGCGCTCGACCGCCATGTTACGATCGCCGACAGGAAGGCCGCCATTCGTAGCGCGCTCACGTGGGGTCGGGCCGGTGACGTGGTGGTGCTCGCCGGCAAGGGCCACGAGACCTACCAGATCATCGGCTCCGCCGTGCTCCCCTTCGACGACCGGCAGGTGGCCCGCGCGATCCTCGCGGAGCTTCACGGCTAGATGGCAGACGAGAGCGTGCGCCCTGTGATCGCCGTTCGAGCGCCGGCTTTGCCGGCGCAACCGATTCCCGGGGGGAGGTTTCGGAAGGGGGGCGGAGCCCCCCTCCGAGTCTAAATGATAGCCACGTTCACCGTCGAAGACGTCGTCCGCGGGACCCAGGGTGCCCTGGTCGGGGGGGATCTCGGCGTGTCGGTGAGGGGCGTGTCCATCGACAGCCGCACCCTCACCGTCGGCGAGGTCTTCTTCGCCATCCGAGGGCACCAGCTCGATGGCCACGCCTATCTCGGGGACGCGGCCACCCGCGGCGCCTCCTGCGTTGTCGTTCACGCGCTGTCCGACGATCTTCCGGCCTCGGTGCCGGCCGTGCTCGTGGATGACACCACGCGGGCGCTCGGCCGCTTCGCCGCGCACCACCGAGCCCGGTTCACGCTGCCCGTCGCCGCCGTGACCGGCTCCAACGGCAAGACCACGACCAAGGAGATGATGGCGGCCGTGCTCGGCGCCCTGGGCCCGGTGCTCAAGCCCGAATCGAGCTTCAACAACCAGTGGGGGCTGCCCCTGACCCTGCTCCGGCTCACCTCCGAGCACCGGGCGGTCGCGCTCGAGCTGGGCGCCAACCAGCCTGGCGAAATCGCGGTGCTGGCTGGGATCAGCCGCCCGACCGTGGGCGCCGTCACGGTGGTGTCGAGCGCGCACACCGAGTTCCTCGGCTCGCTCGACGGTATCCAGGCCGAGAAGAGCGCGCTGGTGCGTGCCATTGCCCCCGAGGGCGCCGTCGCCCTGAACGCCGACGATCCCCGCGTCCTTGCCATGCGCGAGCTCGCCCGCTGTCGCGTGCTGACGTTCAGCGCCCGTCAGCCCGCCGACGTGAGGTCGGTGGGGCCGGTGGAAGAGACCGCCGCCGGCCTGCGCTTCACCCTGGAGATCGCCGGCGCCCGGCGGTCCGTCCTCCTCGGCTTCGCCGGCCGTCACAACGTGATCAATGCCCTCGCGGCCGCCGCCGTCGGCTGGGCCGTCGGGCTCGACCTCGCCCCGATCGCCACCGGGCTCGAGGCGGCGCGGCCGATCAAGGGACGCTGTGTCTGGCGGCGCGCCGGCACGCTCCGCGTCCTGGACGATACCTACAACGCCAATCCCGTCTCGGTGGCGGCGGCGCTCGACACGCTCGCCGCGGGGGCGGATGCGCGCCGCCGGGTCGTGGTGCTGGGTGACATGCTGGAGCTGGGTGAGCTGGCCGAGGGCGCCCACCGCGAGGCGGGCCGCGCCGTGGCCGCCTCGGGCGCGGTGGAGTTCGTCGGCATGGGGGCGCATGCGCGCGTGGCGGTCGAGGCCGCGCGACAGGCGGGGCTCGTCGAGAGCCATCACACGACCACCTTCGAGGACACGGTCGCCCTGCTGCTGAAGCGGCTGGCGCCGGGCGACGCGCTCCTCGTCAAGGGCTCGCGGGGCATGCGCATGGAGCGCGTGGTTGACGCCCTGATCGCCCGCTTCGGAGGCGGGGATGGCTGATGCTCCACGACCTCCTCGTGCCGCTGGCCAAGTACCACAGCGCCTTCAACGTCTTTCGCTACATCACCTTCCGGACGGCGATGGCGACGGTGACGGCGCTGCTCATCTCGTTCGTCCTCGGGCCGTGGCTGATCAGGCGGCTCCGGCGGCTCCAGCACGGCGGGGAGACCCTCCGGGAGGACACGCCCGAACGGCACCGGAGCAAGGCCGGGACGCCGACCATGGGCGGCCTGGTGATCCTCGCCGCCATCCTGGTCTCCACCATCCTGTGGACCAATCTGCACAACCGCTACGTCTGGATCCTCCTCTTGGCCACCACCGGCCTGGGGCTGATCGGACTCCAGGACGACTACACCAAGCTCAAGACACGAAAGGGCATCTCGGCCAAGGAGAAGTTCGGCGCCCAGATCCTGCTCGTGGGCGCCCTGATGAGCTGGCTCTACTTCTGGCCCCCGGACGGGTTCAGCACCGGGATGGTGATCCCTTTCTTCAAGGGCTGGCTCCTGATCCTGGGCTGGCTCTGGATCCCCTTCACCCTGCTCGTCATCGTGGGGTCATCGAATGCCGTCAACCTCACCGACGGGCTCGACGGCCTGGCCATCGGTCCCATCGTCACGGCGGGGGGCGCCTTTGCGGTCATCGCCTATCTCACGGGCAACTTCAAGGCGGCCGAGTACCTGAGGATCGTGAACGTCAAGGGCACGGGGGAGCTGACGGTGTTCTGCGGCGCCCTCGTGGGCGCGGCCCTCGGCTTCCTCTGGTTCAACAGCTACCCGGCGCAGGTGTTCATGGGCGACGTGGGATCGCTCGCCCTGGGGGGCGCCATCGGGACGCTCTCGGTGTTGACCAAGGCCGAGCTCTTGCTGCCCCTGATCGGGGGCATCTACGTCGTCGAGGCGGGTTCCGTGATCATCCAGGTCGTCTCCTTCAAGCTCACCGGGCGGCGCGTCTTCCGCATGGCGCCGCTCCACCATCACTACGAGATGAAGGGGTGGGCCGAGCCCAAGATCATCGTTCGCTTCTGGATCCTGTCGTTCATGCTGGCGCTCCTGGCGCTCACGACGCTCAAGCTCCGGTAGGGGCGCATTCACGAGCGATGATCGCGAAACCGGGCGGGTGGCGCGCTCGTGAAGGATGCGGGGAATGCTGAGAACGGTCGCCACCAGCGCGCGCGACGAAGAGGGTCACATGAGCGGGACGAGTGATCGCGGTCCGGCCTATCGCCGCTGGCTCGCCGGGCGCACGGTCTCCGTGGTCGGCCTGGCCCGGAGCGGCATCGCCGCCGCCCGGCTCATCCGTCGCGTGGGGGGCCGCGTGCTCGCGTCGGACGCGGGCGCCCCGGCGTCGCTGTCGGCGGAGGCGTGGCAGCTCGAGCAGGACGGGTGCCGGCTGTGGACGGGCGGCCATCCCGCCGAGGCCTTCGAGAAGGCGGACCTCGTCGTGGTGAGCCCCGGGGTGCCCCTCACGCTGCCGGCCGTGTCCGCCGCCAGAGCCCGGGGGGTGCCGATCATCGGCGAGCTCGAGCTCGCGTGGCTGGTCATGGAGGCCGACCTCATCGCGATCACCGGCACCAACGGCAAGACCACGACGACGGCGCTGACGGGCGAGTTGCTGAGGGCGCAGGTGCGGCCGACGCTCGTGGCCGGGAACATCGGCACGCCGCTCTCGGAGCATGCCCTCGATTTCCCGGCCGACGGCCTCGTGGTGGCCGAGGTGTCGAGCTTCCAGCTCGAGAGCACGGTCCGGTTCCACCCTCGGGTGGCGGCCGTCCTCAACATCACACCCGATCATCTGGACCGGCACGGGAGCCTCGCGCGGTACGTGGAGGCCAAGGCCCGCATCCTGACGAACCAGAGCACGCCCGACTGCGCCGTGCTCAATTGCGACGACCCCCTGGCGGCCGGCCTCGCCTCGCGCGTGGTGGGCCGGGTGCTCGGGTTCAGTCGCCTCGAGCCGCTCCAGCACGGGGTGTTCGTCCGCGGCGGATGGATCGTCGCCAAGCTCAACGGTCACGTGGAGCCCATCTGCCCCGTCGCCGAGATCGCGCTGCGCGGCCAGCACAACGTCGAGAACGTGCTCGCGGCCACCGCGTGCGCCCTGTGGACGGGGATGGCGCCGCCGGCGATCCGCCGCGGCATCGCCGGGTTCCGTGGCGTCGAGCACCGGATCGAACGGGTCCGGGACGATCGGGGCGTCGTCTTCTACAACGACTCCAAGGGCACCAACGTGGCCTCGACGATCAAGGCGCTCGAGAGCTTCACCGAGCCCGTGATCCTGATCGCCGGCGGCAAGGGCAAGGGCCAGGACTTTGCCCCGCTCGCGGCTGCCGCGCGCGGCCGCGTCCGCCAGGCGATCCTGATCGGCGTGGACCGGGACAAGCTCCGCGGGCCCCTGGTGGCGGCCGGCATCGGCACCGAGGACGCGCCCTCCATGGACGAGGCGGTGCGGCTCGCCAGGGCCGTCGCGCGCGCGGGCGACGTGGTGCTCCTCTCGCCGGCCTGTGCCTCCTTCGACATGTTCCAGAACTTCGAGCATCGGGGCCTCGCGTTCAAGGCCGCCGTGCGGGCGCTCCCGGGCTGATGCCGCGCAAGCTCACGCCCGACCTCTGGCTCTTCGCCGTCGTGGTGGCGCTCTGCTCGGTCGGCGTGGTCATGGTCTACTCGGCCAGCGCCATCATCGCCGCCGACCGCTTCCACGACCCGTTCTTCTTCCTGAAGAAGCAGTTCTTCTGGGCGGTGCTCGGGGTCGCGTGCCTCTGGGCCGCCCTGCGCGTGGACTACCGGCGCCTCGAGCGCCTGGTCGTCCCGCTGCTCGTCGCCTCCTTCGTCCTGCTCGTCCTGGTCCTGGTGCCGCCCTTCGGCCAGGAGATCAACGGCACGCGGCGGTGGTTCCGGGGCGGCCCCGTCTCCTTCCAGCCGGTGGAGCTGGCCAAGTTCTCCCTGGTGCTCTACCTGGCGGCGTTCCTCGCCCGGCGCCAGGCGCTGATGTCGAGCTTCGGCCAGGGGCTCGTGCCGCCGCTGCTCGTCGCGGGGCTCATGGCCGGGCTCACGATCCTCCAGCCCGATCTCGGTAACAGCCTCGCCCTCATCATCCTCACGCTGGCGCTGGCCTATCTGGCGGGCGCGCGGGTGACCCACATGCTCGCCATCGGCGCCGCCGCGCTGCCCGTAGTCGGCCTCCTGATCGCGCTCAAGCCGTACCGCTGGCGCCGCATGCTCGCCTTCATGAATCCCTGGGACGACCCGCAGGGCAGCGGCTTTCAGATCATCCAGTCCTTCCTGGCCCTGGGGTCCGGGGGCTGGTTCGGGCTGGGGCTCGGCGAGTCCAAGCAGAAGCTCTTCTACCTGCCGGAGCCCTACACCGATTTCATCTTCGCCATCATCGGCGAGGAGCTGGGGCTGGTGGGGGCCGCCCTCGTGGTCGGCCTGTTCGCGGTGCTGATCTGGCGCGGCCTGCGCATCGGGCTGCGCGCCCCCGACGCCTTCGGCGCCTACCTCGCCCTCGGGCTCACGATCATGCTCGCGACCCAGACCGTGGTGAACCTGGGCGTGGTCACGGGCGCGCTGCCGACCAAGGGCCTCCCGCTGCCGTTCGTCTCATTCGGGGGCTCGGCGCTGCTCATGACGATGTTCTCGGCCGGCGTGCTGCTCAACATCTCCCAGCACGCGGGAAGCGCGTGAGAATCATGTTCAAAAAGTACCAGCAGATTCACTTCGTGGGCATCGGCGGAGCCGGGATGAGCGGAATCGCCGAGGTGATGCTCACCATGGGCTACCGCGTCAGCGGCTCGGACAGCCGGCGTGGCGAGGCCGTCGAGCGCCTGGAGCGTCTCGGCGCCAAGGTCTTCGCCGGCCACCAGCCCGCCCATGTGGAGGGCGCCCACGTCGTCGTGTACTCCTCGGCGGTCGCGCGCGACAACGTCGAGGTCCAGGTGGCGCGCCAGCGCGGGATCCCCGTGATCCCGCGGGCGGAAATGCTCGCCGAGCTGATGCGGCTCAAGTACAGCATCGCCATCGCCGGCACCCACGGCAAGACCACGACCACGTCCATCGTGGCGGGCGTGCTCGGCGCGGCCGGTCTCGATCCCACCGTGGTGGTGGGCGGGCGCGTGCATGGGCTGGGGACCAATGCCCGCCTCGGCCAGGGCGAGTTCCTCGTGGCCGAGGCCGACGAGTCGGACGGCTCGTTCCTCAAGCTCTCGCCCACCATCGCCGTGGTCACCACGGTGGACGCCGAGCACCTGGACCACTACGCCGACCTCGACGCCATCCGTGAGGCCTTTCTCGAATTCGTCAACAAGGTGCCGTTTTACGGGGCGGCGGTGGTGTGCCTGGACGAGCCGAACGTCCAGGAGATGATCCCCCGGATCGAGAAGCGGGTCATCACCTACGGTCTCGAGTCGGGAGCCGACCTGACCGCCCGGCGGCTGCAGTTCTCGGGCATGAGCGCGCAGTTCGAGGTGCTGCACCGCGGGCGGGTGCTGGGCCCGGCCTCGCTCCAGATCCCGGGCCGTCACAACGTCCTCAACTCGCTCGCCGCCATCGCGGTCGGGCTGGACCTCGAGGTCCCCTTCGAGCGCATCCAGACAGGGCTCGCGGGCTTCGCGGGCGTCCAGCGCCGCTTCCAGATCCGGGGAGAGGCCCAGGGCGTCCTCGTCGTGGACGACTACGGGCACCATCCGGCCGAGATCCGGGCCACCCTGGCTGCCGCCAAGGCCGGGTTCGACCGGCGCGTGATCACGGTGTTCCAGCCTCACCGCTACAGCCGCACGCACCACCTGCGCAGAGAGTTCCTCACGGCGTTCTACCAGTCCGACGCTCTGATCGTGATGGACATCTACCCGGCGGGCGAGGCGCCGATTCCCGGTGTCCACGCCCGTGATCTGGCCGAGGGGATCGCCGCTCACGGGCATCGAGAAGTCATCTACATGGACGGCGATCGCGGCGGCATCGTCCAGTACCTGTGCGAATCCACGAGACCGGGCGATCTGGTGCTCACCCTCGGGGCCGGCGACGTGGGGCAGCTGGGAGCGGAATTCCTGGCGCGCCTCGGCGACGGCCGCGAGCAGCGGAACAGGAGGTAACGCATGCTCGGCGAGATCCGGGGTGAGGTCCGGTTCAAGGAACCCCTCGGCTTCCATACCTCCTTGCGCATCGGCGGGCCCGCCGATATCTTCATCGTCCCCCAGGACGTCGAGGACATTCGACGGGCGCTGTCCTTTGCCGAGCGGGAGCAGCTGCCCCTCGAGGTCATCGGCGGAGGGAACAACCTCCTGGTCAGCGACCGCGGCTTCCGCGGCGTCGTGCTCAGGCTCGAGGGCTGTCTCGGGCGCGCCGAGTTCCACGGTGAGGAGGCGGTCGCGGGCGCCGGCGTGAGCCTGTCGGCCCTGATCCGCGAGGCGGCGGCGCTCGACCTGGGCGGCCTCGAATGCCTGGTCGGCATTCCCGCCACCATCGGCGGGGCCATCGCCATGAATGCCGGGACGCCGGACGGCTGGATCGGCGACTTCGTCTCGGCCGTCTACTTCCTCCACCCCGACGGGACCATGGGGGAGTTCAAGCCGGGCGCCGGCTCCTTCAGCTACCGCGTCTTCCAGGCGCCGCCGGGGGCCGTGCTCATCGGGGCGCGGCTGCGGCTCCACCGCCGGCCGCACGCGGAGATCCAGAAGGACATCAAGCAGCGGCTCAAGCTGAAGAAGGCCGCCCAGCCCCTGGCCCTGGCTTCCGCGGGCTGCGTCTGGAAGAACCCGCCCGGCGAGGTCGCCGGGCGCCTCGTCGAGAAGGTGGGCCTGAAGGGCAAGCGGCTCAACGGAGCCGAGATCTCGTCCAAGCACGCCAACTTCATCGTCAACCGCGGCGGCGCCGGCGCCGCCGACATCAAGACGCTGATGGACATGACCCGAACGCGCGTGCGCAATCGGTTCGGCATCGCGCTCGAGCCGGAGATTCGGACGCTCGGTGAGATCTAAGGACCCTGTCGCATGAGACGCAGCGCCGTCCTCTCGCCCCGCGGCGCGCCCGTCCAGCTCCCGGACCTTGCGTCGCGAGGCCGGCTCGTGGCCGACCAGCGCGTCAGCGCTCATCGGCTCCGGCGGCGGGTGGCGCGCCGGGCGCGCTGGATCGCGGGACGCATCGTCGTGCTGGTGTCGGCGGTGGCGGTCCTGGGGGCGGCCGCGCTCGGCGCCGCCTGGGTCGTCCGGTCGCCGCGCTTCGCGGTGACCTCGGTGGAGGTCGCCGGGCAGAGCCGGTTGACCCGCGAGCAGATCGTGGCGGCGGCGGGCATCGCGCCGGGGACGAACCTCTTCGCCTTCGACACGCGTGCCGTCGTGGCCAGGCTCGAGTCCCTGCCGCTGGTCCGCCGGGCGGAGGTGATCCGGAGCTTCCCGAACCGCGTCACCGTGATCGTCGAGGAGCGGCGGCCGTTCACCGTCGTGCACGCGGGCCGGCTCCACTGGATCGACGAAGCGGGCGTGGATCTCGGCGTCGAGTCGCGTCCGGTGCCTCTCGACGCGCCGGTGCTCAGCGGCCTCGGCGCCGATGACCTGGGAGGCGAGGGCCAGGGGAGCCCGAGCGAGCGCGCTGCCCTCGGCATCTCCCTGCTGCGCCTGTTGCTCCGCGCCCGAAGTCCACTGCTGGGCCAGATCTCCGAGATCGACGTGAGCCGCGCCGAGGGCCCGGTGCTCTACACGATGGACGGCGTCGAGGTGCGGCTCGGCAAGGAAGAGTGGGAAGCGAGGCTGGGCCGGCTCCAGGGCGTGCTGGCGCAACTGCGCGCCACCGGGGAGGCGGTGGCCTCCATCGATCTGCGCTTCCGTGACCAGGTGGTCCTCAAACCCCAGGTGAAGTGAGGGAGGCCAATGCCCAGGGTCAAGGGGCGCAACGTGATTGCCGGGCTGGACGTGGGAACGACCAAGATCTGCTGCGTCATCGCGGAATGGTCGCCGGACGGGAACCTCGAGATCGTCGGCGTCGGCACGAACCCCTCGCGCGGTCTCCGGAAGGGGGTCGTGGTCAATATCGACTCCACCGTCGAGTCCATCAAGCGGGCCGTGGGCGAGGCCGAGGAGATGGCGGGCGTGGAGATCGCCTCGGTGATCGCGGGCGTGGCGGGCGGCCATATCCGCGGCGTGAACAGTCGCGGCGTGGTGGCCGTGTCGGGCAAGCACCGGGAGGTGAGCCAGACCGATATCGATCGCGCGCTGGAGGCGGCCCGCGCCCTCAACCTGCCGCAGGACCGGGAGGTCATCCACGTCTTGCCCCAGACCTTCATCGTGGACGACCAGGACGGCGTCAAGGAGCCGCTGGGCATGTCGGGCGTGCGGCTGGAGGTGGAGGTGCACCTCGTGACGGGGGCGACCACCTCGGTGCGAAACGTCGTCCGCAGCGTCAATCGGGCGGGTCTCCAGGTCCAGGACATCGTGCTGGAGCCCCTCGCCTCCGCGGAGGCCATCGTCTCCACCGAGGAGAAGGAGCTGGGGATCCTGCTGATCGACCTGGGCGGCGGGACCACGGACGTGGCGCTGTTCCGGGACGGCGCCGTCTGGTACACGGGCGTCCTGCCGCTCGGCGGCGATCACATCTCCAACGACATCGCGGTCGGGCTCCGGACGCCGACCGCCGACGCCGAGGAGCTCAAGAAGCGCCATGGCTGCGCGCTCACGGCGCTCGTGCGAGAGGACGAGACCATCGACGTGCCGTCCGTCGGCGGGCGCAAGCCGCGCCAGCTCTCGCGGCACATCCTCTCGGAGATCATCCAGCCGCGCGTGGAGGAGATCTTCACCCTGGTGGCGCGCGACCTGGCCCGGGCCGGGCTCGAGGACGCGGCGGCGGCGGGGGTCGTCGTGACGGGTGGCACGTGCATCATGCGCGGAGTCCCGGAGCTGGCGGAGCAGGTCTTCGATGTTCCCGTGCGCCGGGGCGCGCCGACCGGACTCCGCGGGCTCGCCGACGCCGTGCAGAGCCCCATCCATGCCACCGGCGTCGGGCTGGCCCTCTACGGGGCCCGCGGCCACGGCGGCGCGCCGACCGCCGAGCCGACGGATGGTTCCGTCGCCCAGCGGATCCGCAGGCGAGTGAGGGAGTGGGTCGGAGACATGTTCTAGCTAGGGCTTGTCGGAGAAGAGCTCGCGACGGCATCGACGCGTTCGAGCGCCGGCTTTGCCGGCGCAATCTGTTCCTTGGGGGGAGGTTCGGAAGGGGGCGAAGCCCCCTCCGAGTCTCCTGGAGGGCGGCTGGTGGGGGCGCCGGGCAGGCAGGTCGACGAGGCTGCCGTCCGGCCGGGCGAGACACTCACCGTTTCACGATCAGGGGAGGAGTCGATGGGAGAGACACGGGGGCGACAGCCGGTATTCGAGCTGGAGGACGAGCGCGAGGCGGCCAAGATCAAGGTGATCGGTCTCGGCGGCGGCGGCTCAAACGCGATCAACCGGATGATCGACGCCCAGTTCACCGGCGTCGAGTTCATCGTGGCCAACACCGACCTCCAGGCTCTCCGGGCTTCGCCGGCCCCCGTCAAGCTCCAGCTGGGCGCGCGGCTCACGGGGGGGCTCGGGGCGGGCTCCAACCCCGAGATCGGCAGGAACGCGGCCCTGGAGGACCGGGACCGGCTCCAGAAGGTCCTCGAGGGGGCCGACATGGTCTTCGTCACGGCCGGACTCGGGGGCGGGACCGGCACCGGCTCCGCTCCCGTCGTGGCCCAGGTGGCCAAGGGCCTCGGCATCCTCACCGTCGCCGTCGTCACCAAGCCCTTCGTCTTCGAGGGGCGCAAGCGCGCGCAGCAGGCCGAGACGGGCATGGCCGAGCTGCGGCAGGTCGTGGACACGCTGATCACGATCCCGAACCAGCGCCTGCTCGCCGTGGTGGATCGGGGCACGCCGCTGCTCGACGCCTTCAAGGTGGCGGATACGGTGCTGCTCCAGGCGGTGCAGGGCATCTCGGACCTGATTCTCGTGCCGGGGCTCATCAACCTCGACTTCGCCGATGTGCGCACGATCATGTCGGGCATGGGCATGGCGCTCATGGGGGCGGGGGTGGGGAAGGGCGAGCATCGCGCGCTCGATGCCGCCCAGAAGGCGGTGGCGAGCCCGTTGCTCGACGAGACCTCCATCGAAGGCGCGCAGGGGATCCTGATCAACTTCACCGGTGGGCCGGATCTGTCCATCCACGAGGTGGAGGAGGCGGCGCGCATCGTCCAGGAAGCGGCCCACGAGAACGCCAACATCATCTTCGGCGCCGTGATCGACCCGAACCTGAGGGACGAGGTGCGCATCACGGTGATCGCCACCGGCTTCGCCGACCGCAAGGAGGCGGCGAACGTCGGCAGCAAGGTGGTGGAGATGCCCAAGGGGCCCCGCGCCCCGTCCCCGGCGCCGCAGGGCTGGCGCCGGCGCCTCGCCGACGTGCGGGGCGATGGCGACGCGCCGATGGACGAGGACCTGGACGTCCCCGCGTTCCTGCGCGCCGGCCGGCAGAATCACGGAGTAAGCGCAACGTCGTCTCGCGTTGACAGGCGGCGTGACATGGGGGAGAATCCGTCCCCACGATGCCGCGAGGAGATCAGCTTGCGCGCCAGTGGCGCCTCCTTCAGTTCCTCAGTCGACCCGAGGGGGTCGCGGTCGAGGTCGCCTCCCGGCAGCTCGGGTGCGCGGTGCGGACGGTGTGGCGCGACCTCGCAGTCCTCCAGGCGGCGGGGTTCCCGATCTACGACGAACGCGACGGACGCCACGGGCTCTGGAAGGTCGAGCCCGGCTTCCGGGACCGCTCGCCCATTCCCCTGTCGCTCTCCGAGGTCGTGTCGCTGCTGGTGACCCGCG
>WNGF01004884.1_pt1 | contig 17345 bp, 15 predicted proteins | sample 5400641 | NCBI WGS metagenome assembly WNGF01 (sample SAMN13153371, study PRJNA577476) | soil metagenome | isolation source: 80 cm soil or saprolite under grassland replicate 2 | place: USA:California | collected 2016-06-15
CCTCCAGCGTCGCGCGTACGGGCTCCGCGACGAAGAGTACCTCCGGCTCAAGATCCTCACCTGCACGCTGCCGGCACTCTGACCGTGTCGTCATACCCAAATGTGCTCGAAATCACCCACACGACTTCACGAAGACCCCTATTTCTGTTATTTCCTCGGTTTGAGAGTGACCGAGGGTATTGCCTGGTCGGTCCACCTCTGGGCCGGATCGATCATGCTCGCGGGCCTCACAGGCTGGTTGCTCAGCTACCTCGTCCTCCCATCCCGATCGTCGGAGGTCTCTCGTGGCGGTGTGGGGGAGGCACGGTGACGACACGCCCTTTTGCTGACAAGGCAGGTCCCGAGGGAGGACCTGAGGGAAGTGGGGCAATCCTAGGGGAGGTGACGAGGCTGTCAACGCCGCGGGCGACCGTCGTGGCATACTTGGCAAATTCACGAGGGAAAGGAGAGTCGCCATGGCTCGCGCGCAGCTCAATGGAATCGAGATCGACTACGAAGCGAGCGGGAGCGGCCCCGCCATCCTCCTGAGTCACGGCTACTCGGCCACGCGACGCATGTGGGATGGCCAGCACCGCGCGCTCGAGGACCGCTACACCGTCATCAGCTGGAGCATGCGCGGCCACGGGGAGACGGAGAGCCCCGACGATCTCGCGAAGTATTCCGTGGAGCTGACGGTCGAGGACATGCGGGCGCTGCTCCGGCATCTGGGCGTGGAGCGGGCGATCGTGGGTGGCCTCTCCCTCGGTGGCTACGCCTCGCTCGGCTTCTACCTCGCGTACCCCGAGATAGTCCGCGCGCTCGTCATCTGCGATTCCGGCCCCGGGTATCGGAATGCCGAAGCGCGCGCCGCCTGGAACCAGCGTGCGCACGAGCGCGCCGCGGAGCTGGAGGCGCGCGGGCTCGACGCGCTCAGCGGAAGAAGCCGCGAGATGCGCGAGGCGGCGAGCTTCCATGGCTCGGCGCAGGGTCTCGCTCACGCCGCGCGCGGGATGCTCGCCCAGCGAGACTCGCGCGTCATCGACGGAATCCCGTCGATCACGGTGCCGACGCTGGTCATCGTGGGCGACCAGGACCAGCCGTTTCTCGCGCCCTGCGAGTACATGGCGAAGAAGATCCCCGGGGCCAGACTCGAGATCATCGCGGGCGCCGGGCACTCCTCGAACCTCGATCAGCCCGAGGCCTTCAACCGCGTTCTGCTGCATTTCCTGGAGACCCTGCCGCCCGAGGCCGGAAAGAGATAGCGCGAGCTCCCGCGACACCCCGATCACCAGGGGCGCGCCGGTCAGGCCAAGGCGAACGGGAACGCCTGCTAGATGAACTTGCTGGTCTCGTCCCGCTGATACGCCCAGATAGCAATGACGAGAAAGAGGATCGAATAGCCCGCCACCCAGAGGAGACTCGTGAGAAGCGGCTCCGATCGTCGGCCCACCGCGCTCCAGGCCAGCTGCGCATAGTGATAGGTCGGGAGATAGGGAGCAACGCGACGGATGAAGGCGGGCAACTGGTTGAGCGGTAGAAAGAAGCCCGAGGCAAAGGCCAGGGGCAGATAGATCAGATTCGCGACGGCGGGCGCGGCATTCGGCCCCGTCAGGTAGCCGATGGCAAAGCCGAGGCCGATGAAGGGCAGCGATCCGGCGAGCAGACGAAAGACGATGCTGATCCACACGCCCGCCTCCTGGCGAATCCCGCCGACCACGATTCCGTATCCGATCAAGAGGACAAGCGAGACCAAGGCAAAGAGAAGCGCCGTCACGACCTTGGCCAGGATATAGATCCCCGGCGGGAGCGGCGTGGCACGGATCAAGACATCCATCCGCATCGCGCGCTCCGTGGCCACGCCGATGCCGAAGGAGAACACCATGATGCTCCCCACGGCATAGGCGGCGAATGAGGCGAGGATGTAGGCGCCCAGGTTGGTGCCGTCCGGCGCCGTCTGGTTCACCAGGGGAAGCCCGAAGAACGTGAAGAAGATGATGGGCAAGGCAAGATTGGTGAGGCTGAAGGCCGGGATGCGCCACCGGATGAGCACCTGACTCCGGATCTGCTCGGCGAGCATGCGCCCGAGCGGGGCCGTTGGCGCATGAGTCATGGCGTCGGCCATCATGGACCCGCCGGCGGGCGCGTCAAGGTGAGGAAGGCCTCCTCGAGGTCCGCGCCCACCACCTCGAGGTCACTGATCTCCACGCCGCGCCGGAACAGCTCACGCAGGAGGACTTCCGGATCATTGGTGAGCAGACGGACGCGACGGTCCGAGAGCTCCATGCTCACGCCCGCCAGACCGGCGAGGGCCCCCGCGGGCAGCGGGTACGGAGCCGTGAAGCTCACGCGCTTGGCCGGAACACGGGCCTTGAGATCCCGGGGCGTCGCGTCGGCAATCACGAGGCCGCGGTCGATCACCACGATGCGCTGGGCGAGCTCCTCCGCTTCCGGCAGATAGTGGGTGGTGAAGACGATGGTCTTGCCCGCCTTGGCGAGGACCTGCATGCTCTGGAGAAAAGACCGTCGGGACTCCACGTCCATGCCAACGGTGGGCTCGTCCAGGAAGAGCACGTGAGGATCGCCGCAGACGGCCAAGGCAAAATAGAGCCGCTGGCGCTGGCCGCCGGAAAGCGCGGCGACTCTGCGCTCGGCCGCCGCGTCGAGGCCCGCCATGGCGATGGCGCGCTCGGTCGCCAGGGGGGCCGGATAGTAGGTCCGGAAGAGATCAACGGTCTCGCGCACCGTCAGCGTTCCCGCCACCCCAGACTCCTGCAGCATCACGCCGCACCGGCTGCGGGCGCGCCGATCCGTTGGCGCGAGGCCGAAGAGGCGCACCTGCCCCGAGGTCGGCCGCCGCAGGCCGAGCATGAGACTGATGGAGGTCGTCTTGCCGGCGCCGTTTGGGCCGAGAAGCGCCAGGACCTCGCCGGCACGCACCGTGAGGTCCACGCCCTTGAGGGCTTCCGTCTGGCCGTAGCGCTTGCGGGTCCCGATGAACTCCACGACCGCTTCGACTGAGGGCTGCATGCCGGGGCATGCTATCACCGAATGACGCGTCGCGCGCTCGTGAGGCGCGGCGCCGCGGAGCCGATGGCGGATGTTTATTCAGCGAGAGCCATTAGAACCGCCTCGGCTCGGGCGCGTACGGGCATTTGGGATCCGGCCAGTCGGGATGGTCGATACCGTAACCCTGGAGGGCGCGTTTGTAGCACCGTCCCCTCCCGTAATGACATTCTGCGAAGATCGGACAGGTGGAACACGGGCCCAGTGCCTGGCTTTGCTCTGGACATAGTAGGCTGTGAAGTTCCCGAGAGGTCCACATTTCCATGATGCTCTGTCGGCGAAGATGACCGACCAGGAAAGCCGGATGGTAGTACAGTTCCTCACAGATGGTGACCTGCCCGTCCGGAAGTAAGGTAAAGCCCCAGCGCCCGCCGGAACAAACTGCCCGGTTGCGATGATCCTCCAGCTTTCGGTCGTGCGGGCGGCGATCAGTCGTCCCGCCTCCCTCACTAGCGTGGATCCGTATCTGCGGATAGCGCGCCTGATACCTTGCCACGTGCTCGCGGAGGTCAATCTGCTGTTCGCTCGAGAGGAAAAGTCCATCGTCGTGCCGGTAGAGCGAGCGGCCATAGGGGCTAAGCTCGATCTTTACGAGGTTTTCATACCGCTCCGCCAGATACGGGATGAGTCGGAGGGCGTCGGGGTAGTTTCGAGAGGTTACAACGGTATTGGTTCGCAGCCGGAGACCCGCATCGCGGATGTGGTCGAGGCTTGCGAGCAGCTTCCGGTGGTGACCGGGGCGACTCACCAGCGAATCGTGGAAGGATTCATCCATGGCATCAATGCTGACCTGGATGTTCTCGAGGCCGGCCTGCCGGAGCCGGCGCGCTCCACGGTCGCTCAGTGGAACCTTCGTGGACACCTTCGGCGTGATACCGTGTGCAACGTAGAGCTCGATCAGGTCCGCGGCACGAGGGTGACAGAGAGGATCTCCACCCGATAAGACGACCGTCTTGATGCCGAGCTGGCCAGCCTCTTCCAGAAGTTCCGCTAGCCGCTCGAGGGGCAAGAGTTCGCGAGTCGCCCCAGCGGGACGCGAGTAGCAGTAGACACAGTCCACGACACAGCGGAAAGTGACTACGTGAAGGAAATCGATTGGCTGCTTGCAGCGTCGTGTGTCGAGATCAACTCGATTCGCGGGCACCACGAACGACGCAGGATCATAGCGCGGAATCGCTCGTCCGCCCAGGAACTCTCTAGGTAGCAAAAGGGGCAGATGACCCCAGGACCTCACGAGGCCGGCAAGTTCCTCGCGAGCCGCTTCTGGTCCGGGAAGGCCGCCGACATAGGCCCAGTCCCGCAATCCGTCTTCGACCGCTCGATCCCCATTGAACATCGCGAGAAGGACCGCGTGTCTGGGATGTAGAAACTGCACAAATGCATTCAGCCCGCTTTCGATCTCATCGCGGACAAAGACCACAGCCCGGTCAACGTCTGGCCGAAGCACTAGATCCGGATTGAAGCAGAGACGCATCGACCGTTCCGCCTCCACTGGGAGACATCCAAGCACTTGGTCCCGGCGAATGCCGGCCTTGGTTTTGCTCAGTCAGCTACCTCCCGAGACAACGTCGAGCTTACCCTTTCGGGACAAGCGGCCGCAGAGCCTGTTCGAGGGCACGTAGAAGCTGCTCCGGATATGACACCGCTGCGCCCAATTCCCCTTTGGGGGCGCCGCCACTGCTGCAGCCGGGTGCGCAGGTATGACACCCGGGCGAACACCCACCAGAGCAAGCTCCGATGTCTTTCGCCAAGAGGCCTCCGACTACCCGCTCCACATCAGCGATACTCAAGTTCGCTCTGTCCAACAGCGCTCTGAGCCGATCCAACTCGTTGGTCTGCTCGCTAGCCATTGTGGCACCTCCAGATCAGTAGCCAGAGTTCCAAGCGCCCTCACGCCGACCAAACACTTGAGTGTGATGATGGCGGCTCTGGCGAGGTGTTGGAATCCGGCGATTGCCTCAATTTCGTAGTACGAACGGCGGATCATGGGCCAGGGGATCTAGGAAGGTCGCCAGCGCATAGGCCGAACGAACGCCTCCTCCTTCGGCTCCCTCCGTCTCCCGCTGCGGCGAACACTGGCCTGACACCTGCGCGAGGAAAACAGGGAAAGACGGCGGCGGACGCGGGGAGGCGCCGGCGGGACATCCGGGAGCGTGTCGAGCGGCAGGGCTACGTGATCGCGGCGGTGGCCGGGGGGGCTGGGCCCGGAGGCTCGGCCGCGCCCGAGCCGGCCCGGTTGCCGAGGATGGCCTGCACGGCCAGGGAATCCTGGACGGCTCAGCTGAGCGCTACACGCCGAGGCTCGAAGAAGAATCCTCGTTGCCAAACTCTTCCAGCGCCGCTATCTGCCCATCGATGACCGCCAACATCCCGAGGATGTCGGCAGCGAACCAATCGCATCCGCTGAGCGAGAGCTCGTCGATAGCGGAAGCGAGGTGGCCTGCGACACCAGAGAGGGCACGGATCTGACGGGCACGCGTGCCGGTGTTGACCATTCGGCCGCTTGGTAATCCCTGGACGCCTGCCCTGTCAACCAAGAAGTTATCCACTTATCCCCGGAAATCCACTGAGAGGTTTCGGAATAAGATCGGCCTCTTAGGGCGCAGGAGGAGCTTGCCAAGATGCAGTCGGTGAGGGATCAGCCGGCGATGAACTTCAGCCACACCTCGCGGTCGCGGGGACCGTCGAATTCCATGAAGTAGATCTGCTGCCAGTGGCCGAGGAGTATCTTTCCGTCCTCGACCATGAAGACCTGTGAGAAACCGATCACGACGCTCTTGATGTGGGCGTCCGCATTCCCCTCGGCATGCTTGAATTCTGGCGACCGGGGAATCAGCGTCTTCAGGGAAACCAGCATGTCGTCCTTCACGTCGGGGTCGGCATTCTCGTTCACGGAGAGACCGGCGGTCGTGTGGGGACAATACACGGCGACCAGGCCGGACGCATGGCCGCTCTCGGCGACGAACTCCTGCACTTGCGGGGTGATGTCGAGAATCTGCTCGCGCTTGATGGAACGGACCCCGATGATCTTCATCGCCGCCCTCTCAGCGGGTGGCCCCATGGCGTCATCCCTCACTACGTCCGGCCCAGACTCTGCGGATTACCTCGCGCTGTTCCCCAGCCTCTTCCTCAGGTGGTAGAGCTGGTGCGGCGGCATGAAACCGTCAAGCGCGCCGATGATCTCGTAGCCGAGCTTCTGGTAGAAGAGGGGGGCCTGGAAGCTGAAGGTGTCGAGGAACACCCGGTCGCAGCCTCGGGCCACGGCCTCCCGCTCCGCCGCTTCGAGCAGGCGCGTGCCCTGGCCCTGCCGCCTCAGGTCGTGCCGCACCCAGAGGTCCTGCACCCTGCAGCAGCCGCCCCAGGTCCATCCGTGAAGGCCGGCCACGATCTCGCCCTTGTCGTCGCGAACGAAGATGGAGAGCCACTTGCCGTCGGCCAGGCCGGTCCGCTCGACGTTCTCGTCATAGAGCCGGTCCTCGAGGACTCGGATGTCCTGCGGGGTCGGCTCGACCTCGATCTGCAAGCTCGCCGTTGTCACGACTGATCCCCTTGCGGGCAGGATCGGGCGCATCGGACCTTCGGTGAATGGTAGACGAAGAGGCGATCTGCTTCAAGCGCGGGATCGGATGTAGCAGACAGAGGGATGCAGAAAACAGTTCCCTCTCCCCGCTGGGGAGAGGGCCAGGGTGACGGGGCGGGCTCGTGAAGCTCCGCGCGGTTGCCCCCTCACCCGTACCCTCTCCCCCATCGGGGGAGAGGGATGCAGAAGGTTCCCTAGGCCCGCGGCTTGCGCCGGGCGACGCCCGTCTTCACCGCGGCCTCGGCCACGGCCTGGGAGACGGCCGGCACGACGCGGGGATCGAACATGGACGGCGTGATGTACTCCTCGGACAGCTCGCTCGGGGCCACGATATTGGCCAGCGCATGCGAGGCCGCCAGCTTCATGTCGTCGTTCACGCGGCTCGCGCGCACGTCGAGCAGGCCGCGGAACAAGCCGGGGAAGCAGCACGAGTTGTTGATCTGGTTCGGATAGTCCGAGCGTCCGGTCGCCATGACCCGCACGTAGGACGCGGCCTCCTCGGGCTGGATCTCCGGCGTCGGGTTGGCCATCGCGAAGACGATCGGGTCGGGGTTCATGCTCTGAATGTCCTTCAGCGACACCACGCCCGGACCGGAGAGCCCGATGAACACGTCCGCGCCGTTGAGGGCGTCCCCGGCCGACCCCTTGATGCCCTTGGGATTCGTGTGCTCGGCGAACCACTGCTTCATCGCGTTCATGTTCTCGGTGCGTCCCTTGTAGATCGTGCCGGCCCGGTCGCAGCCGATGATGTGCTGGGCGCCGGCCTTCATCAGGAGCTTGGCCGTGGCGATGCCGGAGGCGCCCGCGCCCGTGAACACGATCGTCACGTCCTCGAGCTTCTTCTTGACGACCTTGAGCGCGTTCATGAGCGCGGCCAGCACGACGACGGCTGTGCCGTGCTGGTCGTCGTGGAAGACCGGGATGTCCAGGTCCTTCTGCAGCCGCTCCTCGATCTCGAAGCAGCGCGGCGCGGAGATGTCCTCGAGGTTGATCCCGCCGAAGACGGGCGCCAGCGCCTTCACGATCATCACGATCTCGTCCACGTTCTTGGTGTTGAGGCAGATCGGGAAGGCGTCCACGCCGGCAAAGTCCTTGAAGATGAGCGCCTTGCCCTCCATGACCGGCTGCGCGCCATTGGGGCCGATGTCGCCCAGCCCGAGCACCGCCGTGCCGTCGGTGACGACGGCCACGGTATTGCCCTTGATCGTGAGGGTGTAGGCCTTCTCGATGTCGTCGTGTATGGCCATGCACACCCGCGCGACGCCCGGCGTATAGGCCATGGAGAGATCGTCCCGGGTCTTGACGGGGATTTTGCCCTTCACCTCGATCTTGCCGCCCAGATGCATGAGGAAGGTGCGGTCCGAGACGTTCTTGACCGTGACGCCGCTCAGGGCCTTCACCGCCTCGGTGATCCGCTGCCCGTGGCTCTCGTCGCTCGCCTTGAAGCTGATATCGCGCGTGATGACCTGGGCTCCCGCCTCGACGAGGTCGATGGCGCCGATGTCGCCGCCGGCCTCGCCGATCGCCGAGGTGACCTTGCCCAGCATTCCCGTCTTGTTGGCGATCTGGACCCGAATGGTCAGGCTGTAGCTTGCACTGGGGGCGTTACTCATGAAGACCTCCGGGGCGGGGGTTGCCCGCCGACTGCGAGTCATTGAGCGCTCATCTCCAGCCCTGGCCGGACGCCACTGACGCCGGGATCTCTCTCAGACTGGGGGGTGCTCAGCATAGACGACCTGCCTCTTTCCTGCAAGACGCGTGACGAGAGGGGCGCCGTCCGATTCGCGAGGGTCCGGTGCAGGGGGCTCGCGGTTTGAGGTAGGCTTGGGGGCCATGACGACACGGGCCCGACTCCTGGCGGCGGTGTTCGGGGGCGTCCTGACCGCGGCGGCGCTGGCCGTACCGAGTCGAACAGCGGCGGCGGATGTGCTGACGACCGTGGGCGACGAGCTCGGCGTCGGCAAGAACAGGACGGGAGAGGCCTGCCGGCTCAAGCTCGTCGAGACCCGCACCGATCTCGGTGGCTACCGCCGCTACAGCCTCTTCTGCGACGGGTGGACACAGCCGAGCGGTGAGATCCGCAGCTTCGGCGTGAGCAAGGGTTATCAGGTCGACAAGCTGCTGACGGACAGCGGGTTCGAGAAGAGCTTCTCCACGCGCCTGGGCGACTGCGGCGCCGTCGAGGCGACCACGCTGGCCTCGATCACGTCCGCGGCGCTGCGCGAGTGCCGGCGCCAGGACGGCGGCTGGCGGGCCCTCGTGCTGGGCGTGATCATCGATCGGCGCGGCTACGGCCTCGAGACCTTCCCGACCAACCTGCCCCTGCTCGAGGCCGCGCTCGAGGTGCTCGAAGGCAAGCGCGCGCCCGCGGACATCGCCACCTCGAAGGGGTCGCTCTCCGCCGCCATTCGCCGGGCCGAGGCCATGGTGGATGCCAGCGGCAAGCTCACGGGCGTCGGCGACGTGGGCGCGCACGCCGTCCTCTACCGGCTGGGCACGCTGCGGAATTACGCGGGTGATCACGCGGGCTCCGAGGCGGCCTTCCGCCGCGCGCTCGAGATCGAGGAGCGGGCAGGCGGCCCGGACCAGCCGACCTCGGGGCGCACCATGGCCTGGATCGCGCTCAATATCGGTTACCAGGGCCGCTTCGCGGAGGCCGAGCAGCTCTACAACCGCACCGAGCCGCTGGTGAGGAAGGCCTTCGTGGCCTGGGACCTGCCCCTGTACCTGGCCTACCGGGGCAACACGGAGCACGCGCGCGGTCGCGACACCGTGGCGCTACCGCTGTCGGAGGAAGCCGTCCGGCTCCGCGATCAGCGCGGTGGGGCCGAGAGCTCGGGGCTCGCGCATGCGCTCGTATCATTGGGGCGCGTGCAGCTCGGGCTCCAGCGCCTCGACGAGGCAGAGCGGAGCGTGTCACGGTCGCTCGCGATCGTCCAGAAGCCGGGGCAGGACGCCGAGTTTCGCGCCTGGTGGGTCGGCGAGTCGCACGAGTGGCTGGGCCTGATCCACGTCGAGCAGAAGCGCTACGCCGATGCGCGGAAGCAATTCGAAGCCGCGCTCGAGCGGCGGCGCCTGCTCTTCGGCGATTCCGTCACCGTCGCGAATGCCTATCGCGAGCTGGGCCGGCTCGGCCGCATCGAAGGCAATCTCCCGGCCGCGCTCCAGGCTTTCAGGAAAGAGGCGGAGATCCGGGCCGCGGATCCGATCGCGCAGAGTCGCGTGCGGCCGGCGACCCTGGTGCCGTACCTGAATGCGCTGTTCGAGGCTGCCGCGGGCGATACCACCCTGCGCGCCGCGCTCCACGCCGAGGCCTTCGCCGCCGCCCAGATCCCGCGGGAGGACGACACGGCGCGGGCCATCACCAACATGGCGGCGCGGCTCGACACGGCCGACCCGGCGCTCCGCGCGGCCGCCCGCGAGTACCAGGAAGCGCTTCGCAAGCGCGACACCACTCGGCGCGAGCTGGCCGTCATGACCCTGGGTCCTGCTGACAAGCGGGAGCCGGCGCGCGAGGCGCAGATGAAGCAGGAGCTTCAGGCGGCCGAGACGGCGGTGGCCCGCCGCGAGGCCAGGCTCCAGGCCGAATTCCCGCGCTACGCGGGCCTCGTATTGCCGCGGCCCCTGCCGCTTGCCGAGCTGAGCAAGCTCCTGAAGCCGGGCGAGGCGCTCCTGTCCCTCCTCACGACGAGGGATGCGATCTATGTCTTCCTCGTGCGGGACGGCACGGTGCAGGCCCACCGCGCCGCCGTCACGGCCGCGGCCCTCGACAAGACCGTGCGTGAGCTGCGCCAGGGACTCGATCTCGCCGATGGCCAGGTCCGCGCCTTCGACGTCGCGGCGGCGCACCGTCTCTACGCCGATCTTCTCGCGCCCGTGACGGGAGGACTCCAGGGCGCCACGCACCTCATCGTCGTGCCCTCGGGGCCGCTGCTGAGCCTGCCGCTCGGGTTGCTCGTGACCAGGCCCACCCAGGCGCCGCCGGGCCCGCCCGAGAAGGCGGACTATCGCCAGGTGCCGTTCCTGGGTCGCCAGCTCCCGATCAGCGTACTGCCCTCCACGGGCTCGTTGAAGAGCCTCCGCGCCGTCGCCGGGCGCTCCAAGGGGGCGCAGCCCTTCATCGGCTTCGGCGATCCCGCGTTCGCGGGCGCCCCGGGGGATACGCGGAATCTCACCGCTCTCGGCAATCTCTGTCGCGACGGTGGCCTGGTGGACGCCGAGCTGGTGCGCGGGCTGCCGAGGCTCCGAGAGTCGGCCGGCGAGCTCCGCCAGATCGCGCGGACGCTCAAGGCCCCCGAGTCGGAGGTCATCCTCGGCGCGCAGGCGACGGAGAAGCGGGTGCGCGGCACCGATCTGAGCCAGTATCGCGTCGTCGCGTTCGCGACCCATGGCCTCCTGCCGGGTGAGCTCAAGTGCAAGGGCGAGCCCGCGCTGGCGCTCACGCCGCCCGCCACAGCGACGGCCGATGAAGACGGGTTGCTCGACGCGGCCGAGGTAGCGCAGCTGAAGCTGGACGCCGACTGGGTGGTGCTCTCCGCCTGCAATACGGCGGCGCCCGACGGCCGGCTCGGCGGCCAGAGCCTCTCCGGCCTGGCCCGGGCCTTCTTCTACGCGGGCGCTCGATCGCTCCTGGTCTCGCACTGGGCCGTCGCCTCACAGCCCACCGTGCTCCTGACCACGAGCCTCTTCGACGCCTACACGCGTGACGGCACCGTCGGCCGCGCCGCCGCCCTTCGCGCGGCCCAGGCCAAGCTCCTGGCCGACCAGGCCACATCGCATCCGTCCTTCTGGGCGCCCTTCGTCCTGGTCGGCGACGGCGGCACGCCCTAGCCGGATTATGCGCGAACACCTGACCCCCTCACCCTACCCTCTCCCCCGGTGGGGGAGAGGGATCAGAATGAAGAGCGCAGCGTGGCGAGAGTGTTCTCTTCCCTCTCCCCCGCCGCGGGGGAGAGGGCAGAGTGAGGGGGCCGTACGACGAGGAACTCTCCATCATGGATAGTTCAGGCTAGCGGCCCGATGGAGGGCGTGGTCGCCTGTGTCGCCTATGCCGAGGGACGGCGTGTGGGTGACATCGCCATCCCGGACATCAGCGAGGTCCTCAAGCAACCCGGCGTCTTCGTGTGGATCGGCCTGCACGACCCCTCCCCGGACCTGCTCCGTGAGATCCAGCAGGAGTTCGGGCTCCACGACCTGGCGGTCGAGGACGCCCGGGTCGCCCACCAGCGCCCCAAGCTCGAGCAGTACGGCGACTCCATCTTCGTCGTGCTGCGCCCGGCGATCCTGGCACCCGATCAGCAGCGCATCGAGCTCGGTGAGACCCACCTCTTCGTGGGCCCGCGGTATGTCGTCTCCATCCGGCACGGGGCCACCCCGTCCTACTCCGCCGTCCGGACGCGCTGCGAGAGCAACCCGGGACTTCTGGCGAAGGGACCGGGCTTCGTGCTCTACGCCGTCATGGATTTCATCGTGGACCAGTACTTCCCGGTCCTGGACACCCTGGGCGACCAGCTCGAGCGCCTCGAGGACGAGATCTTCGGCGAGGCCTTCGACCGGAAGACCGTCCAGCGCATCTACGGTCTCAAGCGCAACCTGGTCGAGGTCAAGCGGGCCGTCTCGCCCCTCGTGGACGTGTGCAACCGGCTGATGCGCTTCGACCTTCCACTCATCCCGGAGGACACGCGGCCGTACTTCCGCGATGTCTACGACCACGCGATCCGGATCAACGAGCACGTGGACACGCTGCGCGAGCTGCTGACGGGCGCCCTGGAAGCCCACCTGTCGCTGACGGCCGTCGCGCAGAACGATGCCATGAAGAAGCTCGCGGGCTGGGCGGCCATCATCGGCGTGCCCACCATGGTCGCGGGCGTGTACGGGATGAACTTCAAGTTCATGCCGGAGCTCGAGTGGCACTACGGCTATCCGGCGGTCATGGCCGTCATGATCGCGACGTGCGGGTTCCTGTACTACCGCTTGAAGCGCTCCGGCTGGCTCTGACCGCCGCAAACCGACTCGATGGAGGGCGCATGATCGCATCGGCTCGATGGAGACGCCTGAAAACGGACTGGGCCGTCCAGTCCTATTACCAGCGGTTCGAAAGCTCGATCGCGTTCGTCCCGACGCTCGTCATCGGCTTGATCATCGTGGTGGCCTTGTACCGCCTGACGGTCGGTGTCATCGCGGGGTTGCTGTTCGGCGCGCTCGATCCTCTGGATCAGCGCGTGTTTCAATCGGTGTTCGGGGATATCATGACGCTCTTGATCGCCCTGGAGTTCAACCATACCCTGCAGTAGGTCGTCAGCCGCCAGCAGAGCATCATCCAGACCAAGGTCGTGCTCCTCATCGCCCTGCTCGCGCTCGCGCGCAAGTTCATCATCCTGGACCTGCACGAGGTGGGTCCGGGGCACCTGCTGGGCCTGGCTGCCGTCACCCTGGGGATCGGTATCGGGTACTGACTGATTCGAGAGCGCGACGACCGCGTGGCCGGGGTCTCGAGGGACCAGAGGGATCGATAAGCCCCCACGCGGTCCTTCTTGGTCCGGGCGGACCGGTTGCCGCCCTTGGTCGGCCGCTCGACGAGAGGTGACATTGCATCTCGCCAGGCTTGCCTTTGCCCTCTTGCTACGTTCTCGCGCGGATGAAGGTCGACATCATCATCGTCCAGAGCGTGCTGGCGGCTCAGGCCGCAAAGCGAGCAACGAGCTCGATCCCCATCGTCATGGCGGGAGTGTCTGATCCCGTGGGAGCCGGTCTTCCGGCACGCTCGATACTTCGTGCTCCAGCTGGCCGAGAGCCACTTGACGGGGAGCCTCTTTCGGCGGATTCTCCACCGCATCGAGCGGCTCGCGTGGCATCCGACGTAATCGGGTGGACGGCTCAGACGGGAAGCCGAATCGGCACCGGCGGGAGGAGAAATTTTATCTAGCTTTGAGGGGCTAGCGGATGCCGGCGCGCATGAAGCTCTGGACGAACTGGCGCTGGAAAAGCAGGAAGCCGATGAGGAGTGGTCCCGAGGTCATGAGGGTCGCCGCCGTGATGATGGACCAGTCCACGCCCTGATCGCCCGAGGAGAAGACCTGGAGGCCCACGGTGAGCGGCCGCGAGCTCACCGAGTTGGTGACGATGAGCGGCCAGAGGAAGTTGTTCCAGTGGTAGCTGACCGAGACCAGGGCGTAGGCGATATAGACCGGCCTCGCCAGCGGCACGTAGACCCGCCAGAGGATCTGCAGCGTCCCCGCGCCCTCGACGCGCGCCGCCTCGTCGAGCTCCTTCGGCACCGTCTTGAACGTCTGGCGCAGGAGGAAGATGCCGAAGGCCGAGGCCATGTAGGGCAGCCCGATGGCCGAGAGCGTGTCGAGGAGGCCGAGCTGGCTCATCGTGCGGTAGTTCTCCACGATGAGCACGTCCGGCATGATCATGAGCTGGACCAGCACGAGCAGGAAGGCCACCTGGCGCCCGGCGAAGGCGAAGCGCGCGAAGGCATAGGCGGCCAGCGTGCAGAGGACGAGCTGCGCCGCCAGGATCATGGCCACCAGCGTGATCGTGTTGACGAAGTACCGGGCGAACGGGGCCGCGGCCCAGGCCTTGGCGAAGTTCTCGAGCGTGAGCGGCGCCGTCGGCACGAAGTGCGTGGAGAACTCCGACGGGTGGAAAGCCGTCCACACCGCGTAGGCCAGCGGCAGCGCCCAGAGGAAGCCCAGGAGCCAGGCGCCGGCCGTCTCGAGCGCGCGCCCCGCCCGGCTCACTGGTAGTGCACCCGGCGGTCGAAGTAGAGGAACTGCCCCATGGCGAAGGCCGCCAGGATGATCAGCAGGACGAGCGTGAGCGCGGCGGCGTAGCCCGCGTCCCAGAACTTGAAGCCCACGTCGTAGATGTAGTAGAGGAGCAGCGCCGTCGCGTTGTCCGGCCCGCCCTTGGTCATCACCACGATGTGGTCCACGAGCCGGAACGAGTTGATCACGGCGTTGACCAGCACGAAGAGCGTGGTCGGCATGAGCAGCGGGAAGGTGACGCGCCGGAAGAAGTACCAGCGCCCCGCGCCCATGAGGGCGGCCGCCTCGCCCAGGTTCGGGGACATGGACTGGAGCGCCGCCAGGTAGAAGATCATGAAGAAGCCCGCTTCCTTCCACACCGTCACCACGATGAGGCAGCCGAGCGCCGAGCTGCGGCTGCCGAGCCAGTTGTGGCTCGGCAGGCCGAAGAGGCCCGTCAGCTGCTCGAGCAGGCCGTAGCCCGGCGTGTAGAAGAAGAGCCAGATGTTGGCCACGGCGATCATCGGCAGCACGGTGGGCGTGAAGAAGGACAGCCGCAGGAAGCTCCGGCCGGGGATCTTGCCATTGACCCAGACGGCCATGAGCAGGGCCAGCGCGATGGATAGCGGGATGGTGGCGAGCGCGTACCAGATATTGTTGGCGAGGACCTTCCAGAAGACGGGATCCTCGGCCATGACCCGGTAATTCTCGAGCCCGACGAAGAGCGCCGGCCGGTTCGGCCTCGAGGTCGAGAAGAAGCTGTGGTAGAGCGTCGCGGCAGTCGGATAGTGCGTGAACGTGACGAGCAGCACGGCGGCGGGCAGCAGCAGGAGCCACCCCTGGAGGCTCGCGCGACGCACTAGATCGGATTGTGCGGAAGCAAGCGCCCACCCTCACCCCAACCCTCTCCCTCGGAGAGGGAGCCATTTCGATACCCTCGCCCCCAGAGGGGGAGAGGGACAGGGTGAGGGGCAGCGCAGGACGCGGGGAAGGCGTTCGTGATAGCTCGCATCAGCGCCGGTAGGGGCGCAGGATGCGCTCGGCCTCGCGCTGCGCGTCCTTCATGGCCTGGTCGGCGGGCTTGGAGCCCGTCAGGGCGGCCTGCAGCCCGTCGTTGAGCGCCTTGGTCACGCGCTGGTTGTCATGCGTGGAGAGCTCGGCCACCGCGTACTGGAGCTGGTCGCGCGCCACCGCCGCGGCCGGGAAGCCTGCGACGTACTGCTTCATCACGGGCGTCTCCCACGCGTCGGGCCGCACCGCGACATACCCCGTGTCGATGCCCCACTGCGCCGCCCGCTGGGGCGAGGTGATCCACTTGATGAACCTGAGCGAGGCGGCCTGCTGCGCGGGCGTGCTCTTCTTGAAGATGTGGAAGTTGCCCCCGCCCGTCGGCGAGCCGCGGCGCTTGCCCGCCGGCAGCATGGCGACGCCGAAGTCGAACTTGGCATTGTTCTTCACGTTGGTGAGATTGCCCGTCGTCGTCCACATCATGGCGGTCTGCCGCTCGAAGAAGTCCTTCGGCGTCGTCCCCCACTCGATGATCCCCGTCGGCATGACCTTGTGCTTCTGGCTCAGGTCCACCCAGTACTGGAGCGCCTCGATCACGGCGGGCTTGTCGTAGTACGTCTCCGTGCCCGCCTGGTTCATCAGCAGCACGTCGTTCTGGGTCGTGAAGCCCTGGAAGAGCCAGTAGGGGAAGCCCGAGGATGGCACCTTGAGGCCCCACTGCGTGACGTTGCCGCTGGCATCACGCCGGGTCAGCTTCTTCGCGTACTCGATCTGCTCGGCCCAGCTCGCAGGCGGGCGGTTCGGATCGAGCCCTGCCTCCTTGAAGGCCTCCTTGTTCCAGTAGAGGACGATGGTCGAGCGCTGGAAGGGAATCCCCCAGGTCTTGCCGCCGGCCTGGCTGTTGAGCATGAAGGCCGGGAAGAAGCTCTTCATCCAGGCCTTGTCCTCGGCGCTGGTCGCCATGGCGTCGAAGGGGATGATGGCGTCCTCGTCGATGAGCGTAAACATGTCGGTCGAGAGTAGCACCGACATCTGCGGCGGCTCGCCGCTCTTGAGCGCCGTCAGCACCTTGACGATAGTCTCCTGGTAGGTGCCGGCGTAGATCGGCCTGACCTTGGTGCCCGGGTTCTCCTTCTGGAAGTCCGCAGCCAGGCCGTCGATGATCCGGGTCACCGGCCCGCCTACGGCGACGGGGTAGTAGAAGGTCAGCTCGACCGGCTGCTGCGCGGCGACGGGCGCCGCCACGCCTGCCAGGCAGGCCAGGAGCACCGCCACCGTGACGCGTGCGATGAATGAAACGATCATGCGCGTTCTCCTCCTCGGTGAAGGTCGAAGACGTGGGCCGCGTCCTTGCTCCAGCTCAGATGAACGGTGGCGCCGGGAGGCAGCTCGACCCGCCCCGGCGCGCGGACCGCGAGCGTCTGGCCGCCGACAGCGCAGGTCAGGATCGAATCGGCGCCGAGGTACTCCACGGTGGTGACCGCCGCGCGGAGCCCGCCTTCGGCTGCCAGGGTCATGTCCTCGGGCCTCACTCCCAGGCAGAGCCCCGCGCCGCGCCCCGGCAGCCCCAGGGGGCCCTCGCTGCCCGCGATCACGGCGCCGCCCGGGGCGTCGGCCAGCGTCAGGATGTTCATGGGCGGCGTGCCGATGAAGCGCGCGGCGAAGATCGTCGCGGGCCGCGCATAGAGCTCACCCGGCGGCGCGTCCTGCTCGACGCGCCCGTCGCGCAGCAGGATGACCTGGTCGGCCATGCTCATGGCCTCGGTCTGGTCATGCGTGACGTAGACCATCGTGATGCCGAGCTTCTGCTGGAGGGCGCGGATCTCCCGCCGCATCTCGAGACGGAGCTGGGCGTCGAGGTTCGACAGGGGCTCGTCCATGAGGCAGACGGCCGTCTCAGCGATGATGGCGCGGCCGAGCGCCGCGCGCTGCTGCTGGCCGCCCGAGATCTGCGAGGGCTTGCG
>WNGF01006110.1_pt1 | contig 17336 bp, 16 predicted proteins | sample 5400641 | NCBI WGS metagenome assembly WNGF01 (sample SAMN13153371, study PRJNA577476) | soil metagenome | isolation source: 80 cm soil or saprolite under grassland replicate 2 | place: USA:California | collected 2016-06-15
CGCGCCGCCGCGATGCAGGTCGGGCAGCACATCGTCATTGAGCAGGGCAACGATCGCGTCCGCCACCTCGGGCTCGAGCCCCGAACCACCGGCGGCCAACTGGTTGACCCGGATCAGCAGCCCGAGCCGGACCACATCCTTCGGGTACGACGTGGTGCCGGTGGTGGAGTGCGATGCCAGCAGGCGGGCGCCGTGTTCGGGGTCGGCCGTCAGCACGTCACGGTTCGCGCCGACACCGGTGGTCCGCCCGTAGACCGGCCGATGGCGCGCGACCTCTGCGACCGCCGAGGCCGATGCCTTCATCCGCAGCCGCGCGTCGTCGCTCAACCGCACCGCGGTCCGCCGCTGGCCGAGCGCGACCGCCTCCAGCGGCGTCAGCCCGACACCCGAAAGCTCCACCGGTTCCACGAACCCAGTGTGATGCGCCCCACCAGCCCGCAGACAGCACCCTGCCCGACCAACCGTCTCGAATCCGAGACCAAATCAGGACTTTGACCAAGACGAAGGGCCCGGAACAGGAAACAACCTGTTCCGGGCCCGAGTTCGTGTGTCAGGTCGCGGGTTACGACTGTCCGTAGCGCTTCTTGAACTTCTCCACGCGGCCCTGGGTGTCCATCACGCGCTGCTGACCCGTGTAGAACGGGTGGCTGGCGGCCGAGATCTCGACGTCGACGACCGGGTAGGTGTTCCCGTCGTGCCACGCGATGGTCTCGTTGCTCGCCCGCGTCGAACCGGTGAGGAAGGTGAAGTTGGCGGACTTGTCCCGGAAGACGACCGGGCGGTAGTCGGGGTGGATGTCCTTCTTCATGCTGCCGTACTTCCTTCCAGATAGGGGGCGAACGGATCGGTCAGTGCTCCGGCCGGTTCGTCCGCACGGAGGACACAACCATCGAGACGCGCGCGTAATTCCCGCACGTCCAGTCCGACCCCGGTGATGGACAGGTACGACGCCCGGTCGCCGTGCTCGGGGTGCCACTCCAACGCGGATCGGGCCTGATGCGTCTGCCCGGCCTCGGGCCAGCGTTCGACCGGCAGGTCGGCGAGCCACGGACCGAGCACCCGGATGGCGATGTTGGTGCCGAAGCTGTCCCAGCCGAGCCGGTTGTGCGGTTGTGTCGAGAGCCAGACGGTCCCCCGGCCCCGCGCCGTACCGGCGACCAGGTCCTCCAGAGCGTCGTACAAACGCTCGGGGTGGAACGGCCGGCCGGACTGCCAGACCAGGATCTGCACAGGGCCGCCCTCTTGCAGCGGTGCGCTGACGGATCCCGGCTCGGTCCTGGTTTCGTGCATACGTACGCCGAGCAGTCCGGCCGGCGTGGTCCGGACGAGTGCCTGCGGATTGATCGCCTGCACCAATGCCCGGGCCGTCTCGTCGTCGCTGCTCAGCACGACCGCGTTCGCGTGCTCGAGTTGCCGCGCGATCACCTCGGCGATGGCCCGGCCGTCCTCGGCGGCGGTCGAGATACCGCGCTCCTGGATCAACTGGTCGCCGGTCAGGTCGTCGACCACGGTGCCGATGTCGACCGTGGTGATCACTGCGTCCATACGGAGCGCGGCGTCCCGCGCGATCTCCTCCGCCAGCGCCTGCGAATCGCCCGCGCCCGGCACCGAGACGATCGCGACGCCGTACCGCCCGACCGCCGCGATGCTGACCAGCAGCGGGACGAGCGAGTCGCGCATCGCGCAGGAGACGCACGGGTGGTCCATCCGGATCTCCTCGCGATCGATCACACCGTTGGCGGTGCGCGCGATCCGTACGACGGACCCGGCGGCCAGACGACTGACGTCGTACTCGACGAGGACGCCCGCGGGTCCGGCCTCGGCCAGCAGATTCCCCGCGACGGCGGCGCGGAACGGCTCGTCGACACCCGTCAGCAAGGTCACCGGCAGCATCTGCTCTCCCGCCTTATTGAAAACGATAACCAACACAACGTACCCTGCCGACCGGAATACCCGCCAGCGGGTAGGTGTTCAACCCAGCGAGGGTCACCCGCCAGGTGATCCAGGAAAGGACAGTATGGCCAAGCGCAACGACCTCCGCCCGATCGTCAAGCTGCGGAGTACGGCGGGCACCGGGTTCACCTACGTGACCCGGAAGAACCGGCGCAACAACCCCGACCGGTTGGTGATGCGCAAGTACGACCCGACGGTCCGCCAGCACGTCGACTTCCGCGAAGAGCGATAAGGCTTCAGCACCACGGCCCTCCCGAGCGGAGGGCCGTCGTCTTTGGCTGCGGCTAGATGCGGTTGTAGGCCCTGAGGGTGCGGAGGGCGCCGACGGTGACGACGCCGCGGTATTCGAGGGTGGCGGCTTGGCTCGGTGGTTCCCAGGTGATGGCCCAGCCGCCGTCGGGTTGCTGGTCGGCGATCAGGCGATCCAGGTGGGCCTCGGCAGCCAGTCGCGGATCCGGTCGAAGTCGACGGTGTCCGTGTGCTCGAGGAATTCCAACGCTTCGTGCATCGCGTGAGCGTCCTCGGGGAAGCCCTCGGCCAACTTGGCGGCACAATACGCGGCGGCTCGATCGCGCCACGGGTGCGCTATGCCGAGCTTGTAGAGCCGGCCGACCAGACCGGCCGTCGGGTTGAGACCGGGCTCGTAGGTCCACTCGTTGATGTGCTCGGCTCGTGGGTACTTCTCGACGACCGGCGAGGCGAACGCGACAGCGCCATCGGGGGTCGAGGTGAGGCCGAGCCAGTCGACGGCACGCCGTACCATCACGTCGTCGCGCGCACCGGCCGCCAGCATGATGTCGAACGCGGTCTCGACGTCGATCGCGAGGCTGTCGGGGCAGCGTTTGTCCGGCTCCAGCGCATGTCCGAAACCACCGTCGGAGTTCTGGTATCCGCGGAGCGCGTCGACCACCCCGTGCGGATCGGCGTCCTCGAAGACGGTGGCGAACAGGCGATTCTCGACCAGCCGGGCCTCTCGCCGTACGAACTCACGACCTGCGGTGAAGATGTCCATGCCCTCACGATGGCGCAGATCACCGACAAAGTCTTGAACGAATCGGACGTTCCCGAAGCGTCACGGTTCGAAGCGGTAGCCCATGCCTGGTTCGGTCAGGAGGTGCTTGGGTCGAGCCGGATCGGGTTCGAGTTTGCGGCGGAGTTGGCCCATGTAGAAGCGGAGGTTGCCGCTGGCGGTCTCGTAGCCGGGGCCCCAGACCTCGGTGAGCAGCTGGCGCTGGGACATCAGCTTGCCGGGGTGCCGGACGAGGACTTCCAGCAGGTGCCACTCGGTTGGGGTCAACCGGATGTCTTCGCCGGTCTCCAAGGTCACGCGCTTGGCCGCCAGGTCCACGACCGCACCTCCCACGTTGACGACCGGCTGATCCTGGGAGATGTTGCTGCGGCGCAGTACGGCGCGCATCCGGGCCAGCAACTCGTCGATGCCGAACGGCTTGGTCACGTAGTCGTCGGCGCCTGCGTCGAGTGCCTCGACCTTGTCCGTACTGTCGGTCCGCCCGGACAGCACCAGGATCGGCGCCTCGGTCCAGCCGCGCAGCCCGCGGATCACGTCGACGCCGTCGAAGTCCGGTAATCCCAGGTCGAGGATCACCAGCTCCGGCGGGTTCTGTGCCGCGACCTTCAGGGCCGCCGTACCAGTGCCGGCCAGGTGCACCTCGTACCCACGCGCCTTGAGGTTGATCTGCAGGGCCCGAACGATCTGCGGCTCGTCGTCGACCACCAAGACCCTGGTCATGGGGCCTCCCGGCCTGGACTGAGGAGCGCAGGGAGCGAAGCGACTGAAGCGACGAGGGAAGGCCGGGAGTCAAAGCCCCATGACCCGCCGCGCCGGAGGCGTGGCATCAACACTGTCATTCGGCTACCTCCGACTGCGTCGTCTCCGATGCGGACCGTTCGCGGGCGCCCGGGACCGGCGCGTCTGCCGGCCGCAGTGTCGCGGTCGGAATGGCGATCACCATGGTCAGCCCGCCACCCGGGGTGTCCTCGGGCTGCAGCGTGCCGTTCATCGCTTCGGCGAGACCGCGGGAGAGCGCCAGGCCGAGCCCGACGCCGACTGTGTTGTCGGTGTCGCCGAGCCGCTGGAACGGCGCGAAGACCCGATCCCGGTTCTCCCGCGGGATCCCCGGCCCGCGATCGATCACCCGGACCTCGACAGTGTCTCCGAGCGCGCTCCCGGTCACCAGCGGGGGCCGTCCCGGCGGCGAGTACCGGATCGCGTTCGCCAACAGGTTCGCGATCACCCGCTCGATCAGCGCGGGATCGGCCTCGACCAGCGGCAGTGTGTGCGGGATGTCCACGGTCACCCTGTCGCCGTCGTCACCCAACTCAGCCAGTACACCGGGAATGACCTCGTCCAGCGCCATCGGCCGGGTAAAGACAGGCAGTACGCCGGCCTGCAGGCGACTGAGGTCCAGCAGGTTGTCCACCAGTCGCGACAACCGGTCGAGCGACTCGTCCGCCGTCTCCAGCAGTTCCGCCCGCTCGGAGTCGGTCCAGTCGACGTCGTCGCTCCGCAAGCTGGTGACCGATGCCTTCGCCGAGGCCAGTGGTGACCGCAGATCATGGCCGACCGCCCGGAGCAACGCCGTACGAAGCTTGTCCGCCTCCGCCAACGGCTTCGCTTCCGCGGCGGCCTCGCTCAGCCGGACCTTGTCCACCAAAGCGGCTGCGTGGGCGGCGAAGGCACCAACCAGCCGGCGTTCGTCCGCGGCCAACTGCCGGCCCTGGAGCACCAGGACGAGATCGTCTCGGCCAGGGATCTCCGCGTCGCCATCCTCGGGGCGGACGCAGGTCGTCGTACCGGCGCTGGCGAGCGGTCGCCAGACCTGAGTCACGCCATCGTCGTCCAGCCGCTCCATCAGGCAGGCGCCCGTCATCCCGAAGGCCTCGCGAACGCGCTCGAGCAGAGCGGGCAGCGCGGTCTCGCCACGCAGTACGGACCCCGCCAAGGTCGCCAGTGTCTCGGACTCGGCCGCGGCACGGGCCGCCTGTCTGGTCCGCCGAGCCGCGCGGTCGACGACCGAGCTCACCAGCGCGGCGACCAGCACGAAGATCGCGAGCGCCAGCGCGTTGTTGAACTCGGCGATGGTGAAGGTCCGGACCGGAGGGGTGAAGAAGTAGTTCAGCACCAGCGACCCGCTGACCGCGGTCATCATGGCCGGCCAGAGCCCGCCGACCAGCGCCACCACGACCACAGCGAGCAGGAACGCGAGCACGTTGCTCGTCAGGTTGAGGCTGTCACCACCGAACCCGAGCAGGAGCACGAGGATCGGCTGCAGTACGACGCCCAGCACGAAGCCCTGGATCTTGCGCCGCCGGGACAGACTGCCGCGCAACCGGGGCAGTCTCCCGCGGCCCATCAGCGAGTGCGTGACGATATGTACGTCGATGTCGCCGGAGTCGCGGATCGTGGTGGACCCGATCCCCGGACCGGACAGCAGCGACGACAGCCGGGACCGGCGACTGCCGCCGAGCACAAGCTGCGTGGCGTTCTCGGCACGGGCGAACGACAACAGAGCCTCGGGTACGTTGTCACCCACGACCTGGTGGTACGAACCGCCGAGGCTCTCGACGAGATTGCGCTGTTCAGCAAGCCGTTTCGGGTTGGCGCCGGTCAGGCCGTCGGAGCGGGCGACGTGGACTGCGAGCAGATCCCCACCGGAGGACCTGGCGGCGATGCGGGCGGCACGCCTGATCAGTGTGTCGCCCTCGGGGCCGCCGGTGAGGGCGACAACGACGCGTTCGCGGGCTTCCCAGGTCGAGTCGATGTCATGCTGAGCACGGTACTGCTGCAGACCCGCGTCCACCCGATCGGCGAGCCAGAGCAGCGCGAGTTCACGCAGTGCGGACAGGTTGCCGACCCGGAAATAGTTGCCCAGGGCAGCGTCGATCTTGTCCGCCGCGTACACGTTGCCGTGGGCCATCCGGCGGCGCAGCGCCTCCGGGGTCATGTCGACCAGTTCGATCTGGTTGGCGGCCCGCACCACCAGGTCGGGCACCTTCTCCTGCTGCGGAACCCCGGTGATCTTCTCGACCACGTCGTTGATCGACTCGAGGTGCTGGATGTTGACCGTCGAGATCACGTCGATCCCGGCAGCCAGCACTTTCTCGATGTCCTGCCAGCGCTTCTCGTTCCGGCTGCCCGGGACGTTGGTGTGCGCGAGCTCGTCGATCAGGGCGACCTCGGGCCGACGCGCCAGGACGGCGTCCAGGTCCATCTCGGTGAAGCTCGCGCCGCGGTAGTCGATGATCCGCCGCGGCACCAGCTCCAGGCCCTCGAGCATCTCGGCGGTGTGCTCCCGGCCATGGGTCTCGACGAAGCCGACCACGATGTCGGTGCCGCGGGCCAGCCGTCGCTGGCCCTCGCCCAGCATCTTGTAGGTCTTCCCGACGCCGGGCGCGGCACCCAGATAGATCCGCAGATGGCCGCGAGTACTCATATCCCCATGCTCTCAGCTTGATGCCAGCGCGTTGTTGAGCGTGACCACGTTGACCCGGGGCTCACCGAGGAAGCCGAGTGTGCGACCCTCCGTGTTCTCCTTGACCAATTTCTGGACGTCAGTCACCGAGAGCCCCCGCTCCCGCGCGACCCGGTCGACCTGGATAGCGGCGTACGCCGGGCTGATGTCCGGATCGAGGCCACTCCCACTCGCCGTCACCGCGTCCGGCGGGACCTGGGAGGGTTCGACACCGTTGAGCGCCGCGACCTCCTGCCGCCGCTGGTTGATCAACTTGAGCAGGTCGGGATTGTTGGGACCGTACTGCGAGGCCGCGCTGCCCATCGCGTCGTACGCGACCGCGGACGGCCGGGTCTGGAACCACTTCGGATCGGCCACCATGATCGGCTTGCCGTCGGCATCCTTCTTCCCACTGTCCTGCGTGTACGCCTGGCCGATCAGGTCGGAGGCCACGTCCTTGCCGTTCACCCGGACGATCGAGCCGTTCGCGTTGCCGTGGAACAGCGCCTGCGCCGCGCCGGTCATCACCAGCGGATAGATGATGCCGAGGGCAACGGTGAAGAACAGCATCGCCCGGATCGCGACCCCGAACTGCCTTACCGAGCCAGGGAGATTGCTTGCCATGAACAACTACCTTTCAGCGGATGCCCGGGATCAGCGAGATCACCAGGTCCAGCAGTTTGATACCGATGAAGGGCGTGATCAGGCCACCGACGCCATACACCAGCAGGTTGCGGCGCAGCATCGCCGACGCCGAGGACGGCTTGTACCGGACGCCGCGCAGCGCCAGCGGCACCAGCGCCACAATGACGAGCGCGTTGAAGACAATGGCCGACACGATCGCCGACTCGGGCGAATGCAGGTGCATGATGTTCAGCTTGTCCAGCCCCGGGTACGCCGCCGCGAACAGCGCCGGCAGGATCGCGAAGTACTTGGCGACGTCGTTGGCGATGGAGAACGTGGTCAGCGAACCGCGGGTGATCAGCAACTGCTTGCCGATCTCGACGATCTCGATCAGCTTGGTCGGGTTGGAGTCGAGGTCGACCATGTTGCCGGCCTCCTTCGCGGCCGACGTACCGGAGTTCATCGCCACGCCGACGTCGGCCTGGGCCAGCGCGGTCGCGTCGTTCGTACCGTCGCCGGTCATCGCGACGAGCCGGCCGCCTTCCTGCTCTTTCTTGATCAGCGCCATCTTGTCCTCGGGCGTCGCTTCGGCCAGGAAGTCGTCGACCCCGGCCTCCTCGGCGATCGCCTTCGCGGTCAGCTGGTTGTCACCGGTGATCATCACGGTCCGGATGCCCATCGCGCGCATCTGGTCGAACCGCTCCCGCATGCCTTCCTTGACCACGTCCTTGAGGTGGATCACGCCGAGTGCGCGCGCCGTACCGCTGATGCTCTCGGCAACGACCAGCGGCGTGCCGCCGGAGGCCGAGATGCCGTCGACGACTTCACCGAGCTTCGGGTCGGTGGTCCCACCATGGCCATGGATCCAGGCGTTCACCGCACCGGCCGCGCCCTTGCGGACCTGCCGTCCGTCGACGTCGACGCCGCTCATCCGCGTCTGCGCGGTGAACTCGACGAACGTTGCGTGCGGCAACTCTCCGGTGTGCCGCTCACGCAGTCCGTATGCCGTCTTCGCCAGTACGACGATCGACCGGCCCTCCGGCGTCTCGTCGGCCAGGCTGGACAACTGGGCCGCGTCGGCCAGTTCGTTGTCGGTCACGCCCTTCACGGGGATGAACTCCGACGCCTGCCGATTGCCCAGCGTGATGGTGCCGGTCTTGTCCAGCAGCAGCGTGTTCACGTCGCCTGCGGCCTCGACCGCCCGGCCGGACATCGCCAGTACGTTGCGCTGGACCAGCCGGTCCATGCCGGCGATACCGATCGCGGACAGCAGCGCGCCGATCGTCGTCGGGATCAGGCAGACCAGCAGCGCGACCAGGACAACGATGCTGAGGTTCGTGTGAGCGTACGACGCGAACGTCGGCAGCGTGACCGTGGCGATCAGGAACACGATCGTCAGGCTGGCCAGCAGGATGTTCAGCGCGATCTCGTTCGGCGTCTTCTGCCGAGACGCGCCCTCGACCAGGGCGATCATCCGCTCGATGAAGCTCTCGCCCGGCTTGATGGTGATCTTCACGACGATCCGGTCCGACAGCACCTTGGTGCCACCGGTGACCGCACTGCGGTCGCCACCGGACTCCCGGATCACCGGCGCGGACTCACCCGTGATGGCCGACTCGTCGACGCTGGCCACACCCTCGACGACATCACCGTCGCCGGGGATGATCTGGCCGGCCTCGACGACCACCAGGTCGCCGAGCTTCAACTGCGTTGCAGGAATCTCCTCCTCCGAGCCGTCGTCGGTCAGCCTGCGAGCGGTGGTCTCGGTCTTCGCGCGGCGCAGGGTCTCGGCCTGCGCCTTGCCGCGGCCTTCGGCGACCGCCTCGGCCAGATTGGCGAAGACAACGGTCAGCCAGAGCCAGACCACGATCCACCAGACGAACACGCTGGAGTCGGTGAAGGCCAGGATCGTGGAGGCGACCGCGCCGACCTCGACCACGAACATCACCGGGTTCTTCACCATTACCCGCGGGTCGAGCTTGAGCAGCGCGTCCGGCAGCGAGGTCAGCAACATCTTCGGATCGAACAGACCCGAGGACGCTCGCTTCGGGGTCACCGAAGGCGTGGGGGCGGGCTTCAACAGCGTGGTCACAGTCCCTCCGCGAGGGGTCCGAGAGTGAGTGCGGGGAAGTAGGTCAGGCCGGTGACGATCAGCACGACGCCGATCAGCATCGTCACGAACAAGGCCTTGTGGGTGGGCAGCGTGCCCTGCGTCACCGGCACCGGCTGCTGCTTTGCGAAGGAACCGGCCAGTGCCAACACCAGTACGATCGGCACGAAGCGGCCGAGCAGCATCACCAGCCCGAGAGCGGTGTTGTAGAACGGGATGTTCCCGCTCAGCCCGCCGAACGCGCTGCCGTTGTTGTTGCCGGCTGAGGTGAAGGCATACAGCACCTCGGAGAAGCCGTGCGGGCTGTCGGTGTTGAAGATCGACGCCCGCGCCACCGCCAGGCCCATCGCGATCGAGGCGCCTGCCAGCACCAGCGTCGGAGTGGTCAGGATGTAGAGCGAGACCAGCTTCATCTCGCGCGCGGTGATCTTCTTCTTCAGGTACTCCGGCGTCCGCCCGACCATCAGGCCCGCGATGAACACGGTCAGTACGGCGAGCACCAGCATGCCGTAGAGACCGGTGCCGGTTCCTCCTGGCGACACCTCGCCCAACATCATGTGGAAGAGCGCCGTACCGCCGCCGAGTGGGGTGAAGGAGTCGTGCGCCGAGTTCACCGCGCCGGTCGACGTGCCGGTGGTCGAGGACGCGAAGAGTGCGGAGGCCCATTCGCCGAAGCGAGTCTCCTTGCCTTCCATGGCCGCGCCCGCCGCCTGCGTCGCCGTACCGGCGCCCCGGGCCTCGAAGAAGGTTGCGGAGAAGGTGAAGGCAGCCCACAGCGCGCCCATCACGCCGAGGATCGCGTACCCCTGCCGCTTGTCCTTGACCATCAGGCCGAAGGTGCGGGTCAGCGAGAACGGGATCACCAGCAACAGGAAGATCTCGAACAGGTCGGATAACGGGTTCGGGTTCTCGAACGGGTGCGCCGAGTTCGCGTTGTAGTAGCCGCCACCGTTGGTGCCCAGCTCCTTGATGATCTCCTGGCTGGCCACTGGCCCACCGGGGATGGTCTGCGTCTGGCCGACCACCGAGGTCACCTCGTGACCGCCGGAGAAGTTCTGCACCACGCCCATCGCGACCAGCACCAAGGTGCCCACGACGGCGATCGGCAGCAGGATCCGCAGCACGGTCCGGGTCAGGTCGACCCAGAAGTTGCCGAGCCGCTCGGTCCTGGACCGGGCGAAGCCGCGGATCACCGCGATCGCGACGACGATGCCGACTGCCGCGGACAGGAAGTTCTGTACGGCGAGACCGGCGAACTGGACGAGGTGACCGAGTGTGACCTCAGGTGAGTAGTTCTGCCAGTTCGTGTTCGAGACGAAGGACGCGGCGGTGTTGAACGCCAGCCCCGGCTCGACGTTCGGCAGCCCGTTCGACAGCGGCAGGTGCGACTGCACGCGCTGGAACACGTAGAGCAGTACGACGCCGACCGCGGAGAAGGCGACAAGCGACCGGGCGTAGACGGCCCAGGTCTGGTCGGCCTTCGGGTCGACACCGAAGAGCTTGTAGGCGCCGCGCTCGATCCGCAGGTCCTTGTCGGACGTGTAGACCCTGGCCATGTAGCCGCCGAACGGCCGGTACGCGGCGGCCAGGAGCGCGACGAGAAGGCCGACCTGTAACAGGCCGGCTGCGGTGTCGGACATCAGAACCTCTCGGGGAAGATCAGGGCGGCGACCAGGTAGAGGACCAGTGCCGCGGCGACCACCAGGCCGGCGATGTTCTCGGCGCTCACAACTTCTCCACTCCACGCAGCGCGAACCAGATGGCCGCGAAGACGACGACTGTGACGGCGAGATACGCGACGTCAGACACGACGGCACCACCTCACGGCGAAAGTGCTCATGGGCTCAACTGCACACCGCTCGCTGTCAGCTCAGGAGTGTTCTCACAGGCTTCTCACAAGGGCGGGTTGAGCTCTGACGGGCCTCTCACAGGTCTGTCGCCTGCGTCTCACCGGGCTGATTCCGGACACAACTTCGTCTGCGGCCGCCGAGTCCGCATACTTACGCCTGGCAGTCAGATCCCCCAGACAGACAAGGGAAGAACAGCTAGTGACTTCAGTGGACGAACAGCCGATCACGGCACCTGCAGAGCAGTTCTTCTCCGCGGAGACCCGGGCGGCGCTCGCCGAGGCGAGCCGCAAGCTCGCGGAGCGTCTCCAGGCCCACACCGAGGCCCTGCTCGCGATGACCGGCGAGGAGGAGCAGTCCGCGTTGTACGAGCAGAACGCCGCTCTCGAGGAACTCGTCGAGGACTGGAACGACGCCGTCTTCGAGCACACAGGTACGACGCCTCTTCTGCTGGACGACAGCGAGGAAGAGGACGACGAAGAGGTCGAGCAGGACCACGTGATCAGCGTGGTGTCGCGATTCGACCTGCGCGTGGTCGACCTGGACGCCCTGCTCGAGGCTGGTCGGGCCGCGCAGGAACGGCACCCGGCCGAGCTCGACGAGAGTGGCGAGAAGGAGCCGGTCGACTCGGCCGAGCAGGCGATCTACGAGATCAGCCGCGAGGTCGGCGAGGCGTGGTTCGAACTCCCCGGCATCGAGATGGTCGCCGGTGCCCGGGCGTACGTCGTACCGGAGCCCCCCTTCGAGCCCCTCGATGCGGACGCCGAAGACGTCGTCACCGAACTCATCGCCCCGAACGGCGTGGCAACGCACGCCGAGACCTGGGCTTAGGTCGTGTCTGGTGATCCCGCGCAGTAGGCGGGGGATCGCCAGACACGACCTACACGAGAAGTTCACCGTCCACGACGGTGATCGCTCGGCCGGTGAGGTAGACGCGGTCGCCGGCTGAGGAGACGCGGACGACACCGCCTCGGGCTGACGCCTGGTAGCCAACCAGTTCGGTCCGCCCGAGGCGCTCGCTCCAGTACGGCGCCAGTGCGGTGTGCGCGCTGCCGGTGACGGGATCCTCCGGGATGCCGCTGGCCGGTGCGAAGAACCGCGAGAGGAAGTCGAACTCCGAGCCGGCGGCGGTCACCGTGAGTCCACGGGTCCGCTCGCGGCTGGTGATCGTCGCGACAGCTTCCAGGTCCGGCTCGAGCTCACGGAGCACCTGCTCGCTGGGCGCTTCGACCAGCAGATCGCGCAGCTCGCCGGTGATGTACACGGCCTCGGGCTCGAACCCGAGAGCGTCGGCGAGGCCGGACGGAGTCTCCGTCTCGATCGGCCGGTTGACCGGGAAGTCGAGCGTGATCGAGTCGTCGACCACCTCCGCCACGAGGACACCGCTGAGCGTCGCGAAGCTGACCTTGCCGGTCGCCAGCCCGTCAGCGGCGATCACATGAGCGGTCGCGAGAGTCGCGTGCCCGCACAGCACGACCTCGTTCACCGGCGTGAACCACCGCAGGTCCCAGTCGGCCGCACCTTCCGGAGAAGGCTTGGCGAAGGCGGTCTCGGAGTGCTTCATCTCGGCCGCGACGGCCTGCATCCAGCTCTCCTCCGGCCAGGCACCCTGCTCGAGCAGGCAGACCCCGGCCGGGTTCCCGCCGAACGGACGATCGGCAAAGGCGTCGACGACCCGAATTCTCATGCCGCCGACGCTAGAACCCGCCGTACACCTGAATCCATAGCCACTCAGCAACCAAGTGGCCTTGATTGAACCGCCTGGCCCGCCGGGACGTATGGAGGGTGTTCCGCACCTCAACCGACAGGAAAGTGCCATGTCGCTTCGCTCGAAGGGTCGTCCACTCGCCGTCGCGGCCGCCGTCCTCGGCGGTCTCGCGCTGATCGCGCCGACCACGGCCAGCGCGGATCAACAGTCCCCCACTCCACTCGCCGTGCGGCAGGTCAATCTCGTCTCGGACGAGGCCGGCAAGGCCTCACTGCAGGACGCCGACCTGGTCAACGCATGGGGGTTGTCGCTCGGCGCGACCACCCCGCTGTGGGTGTCCAACAACGGTACGTCGACATCCACGCTCTACTCGTCCGCGGCCGGATCGACTACCGCGACGAAGGTGTCGGCGGTCCGGGTGAACGTGCCGGTGCCGACGGGCCAGGTCAACAACCGCGGGACCGGGTTCGTGATCACCAACGGAACCGTCAGCGCACCGGCCCGGTTCAGCTTCGCCACGGAAACCGGTCAGATCGCCGCCTGGGGACCGCCGGTCACCCTGCTGATCGGTGACGCGCAGATCGAGGTGACCACGCCCGGTGCCGTGTACAAAGGCCTGGCGATCGCGACAGCCGGCACAGCGGACCGACTGTACGCCGCCAACTTCGCGCAGCAGCGGATCGACGTGTTCGACAGCACCTTCGCCCCGGTCACGCTCTCGTCGTCGGCGTTCCGCGACTCCTCGCTGCCGAGCGGTTTCGCACCCTTCAACGTGCAGACGCTGAACGGGCGGATCTTCGTCGCCTACGCGAAGCTCGACCCGGCGACCAACGACGAGGTGGCCGGCCAAGGCCTCGGCTTCGTCGACGAGTACACCGTTGACGGCACCCTCGTCGCCCGCATCGCTTCTCGTGGCACCCTCAACGCGCCGTGGGGCCTCGCGCTCGCACCGGCCGCCTGGGGTGAACCGGCCGGCACCCTGCTCGTCGGCAACTTCGGCGACGGCCACATCAACGTGTTCCAACCGAAGTCGAACGGCAAGCACCAGTTCGCCGGCCAGGTCCGGGACGCCAACGGCAAGACCCTGGTGATCGACGGTCTCTGGGCGCTCCTCCAGGGCACCGCGACCACCGGCGGCACCGACTCCCTGTGGTTCTCCGCCGGACCTGACGACGAAACCCACGGCCTGCTCGGCGTCCTCCGCAAGCCCTGACAGTCCGCGCCGGGGAGGCGACGGCCTCCCCGGCGCCTATCAGAGAATGCTTCCCAGCACAGTGCCGATCGGATCCCGCCGGCGGTACGGCTGCCAGCGGGTCTGATACGGATGCACCAGCCACCGGATCAGTCCGGTCGACTCGAGCCGAGTCCCGGGCGCGGGCACCCACTCCTGATGCAGTACGCCGCCCGCCGCCGCGACAAGCCCGGCGTCGATCGATCCCGGTTGGAGGAAGAACCACCAGCGCCGATGCGCGGGCGCCATCGCCGTCGGGCATGACGTCTTCAGCGCGTGGTTGAGCAGAGCGCCGTACTCGGGTGGTAGCTCCATCACCTCGAACCGCTCGGCGATCAGCGCGATGTCCCAGCCGTACTCGCGCCATGCCGCCTCAGCCTGCGTACCCGTGCTCACCACTTCTCCGGCCAGGTGTGGATCTACACAGTTCTCATGCGGTACGGCGAGCGGAGCGACCGGCCACCCGTTGACGGCGTACCGGATCGCCCGCTCCCGCATCCGCTTGACCTGCACCCGGCGGAGCCAGCCCTCAGGCAACCTGCCCGACCCCGAACAGCAGCGAACTCGCCTGCACCAACTCCGGATGGCTGTCCGCGAGCCGCGAACACTCCAGCGCCGTCCGGAGCGGATCCGGCTCCTTCAGGCTGTCCGGCATCGGCCGATCGTTGTAGTGGGCATCGATCATCACCGTGAGCCAGCCGCCGGGACCGGTCAGGCCGTGGATCGTCACGCCGCGCAGCCCGACGTTGGTCAGCTCGGACCGCAGTTGCGCAACGGTGTGGTACGTCGTCTGCGCCATCCGGTCGTTGCGCGGACTGAAGCCGTCACGGAGGATCTCGGTCACCACGCCCTGCCGCTCGAGGAGCGTGTTCGCCAGCGTCGACCCGATCAGGTTGGCCGCCCGGTTGATCGCGACCACCGCGATGAACCCACCGAGCTTGGTCACCCGAGCCGCCTCGCGCAGCGCCAGCCGGCGCTCGGACGGCTCCGGCAGGTGATACATCGGCCCGGCCAGGAAGGCCGCGTCGAACTCCTCGTTGTCCCACGGCAGCCGCCGCGCATCCCCTTGTACGGCGCTGATGCCGGCGGCGGCTGCTTGGTCGACGTGGAGTTCGACGGGGTCGAGCAGCTCGACGTCGTACCCGCGATCCTTCAACCAACTCGCGTGTACGCCGGGTCCGCCGCCGATGTCAGCGACCGCCGCGGGAGGCGCGGGCAGGTAGCGGTTGAGCAGGTCCTGGACCCGCGCCAACTCCAGTCGTCCCTTGATGGTCGAGCCTAGTCGGCTCGCTTCGTCATGGCGCTCGGTGTAGTGCTTCTCGAGCTCGAGGTGCGTCGTCATGACAAGCGAGTCTGGACACGAAACACCGCCCGGAGCAGGCCAGATCGCAGGGCAACCCGGGGCAACCCGGGGCAGATCGCCCCGCTCACCTCGTTGCGTCCGAAGAAATGTGGGCTATGACCCTCACTTCTTCGGACGCAACAGGGTGGTCGGTCAGTCGAGGGGGCGGAGTTCGTCGGCGTACGAGACGGAGACCCGGCGCAGTACGCCGTCCTTGACGGAGTACTGGCCCATCCGCCACAGCGGTGGGCTGTAGGCGTGGACGGTGACGCTGCCCTTGTCCAGGCCGGTCAGCCGGTGGATGTGGTCCGGGCCGAACCCGTACACGTCACCCGCCTCGACCTCGGTGTCGATCGACTCGGTGCCGATCGCCAGGTTGTGTTCGACGAGCTTGCCGCGAGCCACCGCGACCGCACCCGACGAGACGTCGTGGTCGTGCCAGCCGGTGTCGTTGACGGGCGTCCAGCAGATCAGCCAGACGTCGACGTTGGCGTCGCGGTGCAGCGAGGCGAACACGCGCTCCTCGTCGCTGTAGGCGACCTTGTCCTCCCACAGGTGCGGCTGGGCGGCGACCGACGCTGCCAGCTCGGACAGCTCCGTCGGTTCCAGGTCCCGGCCCGGAAGGTTGTCCAGCGAAAGACAGCTGTTGAGCTCCACGAGCCGGCTGGCTTGGCGCGCTGGTACGACTGGGACGTCGGTGATGGGCTGAGCAGTCACTGCACTCCCCTCTCAGGAGACGGTTTGCCGGCGACTCCGAACAGCAGCCGGCGTGGATTGTCGTGGCGGATCACCGCAGTCGCGGCGGCGCCTTGGCGGTGGTCGGCGATCCCGGCGTACGGCCGGTCGGTGCCGTGCACGACCTGGTCGATCCCGAGGATCCGCGCGACCGCGTCGATCCCCTGCGGGCCGTAGCTCGAGGTGTCGACGTACAGATTGGGATCGATGGTGCCGAGCCGGCCGCCGCGGGTAGCCAGCCGCTCGTGGTGCACAGGTGCGAGGCCGGCCGCGGCGACGAAGCAGAGCCGCAGCTGCGGGAACTCGCGGCGACCGCCGTACGCGTGCCAGGCCCACCACGCGGCCTGCAACTGGTTCGTGTAGTCCACGACCGGCGCCCACCAGACAGGAGCGTCTGACACTGGCTCAGCAATGCCCGGGTGGATGAGGATCGGCTTGCCGGCCCGCTCGGCGAGCGCGAGGAGCTCTGCGTGTGCAGCCCATCCGGCGGGTGTGCCGAGGACGTGCGCGGGTAACTGCAGACCAAGAAAGCCGTCGCTCAGCAGGGTGCTCAGACCATCGAGATCGGGCTCGAGCAGGTTGACGGATGCCCAAGCTTTGAAGGGCTCCGGGAACGTGGAGGCGCCGGTATGCCAGGCGTCGAGGAGCGCGAGGTCACCGAGGTGCTCGATGCCGAGCGGACTCGAGAGTGACACCGCCGCAAGCGCCGTACCGCTGTCCTGCTCGAGAGCGACCCGCTTGTCGATCGCGTGCGCCGCCGGATCGACGTCGTACGGCGCCTCGGTCGCGGTGTGCAGCGTCCAGCCGTCGAGGTACGGCGCTGTCGTCCGCGCGCGGAGCCGGTCGAGGAACTCGTCCGGCCACAGGTGCTGGTGGACGTCGATCACGGCTCCTCCTCCCGGCTGTCCGCTTGATCAGATTGAAGCGCTTCAGGATGATTAGAGTGAAGCGCTTCAAAGGCCCTGCTGTCAAGTTTTTGTCCGAGCCGCGGACTAGGCTGCGATGCATGTCCGGATCCGGCCGCAGGCCAACCCTCAAGGACATCGCCGCGGAGACCGGCCTGTCGATGGCGGCCGTGTCCTACGCGCTGCGCGGCCTGCACGGGACGCCGGAGACCAGGCAGCGAGTCCAGGACGCCGCCGACCGCCTGGGATACCAGGCCGACCCGGTCGCCCGGGCCCTCGCCTCCGGCCGGAGCGGGTCGATCGGCGTACTGTGCGCATCCCTGGAAGACCTCTGGCAGCAGCGTCTCGCGGCCGCGCTCGGCCGGGAGCTGCTGGCTCCGGACCGGAACGCCTGGATCATCGACTCGGC
>WNGF01005362.1_pt1 | contig 17335 bp, 21 predicted proteins | sample 5400641 | NCBI WGS metagenome assembly WNGF01 (sample SAMN13153371, study PRJNA577476) | soil metagenome | isolation source: 80 cm soil or saprolite under grassland replicate 2 | place: USA:California | collected 2016-06-15
TGATCGACGCGGTGATCGCCGGGCTGCGCGACCTCGGGAAGGAGCGGGTGTGGGACACGAGCCGCGTGGCCGTGTTCGTCGATCACGCCGCGCCGGCCCCGACGCCCGTGGTGGCCGATTCGCACCGGGTGCTGCGCGAATGGGTGCGCGCGCAGGGGATCCAGACGTTCTACGACGCGGGCGAGGGCGTCTGCCATCAGATCATGGTCGAGGACGGCTACTGCGAGCCGGGCACGGTGATCGTGGGAAGCGATTCGCACAGCAACTCGTACGGCGCGGTGGGCGCGTTCGGCGCAGGCATGGGCGCCACGGACATCGCGGTCGCGCTCGCCCTCGGCCGGACGTGGCTTCGGGTGCCCGAGTCGATCAAGGTGACCTTCCGCGGCGCGCTCCGGCCTGGCGTGACGATGAAGGACGCGATCATGCGGGTCGTGCGCGAGATCGGGACCGACGGGGCGCGCTACGCGTGCGTCGAGTTCCACGGCGTCGGCACGCTGCCACAGGGCGATCGGATCACGCTCGCCGGGATGACGACCGAGATGGGCGCGAAGGCCGGGATCGTCGCGAACGCGCCCGAGGCGCCGGCGTGGTTGCGGCCCGATCCGGGTGCCCGGTACGCCCGAGCGGTCGAGATCGACCTCGGCACGCTCGCGCCGCAGATCGCGATCCCTCCGCGGGTGGACCAGGTATCCGACGTCTCCGACGCGGCCGGCATCCCGGTCGATGTCGTCTTCCTCGGCTCGTGCACGAACGGCCGGCTCGTCGACATGCGCCAGGCCGCGCAGGTGCTCCGGGGCCGGCGCATCGCGCCGCAGGTCAGGCTCGAGGTCGTCCCCGCGTCGCGCCGGCAGTTCGAGGACGCGATGGCCGACGGCACCCTGGGCATCCTGTCGGCGGCGGGCGCCGTCATCGGCAGCTCGGGTTGCGGCCCGTGCCTCGGCCGGACCGGCGGCGTGCTCGCCGGCGAGGAGGTGTGCCTCTCGACCGCGAACCGCAACTACCGCGGACGCATGGGCTCGCCCGACGCATCCATCTACCTCGGCTCGCCGTACGTCGCGGCCGTGGCCGCGCTCACCGGGATGATCGACGACCCGCGTCCGTACCTCGAGGCCGGTGACGCCGAGTTCGCGGCGCTGGTCGAGCGGCGCCGCGCCGAGCGCGGCGAGCGGGGCGCCGCCTCGGCCCGTTCGGGCGACCGCGCGCGCGACCTGCTCGTGGCCGTCGGCGAGCGGCACGCGCCCGAAGTCCGGGGCATGGAGGTGGACGACTGATGGCGCGCGCCTGGGTCTTCGGCGACGACCTGGACACGGATCAGATCCTGCCCGGACGCTATGCACCGTTCATGGTCGGCCAGGAGAAGTTCGCCGCGTACGCGTTCTGCGACGCGCGGCCCGGCTTCGCGAAGGAGGTCCGGCCCGGCGACGTCCTGGTGGGCGGTGAGAACTTCGGCTGCGGGAGCTCGCGCGAGTACGCCGTCGCCGCGCTCGTGAAGCTCGGCGTCGGCGCCGTCGTCGCGAAGAGCTTCGCCCGGATCTTCTTCCGCAACTGCGTCAACCTCGGCATCCCGGTCGTCGAGTCGGCCGACGCGATCGCACTGGTCCGCGACGGGGACCCCGTCACGCTCGACGCGGCATCGGGCGTGCTCCGGACGCCGCAGGGCGACGCGACGATCCGGCCGTTGGCCCCGTTCGCGCGCGAGATCCTCGAGGCCGGCGGTGTCGTCGCCTATCTCCGCACGCACGGAGACTTCCCGCCGACGGACTGAGCCCTGCGAGGCGGATCGCGTGCCGCGCCTCATCCGCCCGCGGTCGCACGGCGTAGCCGCTCGACACCGCCATCACGCGCCGAGCGCGTCGCGCATCCACGCGCCGAGCGCCTCGAGGAGCTCGGCGCGGTGTCCGGCTCCGGTGAAGTCGTGATCCGCGCCGGCGATCGTGACGACGCGGTGCACGGCGCCGGCCTGGCGCAGGACCTGCGCGTAGCGGTCCGAGTCATCCGGATCGATCGCCGTGTCCGCCGCGGGCTTCACGATGAGGACCTTGGCCCGGGTGCGGGAGAGCTCGGCGATCGGCTTCACGTCCCCGAAGTAGTCGCGCCGCACCGGAGGCGCGATGAGCGCCGCCGCGCGAACGCGCGAGTCGCGACCGGCCGCGAGAGCGGCGATCGCGGCACCGTACGAATGGCCCACGATGCCCACGCGCTGCGGGATCGCCGGATGCGCCCGGAGCAGCCGGATCGCGCCGGCGGTGTCCGCGAGCCGCGCGAGCGGGTCCTCGGCCCGGAACGAGAAGCGCAGCGCCGCGATCCCCGCCTCGGCCAGCGCGTCGCACAGGAAGGCGACGCTCTCGATCGTGCCGATGCGACCGCCCAGGACCGGAGCGCCGCCCAGCGTCGAGCCATCGGGGAGATGGAGGATGCCCTCGACGTCGTTGCCACCGACGGAGAACGAGACCCGCTGGAGCATCAGGCCCGCGGTGTGGGCCTGGCCGGGACCTCGGGCATGGCGAGCAGCTCGAGGACCTGCTCGCGGCGTTCGATCGGCGTGCGGCTCGAGATGAGCTCGAGGACCTTCTTGCGCCCCCTCATCTTCCCGATGAGCATCGCGCCGACGAGCTTGTCCCCGAGGAAGAACAGACGCTTGTAGTTGCGCCCCTCGTAGTCCACCTCGACGATCGCTTCCGCGTCGGGCTCCTCCTCGGTCGTGACGCCCATCACCGAGATGTTCGAGTCGAACATCCCGGACGCGTAGGTCGGCACCTCCACGTACGGTTGCTTCGCCCCGAGCATGTTCTTGGCGACGTGCCGGCCGTGGTTCAGCGCGTTGTCCCACGTCCCCATGCGATGGTGCCGCTCCGACACGACGTCGTAGAACTCGGCCACGTCGCCGGCCGCCCACACGTCCGGGACGCTCGTCTCGAGGAACTCGTTCGTCACGACGCCGATGTTCGTCTCGAGGGCCGTGTCCTGGAAGAGGTCGATGTTCATCGTGAGCCCCAGGCCCACGCCGACGAGATCCGCGGTCGCGCGGAAGCCGTTCGTCCCCGTGACCCTCACCCGGTCGCCCTCGGGCGCCACGGCCTCGATCGCCTCCTCGTAGTGGAGCTGGACGCCCTGGTCCTCGGCCAGCAGGGTGACGATCTTCCCGCCGGCCTCGTCGAGGGCACGGCGGAGGAAGTACGGGCCGCGCATCAGCCAGTGCGTCTCGAGCTTGCGGAACGCGAACGCCTCGGTGAGCTCGTAGCCGATGAACGAGCCGCCCAGCACCACCGCGACCTTCGACTCGGGGATCCGGGCGACCATCGCGCGGGTCTCGTCGAAGTACTGGAAGTTGTAGACGTGCGGCACTCGGCCGGCGCCCTCAGCGCGCAGCGGGTTGGGCCGGCCGCCGGTGGCGATGAGCAGGCGGTCGTAGGTCAGCTCCCCGCCGGGATCGGTGACGACCGTCTTCTTCTCGAAGTCGACCTGCGTGACGTTCGTCTCGAGCCGTAGGTCGATCCGGTTCTTGTCGTGCCAGGCCTGGTCTCGGACGTACACCCGCTGCTCGAGCAGCACGCCCCGCAGGTACCGAGGCAGCGACACACGGTTGTACAGCGTGTATTTCTCGTCGTCGATCATCACGATCTCGCAGGCGGCGTCGTCCTTGCGCAGCTGTTCGGCGGCGTACGTCCCGGCGGCGCCGTTGCCGATGATCACGAAGCGCGTCGGGTTCGCGCCCAAGGCGTGCTCCTTCAGATGCGAGTAGGGGGAGAGTGTCGCCGAACGAACGGATCGGTGCCGGTGGCGGGATTCGAACCCGCGCTGACGCGGAGTTTAAAGCCGCGGCCTCTTCCGCTGGGCTACACCGGCGGTACCAGTATCTCGTAGCTGCGCGCGGCGCGGAACTCCAGCAGGCCGTCGCGCGTCATGCTTGGTGGATGCGCACTCGACTGGCCGTCCTCGGGCTGGCCGTCCTCTGCTGGATCGCCCTCGGCGCCTCGCCGGCGCGCGCGTCGTGCATCCAGCAGACGACGGACGACGAGATCGCGCGCGCCGACGTCATCGCGTACGGGCGGGTCACCGCCGTGGGGCCCGGCGGCGGCCCGCTGACGTTCCGTCCGGCGACCGTGTTCAAGGGGACGCTGGCCGGGAGCGTCAGCGTCGACAACGGACCGAGCCTCGGCCGCGCGACCAGCGTCGACTACCGCGCGGAGGCGGGGGAGCACGTCCTCTATCTCGTCCGCACCGGATCGGGCTTCACGACGAACGACTGCAGCGGCAGCCATCCGGGCCCGCCGACCGCTGATGAGCTGCGGCTGCTGGGCGCCGGTGCCGCCGTGCCGGCGGCTCCCGATCCGTCGCCGCTCGAGGGCTTCGCGCCGCTCGTCCCGCCGCTCATCGGGCTCGCGGTGCTGCTCGCGGTCGCGCTGCTGCTGGCACGGCGGCGCGCCCGCTGATCTCGCTTGCTCGCGAGGCGGTGTTCGCTGCGCTCACGACCTTCCGGGGTCAGGCGGTGATAGGCGTCGTGCTCAATGCTGCGCGGGCCGAGGCGCCAGTGCGTGGCCGGCTGGCCATTGCTGGGCCGCGCCGCTTGCCGGGGGCGCGCTCCTCCTCGCGATCGCGCTTTTCCTGATGGCTCGACCGGGTAAGTGACTGTAGCACACATGCTACAGTTGGGAGCATGAGCCGGACGATCAGCCAACGCGAGCTCCGGAACGACAGCGGGAAGATCATGCGCGCGCTCGACCGCGGGGAATCCTTCGTCGTGACGCGCAACGGAGTACCCGTCGGCGAGCTCATGCCGCCGCGACAGCGACGCTTCGCGAGGGCGGATGCGGTCCTGGCCATCTTCGCGGGGGCGCCGAGGATCGACGGCACCCAATTCAGGGCAGACCTCGGGGCATTGCTCGATGAGGACGCTGAGCCGCGCGCCTGAACGACCGCATCCGCGCGGGCTCATCGACACCTCCGTCGTGATCGACCTCGAGCGGATCGACGCGCAGGACCTGCCGATGGAGCTGGTGGTGTCCGCGGTGACGCTCGCGGAGTTGGCCGCCGGGCCGCACGCGACCGTTGATCCAGCCGAGCGAGCCCGCCGGCAGGATCGTCTGCAGCGGGCTGAGGTGGCGTTCGATCCGTTGCCGGTGGATGCGGCGGTCGCGCGAGCCTACGGCCGCCTCTACGCGGAGGTCGCATCGGCAGGTCGCAAGGCGCGCGGGCGCCGGTCGTTGGACCTGCTGATCGCCGCGACAGCACTCGCGTCGGGGCTGCCGCTTTACACCCGCAACCCTGACGACTTCGGCAACCTGCGCACGCTCGTGGACGTCGTGGCAGTTAACGCCGCAGCCTGACCGACGCAATTTGCGACCGGCTCGCTCCCTAGCTTCGAGGCGGGCCCTCGACGTTGACGGTCACCGCGCCGCTGCCGGAGCGTGAGAAGACCGCGATGTTCTCTTCGCTCCCGGGGTTCGACTCACGATGGATGGCGCGTGCCGGCACGTGGATGAAGTCACCCTCGCGCGCGTCGAACGAGCCTGAGGCGGACTCCATGCGGAGCGTCCCCCGGAGCACGTAGATCGAGGTCTCGTGGTCGCCGTGGTGGTGCCACCCGCTCATCACGCCGGCCTTCGTGCGGACCGTCCCCGAGGTGAGGCCGTCGACGGTGATGGCGTGGTGCCGCTCCATCCCGGGCGTCGGCGTGGGATCGCCGGTCAGCTCGTCCGAACGGATCACCCGCAGCTCAGATGTCACGCTTGTCCCTCCCGCGGTCGTCGTCGGTGCCCCAGCGCTCGTGCTGGACGTGCAGCTGGGCGCCGCGCTTCGCGATCCAGTTATCGACGCTCCGGGCCACGCCGGCATCGCGCGGCGACGCGGCGGTGGCGTGATGATGGTTCGCGCACTCGAGCCGGACATCGTCCTTCACGCGGGCGTACGGGAACATCGGTAGGCCGCACTCCTCGCACTCGAGCGTGCCGTCGGTCCTCAGGGCACGCAAGGCCGGTCCGATGAGCGTCGTTGTGGCGGGCCCATGCACGCAGGTACACTATGCGGGACCGCCCTGGCCACCGGCCGGGGCGCCTTTTCGCCCCGGACCAGGGCGACCCGCTCCCACCAGCGGGCCCCGAGGACGTCCGCGGCAGACCCAGGGAAGGGAGGTGGGGCTACCACATGCGCCCATACGAGCTCATGTACCTCGTCCAGCCCGCCGCCGACGAGGAGCGCCTTTCGGCCGTGACCGACCGCCTGCAGCAGGCGATCACCTCCCTCGGCGGGAAGGTCGACAAGGCGACGCCACCCCAACGCCGCCGGCTGGCATACGAGATCGGCAAGTACCGCGATGGTCAGTACGGTGTCCTCGAGTACTCGTTGCCCCCGGACCAGTCGCGCGAGTTCGAGCGGACGATCAAGCTCACCGAGGACATCCTGCGTCACATCGTGATCCGTCGCGACGAATGAAATTGAGGACGTGAGCAATGGCATCGATGTCGAAGATCCAGATCATCGGCAACGTCGGGCGTGACCCCGAGATGCGGATGACCCCGAACGGCCGTCCGGTCTGCGAGTTCTCGGTCGCCGTCAATCGCATCCAAACGGCCGGTGGCGAGCGGAACGAGCAGACCGACTGGTACCGCGTGAGCTGCTGGGGGAAGCAGGCCGAGACGGCCCAGCAGGTCGTGCAGAAGGGTCAGCAGATCTTCGTGGACGGGCGCTTCACCCCGCGTACGTACACGAACAAGGACAATCAGGAGAAGATGAGCCTCGACATCAGCTGCAACGACTTCCAGCTGCTCGGCCGTCGCGCCGACCGCGAGGGCGGCATGGGCGGCGGGCAGATGCCGAACAGCCAGGGCCAGGGCGAGCCGGGGACGTTCGACCCGGACGAGATCCCGTTCTAGCGGTATGAGCCAGGAAACCTCACCCGACCGGTCCTCCCGCCCATCCGGGCCGCGATCCGGCGGCTCGCGCTCCGGCCCGCCCGGCGGAGGCGGCGGGGACCGCGACCGCGACCGCCCGCGCTACGGCGGACCGCGCCGGCCGCGGCGGAAGGTCTGCGCGTTCTGCGTCGACAAGGTCCAGCGCATCGACTTCAAGGAGGTCGGCCGCATCCGGCGGTACATCAGCGATCGCGGGAAGATCGACCCGCGTCGGAAGAGCGGCACCTGCGCGAAGCATCAGCGCATGCTCACGACCGCGCTGAAGCGCGCGCGGCACATGGCCCTCCTCCCGTACACCGCGGAGCACGTTCGCTCGCTCATGAGCCCGCAGGCGCGGGCGATGGCGGGCGGCCCACCGCCGCCCAAGCCCGAGCGTCCGCCGTTCCGGCCGGGCGGCTACGGCGGCGGCTTCCAGCCCCGACCCGCCCCGGGCCAGCCACCGCAGGCCGCGCCCGCCGGGCAGCCGGCGTCGCAGGCGAGCGGTCCACCGCCGGGCGGTCCGCCGCCGGGCGCGGCCGCGCCCCGCCCGCCGCGCGGTGAGAGCACGACGTAGGGGAACGCACGGCACGCAAGTCGCAGCGTCGAGGCCGGCGGTGACGCCGGCCTCTCGCGTCTCAGGAGGGAACGACCATGCCGACGGCGAAAGATCCGGTCTGCGCGATGGATGTCGACACCGCGAATCCGCCCGGCGGTAAGGCCGAGCACGCCGGCAAGACCTACTACTTCTGTTCGAATGGCTGCCGCATCGCGTTCGAGAAGGAGCCCGCGAAGTACACGTCCTGAGCTAACGGGAGCCATGGATTCGGGGCGGGCGCCACGGTCCCTTCGCGCACCATCCCGGCATCGTACGTCGCCGACGACGACCGTTGGCCGCGTCTCGTCCGTCCCGCCGGCCGCGGATAGAGTGCAGGCGGTGCTCGTCGCCGGCCGCGAGGTCAACGTCACGAACCCCGAGAAGGTCTTCTTTCCGCAGGTCGAGCTGACCAAAGGGGATCTCGTCGAGTACTACGTCGCCGTCGCGGACGCGGTGCTGCATCACGTGGCGCGGCGGCCGATGCAGATGAAGCGGCACCCGAACGGCGTCGAGGGCGACTTTTTCTACCAGAAGCGCGTGCCCAATCCGCATCCCGACTGGCTCGAGACCGTCCACATCAGCTATCCGAGCGGGAACGAGGCGGACTTCCCGGTCGTGACGGACGCGGCCGGCCTCGCCTGGATCGCGAACCTCGGGTGCATCGAGCTCCACACCTGGCACTCACGCGTCGACGACGTGAACCGGCCCGATTACCTGCTCATCGACCTCGATCCGTCCGAGGGCAACCCGTGGTCGCACGTCCGGGAGATCGCCCTCGCCGCGAAGCAGGTCATGGATGGGCTCGGCCTCGCGACGTATCCGAAGACGAGCGGCGTCACCGGCCTGCACATCCTCGCGCCGATCACGCGTGAGCTCGAGTTCCCGCTCGTGCGCGAGCTCGCGCGGGCGATCGCGAAGGAGATCGTGAAGCTCGTGCCGACGATCGCGACGGTGCAGTGGAAGGTCGAGGGCCGGCCGGGCGTCTTCGTCGACTACGGGCAGAACGCGTTCGACCGGACGATCGCGTCCGCCTACTCGGTCCGCCCCGTCGCCGACGCCCGCGTCTCGGCGCCGCTGCGCTGGGACGAGGTCGCGGACGTGGAGCCGGCGGACTTCACGATGCGCTCGATGCGCGAGCGGCTCGCCCGGGTCGGCGATCTCACCGCGGGCATGTGGGACCGGGCCGTCAGCCTGGATCCCCTCTTTGACACGCTCAAGGTGAAGCGCACGGCGCCGAAACGCCGCTCGCGCCCCGGGCCGCCGCGCGACTGGCGGGCCGAGTACGAGGCGAAGCGGGGCCAGCCCGGGTGGGGCGCGCGCGCGCGTGGATCGGGCCAACGGGGGCCGAGCCACCGCTGAGCCGCGATCGGCGCTCGCGGCCGGACGCGGTTCAGCGCGTCGGCGACGGTCGCGGGATGCCGGGAGGCGCGAAGAGGCCGGACGGGACCGGGATCGGGAACCGGCCCGGCGGGAGCGAGAAGCTCGGGAAGGGCGGCACCGTCGGCCGGGGGACCGCCGACGGCGGTGGCGTGATGGCGGGCGAGATGGGCTCGCCGTGGCGGCTGTAATGGAGGTCCATCGCGAGATCGATCCCGGCGCTCGACGCGCCGGTCGCCAAGAACGAGGGCAGGTCGATCTTGAATGTGGCTCTCACCAGCTGCCGCACGAGCTGCTCGTCGTCGGTGCGGATCCAGGCCTCGCCCCGGACGTCGAGCTCGCCGAGCTGCAAGCCGAACGGGCCGACCCCGCTCGTCATCCGCTGCCGGAGCGCGTCCGGGTCGACGGTGTAGCCGAGGTGTCGCACCTCCCGGCCGTCGATCCGGGTGCGGTCGATCTCGGCGACGTCCCGGGCCAACGAGAAGTCCGTGTTCGTGAGCGGATCGAGCACGGCGGTCGGATCCTGGAGCGCGGCGCCTTCGGTCCACCCGCCGCTCAGGGGGTCCTTGGAATAGGTGCGCCCGCCGGCGATGATCGTCTCGATCGTCTGAGACAGCCCGAGCGCGCTGCTCGTCGCGCTCACCCGAGCACGGTCCGGCAGCTCGACGTCACCGGTCAGGGTCGCGTCGATCGAGATCGTCGCGCCGATCTTCAACACGGAGGTCGTCGTCCCATCCAGGTGCACCGTCTTCGCCGCCTGGAGCTTCCCGGCGCTGTGCTGGAGGAGGTCGCTCGGCGACGGCTCGCGGAACCCGCCCCCGAGCGAGCAGCCCGTCAGTGCGACGGGAAGCGCGAGCGCGACGAGTGTTCGGATGATGCCCATGACCGCGACGATATGAGGGCTCATCGTGGCGCGCGTCGCAGCCGCGGATCGATGACCGTCCTCACATTTTGGAGCTCGCGTGCGGTACTACCGTCGGCTGCTGTTCTACGTCGCGCTCACCTGGTTCGGCGTCGACGTCTCGCGCCGGACCGCGACGCCGGGTGCCGGGATCGCGGGGCGCACGGCCGCGGTCTGAGCCGATACGCGCCGGAGCCGGGCCTCGTGACCCGGCTCCCGACGTGCGCGGGAAAGGTGCCGGACCGCTACGCGGTCTTTTGGTCCTTCTGCTCGTGCAAGGGCTTGCGGTCGATCTTCAGGATCGCCTGATCCTTCTGGGGAATGGTGAACGGGATGACCCCGGGGATGAGCCACTCGGTCCACATCTTGTCGACCGTGGCCTGGAAGTGCTCGACATCCTCGTCCTCGAAGTGGGCGAAGCGGCCCTGGCGCTTCAGGTACTCGTACACCGGCTTGCGCTTCTTGCGGCCCTCGGCGATCTGGCGGGTCGGCCCGGTGAGGCTGCACACTCCGTCCATGACCTCGTAGAGCGGCCAGATCCCGGTCTCGACGGCGAGGTGGCCGAGCTCTTGGCTGTACTGGGGGTGGTAGTCCCAGCCCTTCGGGCAGGGATCGAGGGTGTGCACGAACGTCGGTCCGCCGAGCTCGAGGGCCTTGCGGATCTTGTTCATCAGGTCGACGGCGTAGGCCGCGCAGCCCGCGGCGATGTACCGCGACTCGGGGTGGCCGGCGGCGAGCATGCCCGGCACGTTCTTCTTCCACCGCGTGTGCATGAGCCGCTTGACGCTGCCGCTCGGTGAGAACGTCGTGACCGCGCCGTACGGGGTCTGGCTCGAGAGCTGGATGTCGGTGTTCGCGTACGACTCGTTGTCGTAGAGCAGGACGAGGCAGTTGTAGTCCTTGTGGGTCAGCGTGGCGGAGATCGCCCCAAGGCCCATGTCCGCGCCGCCGCCGTCGCCGCAGAACGCGATGACGTTGATCTTCTCGTCCTTGATCTTGCCCTTGCGCATCAGGACCTTGAGCCCGGCGGCCGTACCGAGCGCCGCCGACCCGGACGCCCCGAGCTGCGTGTGCATCCACGGCACCACCCAGGGCGTCGTGTAGTAGGTCGTGTTCGCCACGTACATGCAGCCGGTCGAGCCGAGCACGATCGTGCGCGGTCCGGCGGCCTTCACCATGTGGCGCATGACGAGCGCCGATTCGCACCCCTGACACGTGCGGTGCCCGGAGACGAAGAGCTCGTCGTAGGGGACGTCCTTGACGCCTTTGATCGGCGGCAGGGTGCCGGTGCCGTGTGTCTCGACTGCCATCATCGCCTCCTTAGTTCCGCACGCCGATCCAGTGAGTGATGTCACCGGACGCGAGGCCGCCGCTGGCGGCCATCGTGAGCTTGTCGAACATCTCGCGGGCCATCGGCTGCTCGATCTCACGGCCGCCGAGGGCCGCGATGAAGCCGACGATCGTCGGGCGCCTGTCGACGGAGTACATCGCCGAGCGGATCTCGTTGTAGAGCACGCCGCCGTAGTACGGGGAACCGAAGCTGTAGTCGCGGTCGATGACCCCGACGGCCCTGAACCGGCTCAGGCTCTTCACGACGTCCGCGGTGGCGAACGGCCGGAACCACTTGAGCCGGACGAGGCCGACCTTGTGGCCCTCCTTGCGGAGCTTGCGGATGGCGACCTTCATCGGCAGCGACAGGGTGCCCTGACCGATGAACACCACTTCGGCGTCGTCGGTCATGTACTCATCGAGGAACGGGTTCTCGCCGCCGCGGCCGAACAGCCGCTTGAAGTCGGCGTGCGCCTCGGTGATGACGTCCAGGGCCTTGCGCATGGCTTGGTCGTTCTGCATCCGGATCTCCATGAGCCAGTCCTGGTCGACCTGTGGGGCGATGGTGATCGGGTTGTCCGGATGGAGGAGCCGGTCGCCGAGGTCGAACTTCGGGAGGAACTGATCGACCGCGGCCTGGGTCGGGATCTTCACGATCTGTTGGGAGTGCGTGAGGAACGCCCCATCGAGACCGATCGCGACCGGGAGCGAGACGCGCTTGTCCTCGCCGACGCGCCACGCGGTGAGGGCGAAGTCCATCGATTCCTGGGCCGTCTCGGCCCAGCAGAGGAGCCAGCCGAGGTCGCGGACAGCGAGCGCGTCGTTGTGCTCGCAGCCGAACGCGCCGGGGTCGTCGAGGGCGCGGTTGCCGCAGATCGCGACCACTGGCAGGCGGAGACCCGCGGTGACCGCGATGGCCTCCATCGCGTAGAACCAGCCGACGCCCGAGGAGCCGACGAACACGCGCGAGCCGACCGCGCACGCGTGCTTCACGATCTCGAACTGGCTGTGCTCGCCGTCGGCGACGATGTATTCGACGTCCATCTTGCCGTTCGCGATGAGCTTCGCCGCGGCCTGCATGACGCCGTCATAGGGACGGATGGGATAGGCGGCCATGACGTCGACGTCGGCCAGACGGATCGCCTCCGCGATCGCCTCGCAGCCCGTCGCGAGCTGCTCGGTCTCGACGTCGCTGTGTCGCTCTTCCTTGACCTCGACCGCCATTTACTGGTCACCTCCCGCCGTCGCCGCGGCTTTCGGATCCGCCGGCACGCCGCTCTTCTCCTCGAACCACCGGTTGTACGCTGCGCGGTCCTGTTTCCAGAGCGGCCACTTCAGCTCGTTGTCCTCGAACTTCAGCTCGTCGACCATGACGATGCAATCCTTGACCGGGCAGACCTGGGCGCAGATCCCGCACCCGATGCAGGCCTCGTACACGACCTCGTAGTGGCCCTCGGGCGTCACCTCGAAGCACTCGTCCGGGCAATCGAGCCAGCACATCGTGCACTTGATGCAGGTGTCGAAGTTGACGACCGGACGGAGCGTCCGGGCGCCGTACTTCTTGTAGTAGGGATTGCGCTCGCCGGGCTTGCGCGCGTCGACGATGACGCCCTCGCGCATGGTGGTCCAGCCCGGCTTCTCGAACTGCAGCACCTCGTGGGTATCGGTGCCTTCGCCGGCCTTCACCTCGCGGAGCCGCGTCGCGTCGTACCCGTGCTGGGCCGAGGCGACGGCGCTCTCGTCCTTCGTCTGCTCGCGGATGAGCGTCTTCACATCCTCGAGCCGCACCCAGTCGGGCGCGACCTTCGCCAGTGCGCCGAGCACGCGGTAGTCGGTGTGGTCGTCCTTGTAGACCCAGAGGCCCGCGAACGAGGCGAGGCCCGGGACGATGCCGAGCAGGTAGGGCCGCTCCGCCTTGTCCGTCTGCGCGAGGACCTCGTCGGGTGACTTGTCGGAGGTGACGAGCACCGCGCCCGCGTCGTGCACCGGCTTCCAGATCGGCTGACGGCCGTACCAGGCCCACGACTCGACGCCCTTCACGAGCGTGTCATCGACCGCGACGGCGATGTCGACGACCTTCGGCTCGTACTTCGCCATCGACGCCTCGAGCTCGAGGTCGTTGATCGCCACGACCGCGAAGTACTTCGCCGGCACGCCGTTGCGCTCCGGCGAGTCGCCGTAGCGGCCGAACGCGGTGCCGGTGTGTCCGCGCTTCCGGGCGGCGAGCACGACCGAGCGGCAGATCCGTTGGGCGAGGGTCTTCTGGAAGATGCCGCGATAGACGATCTCGATCGTGACCGACGTCGGATCGGTCTTCACCACGTTTGCCATCACGTCCCTTTCCCCACGGTTTCCGTGGGCTGCGTGCCGTTCGCCGACGTCGCCAGGAGCTTGAGGATGGCCTCGCCGACCTCATGGATGTGCTCGGCGGCGACCGATCGCGCGGCCGACGCGTCGCCGGCCTCGAGCGCCGCCAGGATGCGCTGATGCGCGTCGATCGAAGCGTGCGCGCGCTGGTTGGTTTGCAGCCACTCTTCGCGCGAGGTGCGGAGCACGTCCCAGATCACGCCGAGCATCGTCGTGAGCAGATCGTTCCGCGCGGCGTGGGCGATGAGCTCGTGGAAGCGCGCGTCTTCCTCCGCGTACGGCTCGTCCGCGGCGATCTTCCGCGCTTGCGCCTCGAGGATCTCGCGCAGCTGCGCGAGCTCGTCCGGCCGGATCCGCTCCGCGGCTTGCGCGGCGATCGCCGGCTCGAGCAGGCCGCGCACCTCGATGACGTCGGCGATCGCGTGCCCGCGTGAGATGAGGTTGGTCAGCGGCCGGGCGAGGTCACCCGGCGATGCCCGGCGGACGAAGGTGCCGCCGCCGGCTCGCGTCTCCACGATCCCGAGGAGCTCGAGCGAGCGCAGCGCCTCACGGACCGAGGCGCGCGAGACCTGGAACTGCTCGGCCAGGGTGCGCTCGGGCGGGAGCTGATCGCCGGGGCGGAGGTCGCCCCGTTCGAGGAGGCCCTCGATCTGGCTCACGATGTCCTGGTAGAGCCGGTTACGGCGGATGGGCTCGACGAGCGCCAGAACCTCACCTCCTATTTGGGCGCGAATGGCAACGGGCCGCGCTCCCGGCGTCTGGTCAGGTGGTCTGACCAGACCCGGGCAACGCTAGCGCCCTGCCGCCGGCGACGTCAAGACGGGGAGGGAACCAGGTGGCCTCCGGTCTGTATTGGGTGCGATGTCGCTGCGGGCAGCCGTCCTACTCGCGTCGCTCCTGGCGCTCATCTCGTGCGGCGCTCGCGCCGGGAGCGGCGGGGCTGGGGCAGCGAGCGCGGTCCCGCCGGCCGGCGGCCCGGCCTCCGATTCGGCCTCGCCGGCCTGCGGCGCCTATCCGACCCCGGATCCGCGCGTCTCGGCCGAGCTCCAGCACCTGAAGACGAGCGCGACGGTGCTCGAGGTGACGAGCGCATGCACCGTGCGCGTCACCATCAGCGGCGGCGTCGGGACCCTCGCCCCATTCACCGGCCGCGCGGTCGTCCTGCGCGCGACGAGCGCGACCACCTTCGCGAGCGCGAGTCAGGGCGACCTCGCGGCGATCGGCCGCTTCGGCTTGAGGCCCGGCGACGCGTTCACGCTGTCGTTCGACAGCCGCGCCTTCCCCGACGGCTCGTACCCGCTGAACTTCATGAATCGGTAGGCGCCGGCGCGAGCGGCGCGGCCCCGACGATCCGCCCACTCGCCCCGCACCCGCTCTTCGTTGAGCACGACCTCGCCGGCATCGAGATAGACGAAGCGGATCGTCATCGGGCGACCGTCGGCGCCGCGTCAGGTCCCACGCTCACCCAGGAGGTCATGCCGCGGGCTCGGTATGCCCGGCCATGAGCAGGCCGAGGCGTTCCTCGGTCGCCTCGGCCGCGGACAGCGTGGCGACGATCCGGCCCTCGAACATCACCGCGATCCGGTCGGAGAGCGCGCGGATCTCGTCGAGCTCGCTCGAGACGAGGAGGACGGCGCAGCCCCGGGCGCGCTGCTCGAGCAGTCGCTCGCCGACGTATTCCGTCGCCGCGATGTCGAGGCCGCGTGTCGGCTGGTTGACGACGATGAGCTTCGGCTGCTCCGACAGCTCTCGGCCGAGAACGACCTTCTGCTGGTTCCCGCCCGAGAGGTTGCCGACGATCGCCTTCGCGTTCGGCGGTCGCACGTCGAACTCGTTCGCCAGACGCGCGCCATCACGCTGGATCGCGTCGTCGTCCAGGATCCCGTACCGCGCGTACGGGGGCCGGTCCTGCCGGCCGAGGATGAAGTTGTCGGCCACCGTGAAGGCGAGCACGAGCCCCGCGGCGCGGCGATCCTCCGGCACGTAGGAGACGCCGCGGGCGCGGGTGCGTTTCGGATCGTCGTGCGCGATGTCCGCGCCGCCGATCGTGACGGACCCGCCTGTCGGCTCGCGGAGCCCGAGGATGCACTCCGCGAGCTCGCTCTGGCCGTTCCCGCCGACCCCGGCGATCCCGAGGATCTCGCCGGGGTGCACCGTCAGATCGACCCCGCGGAGCGCCTCGGCACCGCGATCGCTCCTCGCGCGGAGCGCACGGACCTCGAGGGCCGGCCCGACCCGCTTGTCCGGTGGGATGGGCGTGCGGGCCTCGAGCGTGCGCAGGTCGCGACCGACCATGAGCCGCGCGATCTGCGAGGCGGTGACGCCCTTCGTCACCAGCTCGCCGGCATTCCGTCCGGCCCGAAGGACGGTGATCCGGTCGGTGACGGCGAACACCTCGCGAAGCTTGTGCGTGATGAAGATCACCGTCTTCCCCTCGTCGCGCAGCGTCCGCACGATCCCGAAGAGCTCGTCGACCTCCTGCGGCGTGAGGACGGCCGTGGGCTCATCGAAGATGAGGAGCTCGCTTCCGCGGTACAGCACCTTGAGGATCTCGACGCGCTGCTGCAGGCCGAGCGGAATGTCCTCGACGCGCGCGTTCGGGTCGACCGTGATGCCGAAGCGTTCCTCGAGCGCACCGACCCGGGCCGCGAGCGGACCGTCACGCAGGAGCAGGCCCTCGCGCTCGTCGCCGAGCACGACGTTCTCCGCGACGGTGAGCGGCGGGATCAGCATGAAGTGCTGGTGGATCATCCCGATGCCGCGCGCGATCGCGTCGCGCGGGGAATGGATCCCGGCGTCGGAGCCACGGAGCCGGATCGTGCCGGCGTCCGGCCGATACAGCCCGTACAGGATGTTCATGAGCGTGGACTTGCCGGCGCCGTTCTCGCCGATGAGCGCGTGGATCTCCTGCTCCTGGACGACGAGATCGACGCCGTGGAGCGCGGTGAGCTCGCCGAAGCGCTTGTCGACGCCGTGGAGCGCGGTGAGCTCGCCGAAGCGCTTGGTGATGCCGTGCATCTCGACGAGCGTGTCGGCCGTCGGTGCCACGGGCAGGCTGGCGCGGTCGCCCACGATCACGCCTGGCCCTCCGCCGTGTAGGGGATGCCATCGGCCGCCGGCGCTCGCGACCGGCCGACGAAGCCCGCGACGGCGAGGATCGTCAGGACGTAGGGCAGGGTGCCCAGGAGCTGGACGGGAACGGCCGTGCCCCCGATCGTCGCGCCCTGCAGGGACGTGGAGAGCGCGTTGCCGTACCCGAAGACCAGGCTCGCCACCAGCGCGCCGACGGGCGCCCAGCGGCCGAAGATCATCGCCGCGAGGCCGATGAAGCCGCGTCCACCGGTCATCCCATCGGTGAACGAGTGCGCGACCGCGAGCGAGAGGTACGCGCCGCCGAGCGCGGCCAGCGCGCCGCTGGCGAGGACCGCGGCGTAGCGGATGCGGCGCACGTCGATCCCGACGGTCTCCGCGGCGCGGGGATGCTCGCCGACCGCGCGCCAGCGCAGCCCGAGCACGGTGCGGAAGAGGAAGAGCTGCAGGCCGACCACCAGCAGGAGACCGAGCCACACGATGCTGTTCTGCCCGGCGATCGCGTCCCCGACGTACGGCACGCCCACGAGGAAGCCGAGCTCGATGTCGGGCACCCCGGGCAGGTTCGCGGGTGTGCCCGTCGTCCCGTACAGCTGGAAGTCCAGGTAGCTCGTGAGCCCGAGCGCGAGGATGTTCAGGGCCATGCCGGAGACGATCTGATCGCTCCGGAGCGTGATGGACGCGTACGCGTGCAGGGCGGCGAGGGCGGTCCCCGCTACGAGGGCGGCCGCGAGGGCGACGGCGACGCTGCCGCTGCGATCGGCCGCGAGCACGCCGAAGAACGCA
>WNGF01006176.1_pt1 | contig 17315 bp, 18 predicted proteins | sample 5400641 | NCBI WGS metagenome assembly WNGF01 (sample SAMN13153371, study PRJNA577476) | soil metagenome | isolation source: 80 cm soil or saprolite under grassland replicate 2 | place: USA:California | collected 2016-06-15
GGGGATTGATCGTGGCCGGCCTCCTAGTGGTCGGCTCCTTGCCGTTCTTCGTCGGCCTCGCCGTGGTGGTGCCGGTGCTCGGTCACTCGACTTGGCACTTGTATCGCAAAGTCGTGGAGGCGGACCCGAACGCTCGCCACGAACACCCACATCCGCCCAAAAGTCGGCGCCGGCACTATGCCGCACAATTTCCAGCCTCCCTCTTCGGGGTCGAGGAGCCGCCAAGGCCATCACCGCTTAAACCGGTGTTCGACCCGGCAACCGGTCGGCGGCGAGCTTCACGAACGGGCCACCCAGAGCTCATTCTCGCTGGCGTCGCCGCGGGAACGATCATGACTGTAGTCGGAATGTTCTTATCGGCCGGAGTGTGGGACGCACTGGCCGTCGTTTTCGTCGCTCCTATCCTCGTGTTCGTCATCGCCATCGTCGTTGCTGTAAAGTCGTCGGGGGCACTGCCATGACTCCCGATAAGGCTTCTTCTCGATAGTAATCTGGCTGGGCCACGCCGGTCGAAGGAAGAGGTCTAGCTACGCCATCGGAACATGACATGCGCCGCGGCTGAGACTCAAGCTTTCGGCACGGAACCGACCTCGCGGACACGTTTCATCAAGTCGGCGTCTATACCGGCAGCACGCAGACCTGCCGGTGTTGCAATCGACCAAATTCGAGTTTGTCATCAACCTGCAAACGGCGCGAGCACTCGGTATCGAGGTGCCGCCAGGAGTTCAGCTATTCGGAAGAGCGAAATACAAAAACCGCAACCGTCACGGCAACCCCGACGCCAACACCAAAACCTGCTCCGATAGCAACGCCAATGCCAATGTTAGCCACCGCTGCACCGACACCTGCACCAAGTACAACACCAACGAATACGCTCAACGGCAAAGCAGCTACGCCCCAGCGTGAAATCTTTGTTCCTTGGCTTCGGTTTTTTTCCACTGACCGTCATAATTCCTGACACAGGTCTAACGCGTCAATATCAGAGCATTCGTCTAACGCCCCGGTTCAGCGGCGGCGCGTCAGCGCCGATAATGCGAGTCATGTGCCCATTGTATACGCGTCCGGGCGAGAGAAATCCACGAGATGTCGCCCGTATTCCAGCCGCTAGGAAGAAGGAGCAGGATTTGATTTAAAATCAAATATTCAAGTTAGCGTGTAGTGATCCGAGCTTACTACTGTAACACCCCCGGGGGGACTAAAAAAAATCATGACTAAAAAAAATCATTGGTTCAACTTGGGCGATGGTTCAACTGGGGATCGATGCCGACGAGGAGACGGTCACGGCGTAGAGCTAGTGCCGATGACGCCCGGGCGCCTGCGTTGATGTCGCCTCGCCCACGCGATCGCTCTCGAATCGCAGCAGCTTGACCACGCGATCGCGTACCGCGCCGGAAAGTTCCAGCCGCAGCGCCCAGTCGCCGTACATTTCGAGCACGATGCGCGCCCGATACGTGCCCTTGTCCTGCTCCTCGATGGCCTTCACCGGCCGCATATGCGCCGCCGGCATCGAAGGCATGTCCGCTCCCACCGTTAGTGTGAGGCCGGACAAAGGCTCGCTGGTGCGGGAATTGGCGAGCTTGATGATGCAGTCGTATTGCAACTTCTCGGCGGGCTGGCAGCTGACGTCGGCCTTGGCGCGGACCTGCGCATGCGCGTTTTCGAGACCGCAAAGCGCAAGCATCGCGAGCGTCGTCATGGCGTAAGTTACTGACCTCACGGCGGTCCTTCAGTCGCTCGGGCGTTCTTTGCCCTCGGTTTCAGGCCCGACCGCCGTGCCCTCAGGGAAACTCGTCGCCACCCGCGGCCGATTTTGTGCACCACCATCTCGTCGAGCAGACCGCGCGGGCGTACGATCAACAGCACGGCAACCAGCCCGCCGAAGATGATCATGCGATACCCGGCCAATGCTCTGATGGATTCCAGCAGGCCGATGTCGATCAGGACGCCGAGGAGCGGACCAAATGCGGTCCCCAGCCCGCCGATCAAGCCGTAGGCGAGGCTGTGAACGCCGAGCATGATATCGAAAATGCGCGGCTCCACATAGGTCGTCAGGTGGGCATAGAGCCCGCCGCCAATTCCGGCGAGCGTCCCGGCGATCCCGGCGGCGAGCACCTTGCGGCGCGCGACGGGAATTCCCTGCAATTCAGCGAGCGTTTCATCCTGGCCGATCATCCGGAAGATGACGCCGAGCCGCGAGCGTTCCAGCAGCATGAATCCCAACATCGCCGCCGCGAGCAATGAATAGATTAGCAGCAGGAACTGAAAGGCGTCGATGCTGTGGTCGAAGATGTAACGGATGTTGCGAAATCCGTCGGTGCCGTTGGGCCCGGTCAACTCGCCGTCGATCGAAATCTGATAACGGAACAGCTCGAAGAGAATCCGCACCATCTCCGCGGGCGCTCAAGGCGATGACGATTACGACGTCATCGGTAGTCGCGGACTCGTCATCGGGCGCATTTTTAAGGGCCACCACATCGCCTGCGGAGACACCTTGGATGTGGACGCTGGCTTACGGGGATCACGAGGACCGAACGCCGACGCACGGATATGAGGCAACGCGCCCTCCTGTGCTTCCGAGCGAAAGGATAGCACACCTCAGTAGAGACTGCTGCGCTGCGGGATTTCGATCCAGCCTATGTCGGCTCGGGGTCAAAACCAGTAATGCTCAGAACGAGCAAGTGTAGGCATCGCGGGATGAAGAAGGCAATCGTGGCGCTAGCGCGTCGGCTGGCCGTGATCATGCATCGCATCTGGGTTGACGGCACCGAATTCCGATGGACCTGGGAGGTCGCCGCAGCGTGAGAACCGTACAGGATCAAATCAGATAGGAGAAAAACCTGAGATCCACCTAACGGTGGAATGATGTCCCTCGCGGGACGATGGATGAGGTGAGTTCGTACGTCCGCTTGGACCTGCTGTCACACTGACGGCAAGGCCGCCCGAAAGATTGTTCCACCTCGTCTTCGAATCCCATGATGGAAGGGCCCTTGGTGCCGAGTCCGAAGAGAAGCGCGAGCCCGTGAGCGACATCGACACTGGAGTGGTGGATAGCCTGAAAGCGCTTGACCCAGACGGCCGATTAGAGAAGCGGAAGTCGATCCGCGATCTTGCTATGTCGCAAATGTGCCAGGAAGCGACATATGCACCGCAGCAAACAGCACCACTATTCGATCAACTCATCGGCTCGGCCGAGGAACGGTAGTGGCACTATAATGATGTGACGGTCGATATAGATGGTCTTGCCGTCCTTGCATCGTCGGAATGCCAAAGCCCCTATCTATCAGCAGTCGAGCGGCGTTTAAGGGGCGGTGTTCAGTCGAAGCTCACCACAGCGTAGGGGCAGTGGTATTCGCCAGCGCCACTGGGCGGAGCGGTCTCGCGCCAGCAAATCTTCCGTTGTGGAAAGTCGATAAAGAGGTCGACGGTGTCGTCCAGCCTGCGATAGTCGATTTTTCCCGGTATGGCGTTGGTCAGCTTGTATTCGTACACCACCTCCGTGCCTCTCGGCTGTTGCTGCCGCTCATGCCACGTCCCGTTGGGCTGGCGCTGTAGCATGCCGTCAAGCAGCTCATAGTCTGTGGTCTCCTTGTCTTCCAAATGGGGAATCTTGAAGCCAACTGTCTGCAGCCGCTGCAGCATGTCAACGTCATATACGATCGGGGGCTTGCGCACGTCGACGGAGAGAACAAGACCGATTACACCGCCGAACATCAGCAGTGTCACCACCAGTGCGAGGGCGAAACTCAGGACGGGACGGGTTCGTGCGGTGAGGTATAGAAAGAGAAGCACGATCGCGAGGACAATGAGGGCAATTAGCGAAATGAAGCCGAACTGACTTTTTGACGCCTCGCTGATGATGGGCACCACATGCCCGAGAATCGCGTCGATGTATTCCATCTCGACGGCCTCCTTCTTAGCGCCGCGCAGGTGCGACCAATGCAACGACGATCATCGATACCCCGCACAGGCGAGCAACCTTGGCGGAACGCATCCAGCTGCGACACAGACGCGTCGGGTGATCCTTGGTGGAGAAACCCGATCACCGGCACCGCCGCCTGCTGCGCGCGCGCCGCGAGCGGCCATGCAACTGCCGCGCCGCCGAGAAGCGAGATGAACTCGCGCCGTTTTGTATGACGAGAAAAGAGCATTGTGAGCGGTGACGGGGGCCGGGTCATGACCGCACTCCCGTAGCGACCGGCACCTCGTCGGCGTGACGACCGATCGCGTCCATGGTCCGTCAATTTTAACCATTGAGTCGAGCATCGACAATCTTCTTTGCTTCGACAACAATCGCTTCTTTGAGACTTTTCTCAAGCGTCGCGGGACTTTCAGGCAGAGCGGATGGCGAGCCCGGAGCATAGATCATTGCTCTCCAGCCTTTTCCGACTGGGCTAACCAAAAGGCGATATCCCCTGTAGTCGATAGCCTCTGCCATTTTTTAGCGCCTCGGTTGGCAGCCTCGGCTCACTCGATCACCTCGTCGGCGCGCGAGCAGCGTGAGCGGGAGGGTGAGGCCGAGCGTCTTAGCGGTACGTCAGCGGGCAAACAGCTGGACACCGAACGGCGGCTCAGACCGGCCGGTCGCCCTTGATCGTCACACGCCGGCCGGAACGGACCTGGGGGTAATAATCCCACAACGCCATGTGCTGAACGCTGCGATTGTCCCAGAACGCGACCGAGTGAGGCCGCCAGCGAAACCGCACCTGGAATTCCGGCCGGGTGCAGTGTTCGAATAAATAATTCAGGACGGCACGGCTCTCCTCTTGGGGAAGCCCGTCTATATGGGTGGTAAATCCCTGATTGACGAACAGCGCCTTGCGCTTGGTCACGGGATGGGTGCGACGCCTTCGGAAAAACCTTGCCACGGTCGTCGCGCCCCACCAGCACATTGGTCGCACGATAGAGGTGCTCGCCCGAATGCGTAGCCGTGAGCCCTTCGAGATAGGCCTTCATGCGCGGAGACAACGCATCGTAGGCTGCATATTGGCTCGCAAACAGCGTATCTCCGCCGACAGGCGGCACGGTGTGGAGGTATAGAATGCTGCCCAACGGTGGCTCCTCGTCACAGGAGACATCGGAGTGCCAGTACTCGCCGCTGACACGCTTGGAGTTCGCATCGGCATGGATGGGCAGGATCTCGGGATGCCCTTCCGGCCCCGGCGTGTTCGGGTGGATGTGCAACTCGCCGAAATATCGGCCGATGCGGCGTGCTGCCGATGCCGGGTCGGTGTCAGATTCGGTCCTTCCCGGAGCCAACATATCAAAGCAATCGTGATGAAGGCGGTCGCCAAAACCGGGCTTGCGCGAGAGAACGGCTACGACAAGTCGGGAAACGATGGTGGACGCGACAGGGATAAAAAGCGCGCGAGGTAGAAGCTACGGACATTCAATGTCCCTGCACCTCGATTTGCGGCATTTGCGGCGGGATGTTCCAATGATGTTCCGCAGCGCTGGTCGCACCTAACCAGTGGTCACTATCAGGAAATTGATGCGCCATTGGCGGTCCCTCAGTTGCCTGTTGCGCTAGTCCACTTCGCGCAGGACCTCGTGAAAGCGGAATTGAGGTGCTTCGTCGGTCGCTACAGTAAAAGGGGACTTCAACAATGCCTAAGGCTCAGAGTCGTTGGCATCATCTTATTGCACGACGATGTGGCGGAAGCGCGCAAAGAATCAGCTGCGTTCGCAGCCACTGTGCGAGATGTGCTTGAAAGATGGGCGCATCAATGCTGCAACCATCGCAGACCATATCGAGCCACATAAAGGTTATCAGCAAATTCTTCTTCGGCGAGCTTCAGTCGCTTTGTAAGCTGCACCACGAGAGCGCCAGAAACGCGAGGAAGCTCGCGGCTACTCGATTCTGGCGCCGACGGCTGGCCAGTCGATCCCAGGCATCCCGTATATTCGAGGGGCCGGGGGGCATGAAATTTTTCTAAGGCTGCCCCCCAACGCGACCGCGGCGGCGATGCAGATTTAGAAACAATCAGCGTCGGCCAGGTTTTGGAAACTAGATTAATTGGTTATTAGGTCAACCTCACCGCGCGCGACGGGGGGCGCGTGACTCCCGAGATGAGCTTCCACCAGCTTGTCGGCGAGGTCGTGCAGCCGCGGCACCTCAACTCCGTCGCCCAGGAGGAGCACGCCGTCTCGCCTGCGCCGCCGAAATGCCCGGACGCGGGGGGTCGAGGATCGGCGGGGGGCGGTCATGGTCGGGGGGCCCGAGGCGCGCCGCGAACCAGCAAAAAAATGTGACCACGGTCGATGTGAGCGGTGCCGAGGCGCGGCGGCGCGGGGGGGCCGCGGCGGGGTGAACCTCCTCTTTCTAAAAAAACCAAAAATCATTTAGTCACTTTTTTTTGCTGTTCTCGGAAGGTTGTTTTTTGGCCGGCGCTCACAACCCCTACGCGCCTCGCTACTGCCATCAGCCGCTCATCACGCGCAGCGTCGCGTGGTCGAATTCCGAGCTGAGGCTGTAGCGCCACGTGGCCTTGCGCTTGGCCCGGTGCGTCTTGGCCTCCAGCTCCTGCTTATTATTCGGCTCGTAGTCGACCTCCTCGATCTTCCACTCCTTCTCGGTCTCCTCGCAGCTCAAGATGCGCAGCATGTGGAGCGCCTCCATCTCGCGCTTGACGGTCGTCCACGGCTTGCCGATGGCCTTGCGCATTGCCCCCACCTCGACGTCCCTGCCGAGCTCTTGCATCATGAGCATGATCTCCAGCCGCAGGGGCGGGATCGAGTCCCGGGCGCAGCGGACCGCCAGCTGCATGGCCTCCTCTCGCGACATGCCGATCGCGACGGCGCCGCGCACCACCTGGGTCAGCTGCTTGGCGAACCTGGTGGGCATCTCCGGGTCGTGCGCCATCGTGACGTCGCCGCGGTAGTCGCGCTCGACGGCGGTGCGGGCCATGGTCACGATGTCGGCCAACTTGAGCAGCAGCGTGGCCTCGTCGTCTGTGACTTGTACCCCGTCTGTCGACGCGTGGGCGATGAGCCCCGACACCGCGCCGGCCAGCTCCTCCCGCATCTGCTTCTCGCTGCCGGTGTTGCGTATCGCCTGTCTGCCGGACTCGACGCGCCCGTTGTAGGAGTCGATGCGGACCAGGACGAACCGGTCACCCAACTGGGAGACGACGGCGTGGTGCGTGTCCCAGGCCGTGGTCACCGCGCCCACGACGACGACGCGGCCGGCCCACGTGAGGGTCTGCCCGCCGTCTGACCCGACGTTGCGCTCCCATCGCCCGTCGTAGACCTCGCGGATCGCGGCCAGTACCGTCGAGCGGACGTTGCGGTCGGCCGACAGTATCGAGGTCACGTCCTTGATCACGAGGATCCCGCGGTCCCCGATCGCGCGCAGCAGGCCCCCGGTCGCGGTCTTGACGCGGCTCTTCTTCGGCGAGGCTGACAGCAGGGCGCCCTCCGAGGTGATCGTCGACGTGACGCGCGCGCCGATGCCGGCGAGGGCCTGCACGGTCTCGGTCTTGGCCGCGCCCGGCCCTGCGACGACGAGCAGCCAGAGCGGGTCGCCGTCGAGCCGCTCCGCTGCGCCGGCTACGAGCGTGGCGTCGAGCACGTCGAGGTCGTAGTCCTCGCCGAGCCACTTTCGAAATACCGCGTGCACCTCGTCGAGCGAGCGCGGCTCCGGTACTGGCTTGGGTGGGTCGGTCTCAGTCTGATCCGGCTCTTCGTACGTCCACCCGAACTCCCGCGCGAAATAGTAGATCGACTTGATCGTGACCTGCTTGGCGCCGTTGTCGCGGTTCTTGTGGAACGACGCCCACTGACTGTCGAGCCCATCCTTGTTGTACTTGTCTGGATTTCGCCTGCACCATTCATCCCAGAGCGCGAGGCCTCGATCGTGGTCCCACCGCTCGAGCGCTCGGCCGATGTTCACGAAGACTTTGTGGCTGCCTAGCTTCTCGTCGAGGAGCTTCTCGTCGGTAGGTATGGCATCGAGCGCTGATCGGAGTTTTGCTTCTTCAGCGGAACCCTCATCGTGCGTTGAATCCTTCGGCGGAAGCTCTGGTGCCTTCAGCTCCGGGATTCCGGCCATGACCTGCTCGACGTCGTACGGCTCGAAGTCGTGCGCTTCTACCAGGCGCGTCATGAACGGCTCACCCTTGCGGTGGAGGAACCCTGGCACGCGCAGGACGCGTGGCAAATCCTGGACCGCTGGGTCGCCGTTGTAGAACTTCGCTATCCTCCTCTGCAGCGGGGTGAAGTCGTCGAGCTTACAATTCTTCACTAGCCAGTAGACGTGCCACTTGCCGTGCGACGACTCGACGACGATGTGGGGCTTAGCGTGAAATTCTGTCGGCAGCGGCGCTCCGTCGAGGTCGATGAACAGAGCGCGGACGCGCTCGACGTTCTTGGTCTCGCGCCCGAATCCGTCCGTCTCGTTGATGGTGACGAAGATGCCAGCTCCATCGTCGTTCGAACGGGTAAGCTTGCCCCAACGTGATTGGAGCGACCCCGGCAAGACGCTTGCGAGGTCCTTATCCTTTCGATCCTTGTTGTCGTCGAACGTCTGGAACGTGAACGACTGCGCGCTCGGGTCGATCGCCGCTAGGAAGCGCTCGGCGGCGTCGCGGTCAGGCTCGATATTGCTCATGACAGCTTCCCCCGGCTCCGGCTCGCCGCGCCGAACATCCGCTCGAGGCTCATCCGCCTGTGGTTCGGCAGGAGCTTCGCCGCTCGCTTCGCGGCGCGTTGCGCCTGCTCGGCTGTGTCGCAGCTGAAGATGACGAACGCTCTGTCGGCCGTAGCGTTCTTGCAGACTTGGCGAATCCAGTAGCCGACGGACCTGTCCTTCCCCGGCCTGAACACTATGGGGACCGGCACGCCGTCGGCTGCGACCCAGGTGACGTGCAGCTCGCACTCAGGGATCAGCAGCGCGACGACGTCGCCCTTGCCTGGCCAGCCGTCCGGCTCGAAATAGACGTTGTGGAGCTCCTCCACGCCGAATGGGCGCGTGCGGACCGGGTCGACGCGCGTGGTCCACGGAGAAAAAGTTTCAGCTTCGGTATTGCCGGCGTCCGCCGGCGAACGTATATAGTCCATGTACCCACTACCTTCTCTCTGTTTCGCCGGGCCGCGCTACCAACGCGGTCCCGGCACCTTCCTCGCCCCCCAGCCTCGTACTTAATGCACCCCGCGCGGCTTGTCGTACGCATCAATTCGGGGGAATAGATGCGTACAACTTCCGAGCGATCAGGCCGTGCTCCCGGTAGATCCTCTCCACCTGCTGCTCGCCGACGTTGATCCGGCCCACGAGGGCGAGGGCGACCACGGAGCAGGCCGAGTGCCTCTCCGAGGCGCGGTTGCGTGTCGCGCGCAGGTGCCAGCGCTCGACGACGAGGTGCACCAAGACAGCGACGCAGACGTCGCGCAGCCAGGTGTCGGCCAGGTTCCGGCCCGGCGGGTAGCTCACGGGCGGCATCACCAGCGCTCGCTGCACGTAGTTCGCCAGAGCGGTCGGCATCTCCTCCCGGCGATCGATGTACTCAGCCGCGACCTCGCGCAGCGCCATGTCGGCGTCCTGGTGCCCCGCCTCTGCCGCCGCGATGACCCGCATGGTGGGGATCGTCCCCCGCCGGAGCATGCCGCGGATGTAGTTCCGCAGCGTCGTGCGCGCCGCCTCGGCCGTCATCGCCTCGCCGACTAGCTCGACCCAGTGGCCGACGGTGTCGACCATGTCGGCCTCGGCGAACGTGGCTGGCAGCCTCGTCATCATTCCCTGCCGTCAATTTCGGCCTTCGCCCCGGCGGGGGTGCGCGCGGCGATGATGCTCTGGACGAGCTTCTCGCCGTGCGGCGTCAGAAGGTTCCGTCGTCCCCACGACTGATCACGACTTTCTCGATCTCACCTACTTCTTCGAGGCCCCATGACCAGCATCGTGGGGCCTCTTTCATTTTGGTGGCGGTTCACGGCTTGCCCCAGTTTCCAAGGACTGTCTTCAGCGACTCCTGCTCCGCTCGGTTGACGAGTTCGCAGCGCGTCCATGCCTCGGGCTCGATCAGTTCCTCGATCGCCGCTTCAACGCAGTCGCGGAGGTCGTTTGGGTCCATCGCGTCGAGCTCCCAGCAGCGGTCCCCGTGGTTGGCGCGGAACCACTTGTAGCGCGAGTCCTTGTGCTTATCTGCTGCCGGAAACGACGGCAGTCCGTTCACGTGCTCTCGCTTCAGCGCGATCCGCTCGAGTGTCACGTGATAGCCATCGTATTTGTCGAACCGTTTGGGCAGGTCCACCTCCGACATGAACATGCCGGACGGATCGAAGTCGCCGACGTAGAGCACGATGAAGTCTCGGCCGTCGTCGTCTTGGGAGACTTCGTAGACCGTGGTTGCTGAGCCGAACCCGTGCATGACGCGGAAGCCCACCGCGTACTGGTCGAGCACGGGCTGGATCACGCCGCGGACGGTGCCCTTCTCGGACCACACCTCGCAGCGGACGGGCTGCTGATTCCAGAAGTCGCGGCGGTACGATCGCGCGACGCAGCGTGCGTATTGAGCCGGATCGTCCCAGGTGGACACCCGCTCGACGGTGCGGTTCTCGTCGACGATCCACTCCCACGGAATGATGCTTTGCTCGCGCGCTTTCTTGAGCTCGCGATACACGCGCTGCATCTCGTTCTTGGCCATCGAAGGGATGTGGCCGGCAGTGAACAGCTTGTAGCCGACGCCGCGGCCGGTGATCGGCTGCGCGGGCTCCGCTGCGGCGTACATCGCCTCGATCAAGTCGAGGGACCGCCGCCCCCTGCCGCGACTTTTGGAACATGTTTCAAAATAGTCGGTCACGCCGCGACCTCCTCCGCGCTCGCGCGCTTTCTTTTTGCGCCATTTGGCGCGTTAATGTCGGCCGGATTATTTCGGTCGTTGTCGGGGGAACCAAACTGGGGGAGTAGCGTTGTCACCGTGCATGTTCCTTCTTGCCGGGTTCGCGCGACCAACGCGGCCCGGCATCTTCTTTTGGGCCGGGCACCGGCACCATGACGTTAACGACGCAGACAGCAGTCGGTTTCGTGACACCATGTCAATTCGGTGCTGTCGCGCGAAAATGAAAACTCGAATCAGTCCGGCTCGGCAGAATTAGAAAAAAGGGGTCTGCCTGGCTCACGCGGCGACCTCGGCTGCCTGCGCCTCCTGCTCTAGCCGCTTCGCGCGCAGATCCGAACAGAACTTTTCGATCGCCTCCTCCATCACCGTTTCCCGACCGGAGCCTGGACGGCCCGTGTACATGTCGATCTCCCGGACAGAGTCGACCGACACCGCGATCTCAAAGCGGACGCGCTGCTTGTCGTCGATTGCCGATGGATCAATGTCGAACTTGGGCGGCGGCTTCTCGGTCGGCGGTTTATTCGCCTTCTTCGCCTTTTTTTTCTTCGCCGGCTGCTTGCGGCCCTTGGTGTCGATCCGCTCTTCGACGTGGTGAATCTCACCACGCTCCTCCATCTCCTGGCGAACAGCCGTCACGGTGTTCTTGTCCACCTTCGCCTGATCGGCGATCGCGCGGTTGCTCTTCTCTGGCTGCGCCGTGATCAGGTCGGCGATCGCTTTGCGCTTCTGCTTGGCGGTGAGGTGGCGCCGGTGCAGGTTCTTGCTGATGACGAACGCGAGCGCGGCCGCGTCGTCGCCGGTGAAATCCTCGAAGCGGGGCTCGACGCCGGCCATGGCGCACGCCTGGTAACGGTGACGGCCCTCGAGGATCGCGCCCTGATAGAGCGTGATCGGCTCGCGCAGGCCGTTCGCCTTGATATCGACAGCGAGCGCCTCGACGTCCTTATCTTTCATCAACGGGAATCGGTTCGCGAGCGGGTGGATCCTTATGATGTCCATTGCAGTACCCTTTCCGGTGTTGGGGGCGCTGCAGGTTGGACGCACAAAGAGTCCCTGCAGCGCCGGACTTTCGGCGCACGCTGAGGGTCAACAGGTTTCCGGTTAAGGGGTTCTCCGGTGCGGTCAATCCGCACTGGGGTCAGACTGCATGTAGTGTAGTTTTCGCGGGCGTCAACGACTGCCGCCGCAAAATTCTTACAGGCGCAAGCCCTCGTAGGTGATCTGCTCGACTGTGACCTTGACCTGGATCAAGCCAGGTCCGGCTTGCGAGTAGGTGCCGTAGCTCATGCCGGCCACGGCGTGGCCCAGGACGCGCGCGGCGTCGGACTGCCGCACCACCGCGGCATCGAGCCGCCCAGCGACCGTGTGCCGGAACGAGTGGAAGCAGAGTCCCTTGCGCTTGATGCCGATCGCCACGAGTTGCTTGCGGAAGAGCTCGCCGATGCGCGCACCGACCTTGCCGCCCTTCGAGGCGCGGCGCGTCAAGCCGGGGAACAGCGGTCCAGTGGAGGCACCAATGGTGCCTCGACTGGCTTTCAGTCCCGCGACGTAGTCGAGCAGCCCGGCTCTTACTAATGCCGAGTGCACCGGGATCAACCGCGCCGCGCTCTCGTTCTTGAGGTGGTTATCGCCGCCGTTGTGGACGTCGATGATCCACACGGTCGCGCCGTTGGCCTTCTCCTCGCGGACGTCGGCGGTGCTCAATTGCGCGACCTCCTCCAACCGCATGCCGGTGTAGAGCGCGATCAGCGCGGCCCACGGCAGCGCCGTCTCGGGCGAGTGCTTCCTCGGCGCGGTGTCGCGCGGCATGGCGTCGAACAGCTTCTGCAATTCCTCGACCGTGAACGGCGCGCGGTCAGAGCCCCTCGCGACCTTCGCCTTCATGCCGCCGAACGGGTTGTCGCCGGTGAAGCGGCCGCGCCGGCGGGCGCAGTCGAAGACGCATTTCAGCGTCGCGGCGTAGTTGTTCCGGGTGCGGTTGCTGACGTCCAAGCTAGCGAGGAAGTCCGAGGCTATGGCGCGCGTGACGGCCGACAACACGACGTCGCCGCAACGATCGACGAACGCGCGCACGCGCAGGCGGTGCCCGCCCAGCGTCTGCTCTCGCGGCGCCGCGCTCTTGTCCCGCGTCAATTCCGCGAACCATGCCTCGGCCGCTCGGCTGATCGTCTCGCCGACGGCGGCCGGCGCACTGGGGCGCGGGGGCTGTTCGTCTTGAGACGCGCCGAATGCTTCGAACCGGCGCGCGATCCGCTCGTTCATGACCCTGGCGAACTCGGGCGAGGCGCGCCAGCGAAAGTACTCGCCGATGTCGAACCTCTCCGGGTCGGGGTCAGGCTCCAGCGCGCGCTTGACCTGCTCGGGCGTCATCTTCTCGCCGGCGCGCAGCCGGGCGAAGAGAGTGGTGCACGCGGCTACGCGATGACGTGCCGCGAGTTTGGCTGCTTCGTAATCGCTGCCGAGGGGCTCGACGACGTGGGCGAGCGGCTTGCCTTTGCTGGACAAGAAGTTCGGCCGGAGCGGGGCCGGGATGGCGAGCCGCAGGTACCACTGCGGGCCGCGCTGCCACAGATATTTTTCCTTTGCCACGTGATCGCTCCCTTATATACAACAGGATATACAAGGACTATCACGCCTAAAGGCCCTGTCAATGCGGCTTTTCAATAAAGTCGACACAATCTGCGATTCCAGCAACCGATCACCGGCATCGCCGGCTGCTGCCCGCGCGCCGCGAGCGGCCACGCCGCTGCCGCGCCGCCTAGTGTGAATATGAACTCGCGGCGTTTCACTCGATCACCCCGTCGGCGCGGGCAAGAAGCGACGACGGCACTTCCAAGCCGAGTGTCTTGGCAGTCTTGAGGTTGATCACTAGCTCGTACTTGGTCGGCGCCTGCACCGGCAGGTCGGCCGGCTTCTCGCCTTTGAGGATGCGATCGACGTAAGCGGCGGGGCGCCGGTGCACGTCGAGGAAATCCGGCCCGTAGGCGATCAAGCCGCCGGCGGCGACGACGAAGCGTGCGAAGTAGGCCGCAGGCAGCTTGTGGTGGGCGGCCAGAGCGACGATCAGGTGGCTATGAACGGCCGCCGGTGCGCTCCCGGTCACGACGAGGCCGCCATTGGGGGAGCGAGCAAAGGCCGCGATGCCGCCCTCGATCTCGCCTGCGTCGCGCACGCCGATGGCGCTTAGCTCGACGCCCAGCGCCGGCGCCGCGGCTTGAATCGCTGCGAACTGGCCGGTCCCTGTGGCGGTGCCGGCTTCCCGAACGACCGCCGCTCGTTTCACGCCGGGCGCGATCTCCTTGAGCAGTTCCAGGTATTTCGCGCTCGTGCTGTATTCGAACAAGGTAAATCCGGTCATGTTGCCGCCCGGCCGAGCTAGACTCTCGACATAGCCGGTGCCGACGGGGTCGGAGACCAAAGTGAAAACGATCGGCACGGTGCGGGTGGCCTGCTGCGACGCCACCACGGAGTGGTCGCCGCTGGCCAGAATGACGTCCGGACCGAGTGCGACCAGCTCCGCCGCGTATTTGCGAGCACGCTCGGCATCGCCGGCGCCCCAGCGGGTGTCGATCCGCACGTTGCGGCCGTCGGTCCAGCCCAATGCCTGCAGGCCTTTGAGAAATGCTGCCAGACGCGGCTGTCCGTCCGGACCATCCGCGGCCACACTCATGAGCACGCCGACGCGGCGCACCCGCTCGCGCTGTTGCGCCCGCACCGTCAGCGGCCACGCGACCGCCGCGCCGCCGAGCAGCGTGATGAACTTGCGCCGCTTCATTCAATCACCTCGTCGGCGCGGACGAGCAGCGTCGGCGGAACTTCGATGCCGAGCGCCCTGGCCGTTTGCAGGTTAATGACAAACTCGAATTTGGTTGACTGCAAGACCGGCAAGTCGGCGGGCTTGGCGCCCTTGAGGATTTGACCGGTGTAGGCACCGACCTGATGATACATGTCCACGCGATCGGCTGTGTAACCCATCAGTCCGCCGACTTCGACGGCCTCGCGACTGGCATAGCTCGTAGGAATCCTGTGATGCGCCGCAAGCGTGACAAATTGGACGCGCCGGCTCGTGAAGAACACGTCGCCCATGACGTACAGGGCGTCGGAGCGGTCACGCACGAGGGTGGCGAAGGCCGCCTCGATCTCGTTCCTGGTGCTAGCCTTGAGGACCTGAATTTGCAGTCCCATCGCACGGGCGGCGTCCGGTAGGTCTCGTAGCGCGCTCTCGGTAGCTGGGGCATTGGCCGGATTGACCAGCATGGCAATGCGAACGGCCTTGGGCACCAACTCGTGCAGAAGTGCCAGCCGCTTCGCCGCCAACTCATTCGCAAAAAAATTGATCCCCGTCAGGTTTCCGCCAGGCCGGGCGAGGCTGGCGACAAGACTGAGCTTGACCGGGTCTTCGCCGACGCCAAAGACGATCGGGGTCGTTGTGGTCGCAGCTTTGGCCACCTGGGCAGCATAGTTGCCGGCTGGCGTGGCAATAACGGCCACGCGCCGGCGCACGAGGTCAGCCATGAGCGCCGGAAGGCGATCGAATTGGCCCTCTAGCCAGTGGTACTCCACCGTTACGTTCTGGCCCTCGAAGTAGCCGGCTTCGTTGAGGCCCTTTCGGAACGCGGCGGCAAGGGGCGCATCGGATGATCCAGCATTGACGAATCCGACGACGGGCATCGCCGGCTGCTGCGCGCGCGCCGCAAGCGGCCACGCTGCCACGCCACCGAGCGTGGCTAAGAACTTTCGTCGTTCGAAGTGGCTTGCCATGCGACCCTCCGGTTGGGGGTCATTCATGCAATGAGGAATGATACCACGCTTCCATCGCGCGGTCAGTGACTAAGCCGATAGCCTACGAATGACCGCTCAGGGTCCACTCGGTCATTCCGCGATGTCTACTCGATGTCCGCTTTGGATCGCTTTGCGGACTCAAGTCGGACATTTCCCTACGACCGAGAAGTGCCAATCGCGGACATCAGGGCGGCGATCAGCTAGGCACCCGCGATTTCACGTACAGATGCTCTGGAGTGTCTTGCCGCAACTGCTCGAATTGACCCGGTCTGGGGGCGGTACCCAGGCTACATCCTCGTCGTCGACGCCAGTCATTCGAGCCGGATACCCGCTTCACGGATGATCGTGATCCAGCGGTCGTAGTCGGCCTTAATGATCCCATTGAGCTGGTCCGGCGCAACTTCCATCAATTCGCCACCGACGGTTTCGAAACGTTGCTTGAGCTCGGGCAGAGACTGCGCAATCGCGGCCTGGAGGCGCGTGATGATGGCCGGTGGCATCTTGGCCGGCGCGAACAGTCCGATCCAGGATTCGATCTCAAGCCCTGGAACACCAGACTCGGTCATGGTCGGCACATCGGGCGCCTCCGTGTTTCGTTTCGCGGTGAGGATTCCGATGCCCTTGACCTGGCCCGATTTGATGTAGGGCAGCGCCGATGGCGTGGAATCGAAGAAGAGATCGACGCGGCCCGAAAGAATATCAGGATAGGCCAAGGCCGGCCCGCGGTACGGAACGTCCAACAAGTGCGTTCCCGTGATCTTCATGAAGGCCGCAGCGACGATGTGCTGCCCAGTCCCGACGCCGACATTCGCGACCGTCAGCTTGCCCGGATCTTTTTTCGCCGCCGCGACAATGTCTTTCGGCGAAGCGTGCGGGAAGGTCTTGCTGCCGATCAGGGTGTAGGAGATGTTGAAGACAAGCGCGACCGGAACTAAGTCCTTGAGCGGATCATAGGGGGGCTTGTTGTAGAGGCCGACATTAAACACGATATTGCTCAAGCCGCCGACGAGCAGCGTGTATCCGTCCGCAGGTGATTGGATGACCGCCTGCGTCCCGACGACCGTTCCGGCGCCGGGGCGATTTTCCACGACGACGGTCTGGCCGAGCCGCTTCGCCAGCTGGTCTGCCAGCGCCCGCCCGACGATGTCATAGCTGCCGGTCGGCCCGACCGGCACGACGATCTTGACCGCGCGGTCGGGATAGGTCTGTGCCCCCGCAAAGCGTGACACAGACGGGAACACGGCAGCACCTGCTGCCAAATGCAGAAAAGTTCGGCGGGGAAGTCTCATTCGATCACCTCGTCGGCGCGGGCGAGCATGGTCGTCGAACTATTGGCAAAAGTCCCAATAGCCGCGAGTCTTGGACGAATTGGACCAATACCAGCACACGTCGATAGACCGCGACGTCGGCACAGCATTGGCGGCGATGACGGCGCCCAGTGTGACACCGTCAAAGACGGCCCCGTAGTAGGGTTGCTGGACCCACGGCCTCACAGGCCTCACGACTGTGGTGGATTTCACGGCCACAGCGCCTCGCCCGCCCACCGCAACATGGGTCCTACGGGTTGCGACGCCTCGATGTCGAATTGCGACGTGCCGGGTTCTGACCGCGACGCGTCGATGTCCGGTCGCGACGTGACGAGTTCTGGTGACGCCTCGATGCCGAACCGCGACGTGACGAGTTCTGATGACGCCTCGATGCCGA
>WNGF01004898.1_pt1 | contig 17313 bp, 12 predicted proteins | sample 5400641 | NCBI WGS metagenome assembly WNGF01 (sample SAMN13153371, study PRJNA577476) | soil metagenome | isolation source: 80 cm soil or saprolite under grassland replicate 2 | place: USA:California | collected 2016-06-15
AGGGCGAACCGGTCCAGGGCCTCTCGATCCATCCATTCTCGCCGGCTGTAGATCGGCCAGGCGAGGGTCGTGGCGACGAGATCGACCAGGTATTCCCGCGCGCTCAGGCGGCGAAGCGGCATGAGAACGTGACCACTTGAACGTGACCCTCGAACGTGAACCCTCGATGGTGTGCCCGGGCGACGGCGGCGCCTCCGTCCTCAGGCTCGACGCCGCAGAGCCCGAAGCGTTACGTGCGGCGCTGCTAGGCTGGCGACGATGCAGGCGCTGATCCTGACGAACGAGTATCCACCGAACGTCTACGGTGGAGCGGGCGTTCACGTCGAGTACCTGACCCGGGAGCTCGCGCGGCTCATCGACGTCGACGTGCGGACTTTCGGGGCGCAGGACGAGCAGAGCGAACGGCTCCGCGTCCGCGGCTTTCCGATCGCGCACGACGTGTCCGCCGCGACCGAGCAGCTCCGGCCATTGTGGTCCGCCCTGAGCCGGGACCTGGGGTTCGTCGCAGAACCGGTCACTGCGGACGTCGTGCATTGTCATACCTGGTACACGCACCTCGGCGGGATCCTGGCCCAGATCGCGTACGGCATCCCGCTGGTCATCACCACCCACTCGCTGGAGCCGCTGCGGCCATGGAAGCGAGAGCAGCTCGGCGGCGGCTACGACGTCACGAGCTGGCTGGAGCGCACGGCCATCGAGATGGCCGACGCGGTCATTGCCGTCTCGGGGGAGACGCGGGCCGATGTGCTGCGGCTGTTCAACGTGCCGGAGGAGCGGGTCGCGGTGATCCACAACGGGATCGACACGGACGAGTATCGGCCGCAGGAGGCGTCAGATGCGCTCGACCGCTACGGGATCGACCGAGCGGTGCCATTCGTCCTGTTCGTCGGTCGAATCACGCGACAGAAGGGCATCGTCCACCTGGTCCGCGCGATCCGCCACCTCGATCCGGGGATCGGCGTCGTCCTGTGCGCCGGAGCGCCGGACACGCCCGAGATCGCGGCGGAGATGGAGGCCGGCGTCGCGGCGGCGCGGGCCGAGCACGCCAACGTCGTCTGGATCCCCGAGATGGTCGACAAGCCGACCGTTCGGCAGCTGTACAGCCACGCCGCCGTCTTCTGCTGCCCATCCGTCTACGAGCCGTTCGGGATCATCAACCTGGAGGCGATGGCCTGCGAGACGGCGGTGGTCGCCAGCGCCGTTGGCGGGATCCCGGAGGTCGTCGTGCCCGGAGAGACCGGCTTGCTCGTCGGGTTCGAGTCGGCCAGTGGCGAGTCCTTCGACCCGCGCGACCCGGAGCGCTTCGCGCGCGACCTGGCCGCGGCGATCAACGAGCTGATGGCCGACCCCGCCCGGCGCGTCGCGATGGGTCGGGCCGGCCGCCGGCGCGCCGTGGAGCACTTCGGTTGGGCAGCGATCGCCCGCCAGACGGTCGAGCTCTACGAGTCGCTCGTCCGGCCCAGCTGATGCCCGTGCGGGCATATGGCCCGACCATATTCCCTCTGGACGACCGTATTCCACCAGGAGATTCCGGTGTGAGCCCGCTGCCGGGGCTTGCGGTTTCGATGGCCTGGGGCATCGGCCGTGCACGTTGGTGCGGCGGACGAGTCCCCACGGAATACGGCGTGACGCACCGGGCCGCAGTGGGCGGCAGCAGGAGTGGTCGATCGGCGGCCGCCGTCGTACTCTGACGCTCCGCCACGTCAGGGCGGGGAACGAGCCGATATCCGACGAACGGGAGGCACCGGCATGGGCGAGCGCGAATTGCGCAGCGCGGGGATCGACGAGGAGCACACGAAGTTCGTCCTCCCGGAGGAGCGGATCCCCAGGACCTGGTACAACATCACGGCCGATCTTCCGGTACCGCCGGCGCCCGTCCTCCATCCGGGGACCGGCCAGCCGATCGGGCCGGCCGACCTGGCTCCGCTCTTCCCGATGGCGCTCATCCGACAGGAGGTGAGTGCGGATCGGGAGATCGAGATCCCCGAGCCCGTCCGGGAGGCCTACCGCCTGTACCGGCCCAGCCCCCTGGTGCGAGCCCGCCGGCTGGAGAAGGTTCTCGACACGCCCGCTCACATCTACTTCAAGTACGAGGGCGTGAGCCCGGCCGGCAGCCACAAGCCCAACACCGCGATCGCCCAGGCCTTCTTCAACAAGGAGGAAGGCACGCGCCGAATCGCGACGGAGACGGGCGCCGGCCAATGGGGCAGCGCGCTGTCGTTCGCCGCGTCCCTCTTCGGCCTCGAGTCGAAGGTCTACATGGTCCGCGCGAGCTACGACCAGAAGCCGTATCGGCGAATTCTCATGGAGACGTACGGGGCCGAGGTCGTCCCGAGCCCCAGCGAGACGACCCACTACGGTCGAACCGTCCTGGCCGAGCATTCCGACAGCCCGGGCTCCCTGGGGATCGCGATCAGCGAGGCCGTCGAGGATGCCGCCACTCGCGACGACACGAAATACAGCCTGGGCTCCGTCCTCAATCACGTCCTGCTGCACCAGACCGTGATCGGCCAGGAGGCGATCGAACAGATGGCGATGGCCGGCGAGGAGCCGGACCTCATCATCGCCTGTGCCGGCGGCGGATCGAACTTCGCCGGCCTGACCTTCCCGTTCCTGGGCCAGACGTTCCGGGGCGGCCGCGCCTACCGCGTCATCGCGGTCGAGCCTGAGGCGGCGCCATCGCTGACGCGGGGCGTCTACGCCTACGACTTCGGGGACACGGGCAAGCTCACACCCCTCGTCAAGATGTTCACCCTGGGCTCGGGCTTCATCCCGGAACCCATCCACGCCGGCGGCCTGCGCTACCACGGGATGTCGCCGCTCGTCAGCCTGCTCAAGGAGCACGGCGACATCGAGGCCAGGGCCGTCCACCAGGGGGCGGCGTTCTCGGCCGCCGTCGCGTTCGCCCGCGCCGAGGGAATCCTGCCGGCGCCCGAGTCGGCGCACGCGATCCGGGTCGCCATGGACGAGGCGCTCGCAGCGCGGGCCTCCGGCCAGAAGCGCGTGATTCTCTTCAACCTGTCGGGGCACGGTCATTTCGACCTGGCGGCCTACGACAAGTTCCTTCACGGCTCGCTCGAGGACTACGAGTACGCGCCGGACGAGGCGGCGCTGGCCGCGCTCCCGGCGGTTCAGGCCGGCTGACCGATGCGCGGAGGCCTTCCCTCGCGCATCGGCCGTTCGCCATGAGCGAACCAGAGGCGAACAACGAGTTTGGCGCCTGGCGAATTCTCCCGCTTTGATACGCCGCCGAGCACGTTACGGTTGGATGAGGCGGCCGACGAGGATTGAACGGAGCTACGGCCTGCCAGATGCGGGTCGCGCGATACGGGTTACGCCGGCGGCTCCGGTTTGCGGATCTCCGGCAGGAGCGGCTTTCCGGTGATGAGACGCGTGGCTCGGCCGTGCGTGAAGAAGCTCCAGGCCCAGCGGACGAGCACCACGAGCCGGTTGGCAAAGCCGACCAGATACAGGATGTGGACCACCAGCCACAGGACCCAGGCGGGAAACCCCGAGAACCGCCGGAAGCGGCCCAGGTCGGCCACCGCCTGGCCTCGCCCGATCGTCGCCAGGTTGCCCTTGTCCTTGTAGCGGAACGGCTCGCCCCCCCTTCCGTCCAGCCGCCCCCGGATCACTTTCGCCGCGTGCCGGCCGGACTGGATGGCGCCCTGCGCGACGCCGGGAACGAGCTGGTCGCCCCGCCAGGACATCCTGGCGAGATCGCCGACGACGAGGACCTCGGGATGGCCCGGCAGGCTGAGGTCGCCCGCGACCTCAATACGTCCGTCACGGTCGGTCGTGGCCCCGGCGGCCTCGGCGACCGCATGGCCGAACGAAGTGGCCCGCACGCCGGCGGCCCACAGCACGGTCCGCGCCGCAAGCCGCTCCTCACGATCACCGATCTTGAGGGTCACGCCATCCTCGTCGATCGCCACGACCGTCGTGCCCGTCCGGACCACCACCCCGAGCCGTTCGAGCGCGAGGGTGGCCTTCCGCGAGAGGCCCGCCGGAAACGACGTGAGCACCCGATCGACCATCTCCACGAGGACGATCCGTGCGTCCGGCGGGCGGATCGACCGGAAGTCGCGCCGGAGCGTGTCGTGAGCGATCTCGCCGATGGCCCCCGCCAGCTCGACCCCGGTCGGCCCTCCGCCGACGATCACGAACGTCATCCAGGCCTCCCGAAGGGCCGGGTCGGCCTCGCGCTCGGCTGCCTCGAAGGCGATGAGGATCCGGCGCCTGATCTCGGTCGCGTCCTCGATCGTCTTGAGACCCGGCGCGACTGGCGCCCACTGATCGTTGCCGAAGTACGCGTGGCTCGCGCCGGTCGACACGATGAGGCTGTCGTAGTCGATCGGGCCGCCGTCCGACAGCATCACCTGTCGGCTGTCGAGCTCGACGCCGGCCGCCTCGCCCAGGATGACGGTCGTGTTCTCTTGCCGCCGGAGGATGGAACGGAGCGGCTGGGCGATGTCGCCCGGCGACAGCGCGCCCGTGGCCACCTGGTACAGGAGCGGCTGGAAGAGGTGGAAGTTCCGCCGGTCGACGAGGGTCAGATCCACGCGCCGATCGCGCCCGAGCTCGCGAGCCGCATACAGCCCGCCGAACCCGCCGCCCACGACCACGACGCGGTGCACTGCCCTCGCGAGTCCAGTGGCGTCCGTCACGCATCCACGATAGAGCGAGGAGCCAACGAACGAGGCGCGTGAGTGGTGGCTCACTGCTGAGGGGGCGTCGGCGGTTGCGGGTCCGGTCACGAGCCAGGATCCGCTGTGCAACCCGGCGCGGGTACAAATCGCTCATCGCGACCGATCAGCCAGCTCCACAAGGGCCAAGTGGCGCGATCGCGGCCCGATCGCGACCCCGGTACCTGTCGGACTGCTAATCCTGGGGTGTTTCGGGCTCTGAGCAGGAGGCCCACACTGTGGAGACGGCGGTGGGAGCTCCAGGGCCCCGAATACCCGCCGGGCGGGGACCGTGCGGGTCAAGAGTCCCTGTTCGGGGTCGATCCGCAGAAATCCCACGGTCTTCTCATCGAAGTCGGGCGGATATGCGCCGGACGGGTACCGACTGCCGGGCGAGTCAGGGTGGCCCACGACCCGCCCACATGGGCGCTTGCGCCCGAGCGTCGGATCGTTTACGCTGCAAGCCCCAATCAAACGTTCGTTTGATTGAGAGGCGGGGACACGCCGGCGATGGGGGATCCAGGACCCCACCAGTGACGACGAACACGGAGACGAGCACGAAGACGAGCACGACGACGCGCACCGCGCCGCTGCTGACCCGGCCCAGGGAGGCCGAGCTCCTCCGCGTCGCGACCCGATTGTTCCGGTCCCGCGGCTTCCATGCGACCTCGATGCAGGATCTCGCCGAGGCGCTCGGCATGAACCGCGGCAGCCTCTACCACTACATCGAGTCCAAGGACGACCTGTTGTGGTCGATCGTGTCGGGCGCGCTCGATCGACTCTGCGACAGGGTCGAGCCGATCCTCGACGCCGACGCTTCGGCCGTCGACCGCCTCCGCCGGGCAATCGGGGAGCACCTCGCCTTTGCCGCCGAGCACGGCGACGAGCTGTCGCTGGTCCAGATCGAGCTCCGCTCCCTCGCCGAGGATCGTCGACGCCAGATCGTCGCCCGGCGCGACGCCTACGAGGCGCGCTGGCGTGCGGCGATCCAGGACGGGGTCGCCTCCGGCGCTCTTCGAACGACCGATGTCCGTCTCACCGGGATCGCGATCCTGTCGGCCTGCAACTGGTTCACGCAGTGGTATCGAGAGGACGGACCTCTGACCGTCGACCAAATCGCGGAGGCGTTCGCCGACCTGTTCGTCGGGCCAGGGGCAGCGGCCGCATGATCCCGCGGTCGGCGGCATGATCCCACGGCTCGAATCGGCCGTGGTGCTGGGAGCCGGCACCATGGGCGCTCAGCTCGCCTGCCTGCTGGCCGGATCGGGAGCGCGCGTCCGCCTCCTGGATCTCGATGCGGCGACGGCGATCGGCGGCCTGGAACGGGCGACCAGGCTCCGCCCGTCGCCGATCTATCGCGCCGATGACCTCGAGCGCATCCGGGCCGGTGGCTTCGAGGAGCTCGAGGCGGCCGCGGTGGACGCCGACTGGGTGATCGAAGCCATCGTCGAGCGGCTCGAGCCCAAGCGTGCCCTCTTCGAGCGCATCGACACCGCCCTGGCGCGACTCCCCGCCGACGCCGGGGTGCCGCTCGTCAGCTCGAACACCTCGGGAATCTCCATCTCCCGGATGGCCGAGGGTCGCAGCGAGCGGTTCCGCCGGGCGTTTATGGGGACGCACTTCTTCAACCCACCGCGCTACGCCCGGCTGCTCGAGCTGATCCCAACCGCCGACACGGACGCCGATCGCATCGCCTGGATCGAGGACGTCGGCAGTCGTCGCCTCGGGAAGGGCACCATTCGGGCCAAGGATCGTCCGGCGTTCGTCGCCAACCGGCTCGGCGTGCACGGCCTGCTCAGTGCCCTGGCGCTGGCCGGCGAGACCGGCCTGGGAGTGGACGAGGTCGATGACCTGACCGGGCCCCTCATCGGCCGGCCCAAGAGCGCGATCTTCCGGACCCTCGACCTCGTCGGCCTCGACGTCGCCGTCGCGGTCGCCGACCACTGCCACGAGGATCTCGTCGACGACCCCGAACGCGAGCGGTTCGCCGTGCCGTCCGTCCTGCGGCGGCTGGTCGATGAGGGTCGCCTGGGCGAAAAGACCGGAGCCGGCTTCTATCGAAAGGACGACGGCGAGATCCTGGCGCTTGACCTCGAGACGCTCGAATACCGGCCGCGCCGTCGCGCATCATCGCCCGCCGTCGAGCTCGCGCGCACCGAGCCGGATCTCCGCCACCGTCTCTCGGCGCTCGTCGACGCGGCCTCCCGCAGCCCGCAGGATCCCGCGGCCACCTTCCTGTGGCGGCTCATCGCCTCCGAGCTGGCATATGCGGCGGCGGTCGGCCCCGAGGTTGCCGACGATGCCGAGGCGGTCGACCGTGCGATGCGCTGGGGCTTCGGCTGGGAGCTCGGGCCGTTCGAGGCGTGGGATGCCCTCGGCCTCGACAACATGGCGGAGCGGCTGCCCGGCGCCGGATTGGCAATCCCGCCGCTGGTCGAACGGGTTGCGGCGGGATCCGGCCGGTTCCACGAGGACGGTCGCGCCCTCGACTTCGCGACGCTCGAGCTGCGCCCGACTGGCGGGCGACCCGGAAGCCTGAATCTGGACGCCGGCAAGCGCGCCGCGCCGGACCTCCCGGCTAATGCTTCGGCCAGCCTGGTCGATCTGGGAGGCGGGATCCTGGGCCTGGAGCTCCACGGCAAGCTCAACGTCATCGGCCTCGACACGCTCGACCTCCTGCGGCGCGGCCTCGATCTCGCGGCGGCGCGCTACGACGGCTTCGTCGTGGGAACGCGCGCGGCGGACTTCTCGGCGGGCGCGAACCTGGCCCTCATGCTCATGGAGGCCGAGGAGGGCGAGTGGGACGAGCTCCACCGGGTGGTCCGGCGCTTCCAGGCGGCGACCACCGCAATGCGGCTGTCGCCGGTGCCCGTCGTCGTGGCGCCGCGGGGCCGCACCCTGGGTGGCGGGACGGAGCTGAGCCTCGCCGCCGCCCGCCGCCAGCCACTGGCCGAGACGTACATCGGACTCGTGGAAACGGGTGTCGGGCTGATTCCGGCCGGCGGCGGCTCGACCGCCATGGCGCGCGATGCCGCCGAGCGCGCCGCCGGGGAATCGAAGGCGGACCCGTTCGCTTTCTTCCGGGCGAATCTCCAGATGATCGCGACCGCCCGCGTGTCGACCTCCGCGGATGAGGCTCGCGCGCTCGGCCTGTTCGGGCCGGCGGACCTCGTGACGGCCGACCCTGACCGCCAGTGGGCCGACGCCTCGGCCGCGGCACGTCACCTCGCCGAAGCAGGCTACCGAGCCCTGGCCGATCTGCCGTTTCCGGTCGTGGGCCGGCGGGGGATCGCGGCCGCCGAGGCGCTCACGTACAACCAGCTCCTGGGCCGCCAGATGAGCGAGCACGATCGGACCATCGTCCTGGAACTCGCGCGGGTCATGAGTGGCGGGGACGTCGCCGAAGGAACGCTCCTCCCGGCGGCGCACCTCCTCGACCTCGAGCGTGAGGCGTTCGTGCGCCTCCTCGGCGAGCGTCTGACCCGGGACCGCATCCGGCACACCCTCAAGACCGGCAAGCCGCTCAGGAACTGAGCGCGGATCAAGGACCAACCACCATGCAGGAAGCAGTCCACGCAGCCACGCGAGATGCGGTCATCGTCAGCGCCGTCCGGACCGCGGTCGGCAAGGCGCCCCGCGGCGCCCTCCGCGAGACGCCACCCGAGGCGCTCGCGATCGGGGCGGTCCGCGAGGCGGTCGCCCGGGTGCCCGGCCTGGAGCCGGCCGAGGTCGAGGACCTCATCCTGGGCTGCGCCATGCCCGAAGGCGCCCAGGGCCTCAACATCGCTCGCCACGTGGCGCTCGGTGCCGGCCTGTCGGTTGCCTCGTCGGCGATGACCGTCAACCGGTTCTGCGCGTCGGGCCTTCAGGCCCTCGCCCTGGCGACCCAGTCGGTCGCGTCGGGCACGACGGACGTGGCCGTTGCCGGCGGCATGGAATCGATGAGCTTCGTCCCGATGATCGGCTGGCACTTCGAGCCCGATCCCGGGCTGGCGGCAGAGTGGCCGGGCGTGTTCATCTCGATGGGCCTGACGGCCGAGGAGGTCGCCGACCGGTTCGACGTCGATCGCGACGCCCAGGACGCGTGGGCCCTGCGCAGCCACCAGCGGGCCGCGGCGGCCCAGGACGCCGGTCGCTTCCGCGACGAGATCGTGCCGATCGAGACGCGGACGACGGTCGTTGACGACGGCCGACCTGACATCGTCCGGACGATCTTCGAGATCGACGAGGGCGTTCGCCGTGACACGGACGCCGCCCGCCTCGCGTCCCTCAAGCCGGTCTTCCGCACCGGCGGGGCGGTCACGGCGGGCAACAGCTCACAGACGAGTGATGGCGCGGCTGCCATGGTCGTCATGAGCGGCGAGCGGGCCGCGCGGCTGGGGCTGGAGCCGCTCGGTCGCCTGGTCAGTTTCGCGACGGCCGGCGTGGATCCGGAAATCATGGGCATCGGACCGGTCGAGGCGGTCCCCAAGGCGCTGGCGCGGGCCGGGCTGACACTCGACGACGTGGCGCTCATCGAGCTGAACGAGGCCTTCGCCGCCCAGGTCGTGGCCGTGGTCCGGCGGCTCGGGCTGGACGAGGAGCGGACCAACCCGAACGGCGGCGCGATCGCGCTCGGCCACCCGCTGGGGGCGACCGGGGCCAAGCTGTCGGTCCAGATGCTCTCTGAGCTCGCCCGGCGCGAGGCGCGCTACGGCATCGTCACGATGTGCGTCGGCGGCGGCCAGGGCGCGGCCGGCGTCATCGAATGGCTGGGCGGGCGCCAGCCCGTCCGAGCGGATGCCGCTCCCGGCAAGCAGGCGCCTGACGGCCCGACCACCGGCGCCGACGCCGGCGTCGAGAGTAAGGAGATCTCATGACGGCGATCGAGACCCCGCGCCAGACGAGCCCCGCGCCGGCGCTGCCGGCCGGCGGATCGTTCCTCGTGGCGGCCGCGCCCGCCGGCGACATGCTCACCCCGGAGCGGCTGACCGATGAGCAGCGGGCCATCCGGGCGGCGGTCCTGGCCTTCGTCGAGCGGGAGGCCGTCCCTCGGCGCGACGCGATCGAGGCCAAGGACTACGGGGTCCACCGCGAGCTCCTGGCGACGCTCGGCCGGGACGGGTTCGTGGGCATCGACGTGCCGGAGGCATACGGCGGGGCCGGGCTCGACAAGACGAGCTCCATCGTCGTGGCCGAGGCGCTGGCCGGCGCCGACACATTCGCGGTCACGTGCAATGCCCACACGGGAATCGGCACGTTGCCCCTCGTCTACTTCGGAACGGACGAGCAGCGCCGGCGGTACCTGCCCGGGCTGGCCGACGGGACGACGGTCGGCGCCTACGCGCTGACCGAGCCGAGCACGGGATCCGACGCCCAGGCGATCAAGACGCGGGCGACGCGCGAGCCGGACGGCTCGTGGCGGCTCGACGGCACGAAGCAGTTCATCACCAACGCCGGCTTCGCGGACCTCTTCACGATCTACGCCAAGGTGGACGGCGAGCAGTTCACGGCCTTCCTCGTGGAGCGGAACACGCCGGGGCTGACGATCGGCCCCGAGGAGCACAAGCTCGGCATTCACGGCGCGTCGACCTGCCCGCTCATCCTCGACGATGCCCGAGTCCCGGCCGAGAATCTCCTCGGCGAGATCGGCAAGGGCCACCGGATCGCGTTCAACGTCCTGAACATGGGCCGCTTCAAGCTCGCCGCGACGGCGCTGGGCGCGATGAAGCCGGCGATCGCCACTGCCTACGCCTACGGCCGCGACCGGATCGCGTTCGGCCGGCCGATCGTCAAGTTCCCGCTGGTGGCCGCCAAGCTCGCCGTCATGGCCGCGCGGACCTACGCGGTCGAGTCCGTCGTGTACCGAATCGCCGGCCTCATCGAGGCCCGCCTGTCGGGAACCGAAACGGCCGGCCCGGACGAGGTCAGGGCGGCCCTGGAGGAGCTGGCCGTCGAATGCTCGATCGCGAAGATCGTGGGATCCGAGGAGCTGGACGCCGTCGTCGACGAGCTCGTCCAGATCCACGGCGGATATGGCTACATCGAGGACTACCCGGCCGCCCGGGCCTACCGTGACAGCCGGATCAACCGGATCTGGGAAGGCACCAACGAGATCAACCGGCTGCTGATTCCGGGCACGCTCCTCAAGCGGGCGCTGGCCGGCCGCCTCGACCTGCTGGGTCCGGCGCGACGAGCTCAGGAGGGGCTGCTGGCCGGACCCGGAGCCGGCGGCGGCAGCCGGGGCGATGCGGACGCCGGGCCGGCCGCGTCCCTGTCGGCCGAGCGGGCGCTCGTCGACGGCGTGCGCCAGGCCACCCTCCTCCTCGCCGGAGGTGCGGTCCAGCGGTTCGGCACTTCGCTGGAGGACCAGCAGGAGCTCCTCGCGGGCCTGGCCGACCTGGCGATCGCGGTCCTGACGATGGAGAGCGCGGTCGTCCGGGCCGAGCAGGCGGTCACCGACGCGCCCGATCGGACGGACGTCCATCGGGACCTGGCCCGCCTCGTCGTCGCCGATCGGGTCGGCCCCGCCGAGATCCTCGCCCGTTCCCTGGCCGCGACGGTCGCCGAGGGCGACGACGCGCGGATGCTCCAGTCGGGCACGCGGCGACTGCTCCGCGGCGAGCCGCTGGACCGGATCGCCCTCGTCCGCCGAGTTGCGGCTCACGTGACCGCGGCCGGTGGGTACCCGGCGTAGGCTGGACGCAGGCAGCGAAGGAGTGCGGGGATGACCACGATGCGTCCGTCCACCGAGGGGATCCCGTCCGGAACCCGCCCGTCGCCGGCGGCGCACCCACCGACGCAACCGACAACCATCCCGGCGGCGACGGCCGACCGGCCGTGGCTGGCCAACTATGAGCCGGGCGTCCCGGCCGAGGTCGAGATCCCCGACCTGACCGTGGATGGCATGCTGCGCCGCACGGCGAGCCGCTACCCGGACCGCGACGCCCTGGTGTTCTTCGGCGCCCGAACGAGCTTTGCCGAGCTGGATCGGGCGGTCGATCGCTTCGCCCACCACGTGCGCGGCCTGGGTCTGGTGCCCGGCGATCGGGTGAGCCTCCACCTGCCGACCAGCCCGGCGTTCGTCATCGCCTTCCTCGGTACGTTGCGCGCCGGCTGCATCGTGTCACCGATGAGCCCGCTCCTCGTGGAGCGCGAGCTGGAGGTGCTCCTGCAGCAGACGCGCCCGCGCATCTCGGTCACGCTCGACCTGCTCGTCCGCCGCGTGTCGGAGGCCCGCGCCGCCATGGGCCCATCGCTCGCCCCACCGCCCGGCTCCAGCGGCCTCATCGTCACTGGGATCCAGGATTCGCTGCCGCGGCCGATCCGCTGGCTCTACCCGATCAAAGCCCGCCGAACGAAACGCTGGAACCCGGTCCGCCACACGCGCGAGACGCCGAACCTCTTCCGCGTCGTGCAGGAGGCTTCGGCACAGCCGTTCGACGCGGCGTCGCGGCCCGGCGACGCGGCCGTGCTGCAGCCGACCGGGGGCACGACCGGCCTGCCGAAGGCGGCTGTCCTGACCCATCGGAATCTCGTCGCGAACGTCGTCCAGTCCGCGGCGGTCCTGCCGGGCGGCGACGGGTCGGCCGGCGGGATCCTCTGCGCCCTGCCGTATTTCCACATCTACGGCCTGACCGTCGCGATGAACTTCGCGATCCTCAACGGGCTCACCCAGCTGCTGCATCCGCGGTTCGAGCCGGGCCCGGTCCTCAAGACCATCCACCGCCACCGGCCTCGGCTGTTCCCGGGGGCGCCCCTGTTCTACGCCACGCTCATCGACGACCCGCATCTTGGGCGCTACGACATCCGTTCGATCGAGGCCTGCATCAGCGGCGCCGCCCCGCTGCCCGGCCCGGTCCAGGAGCGGTTCGAGGCGCTGTCCGGCGGGCGGCTGTGCGAGGGGTACGGCCTGACCGAGGCCAGCCCCGTCACGCACGTGAATCCGATCCACGGGCTCCGGAAGCAGGGCACGATCGGCCTGCCGCTGCCCTCGACGGACGCGCGCATCGTCGATCTCGAGACGGGAACCCGGGTCCTGGGCGCGGGCCAGGTCGGCGAGCTGACGATCCGCGGGCCGCAGGTGATGACCGGCTACTGGGAACGGCCCGACGAGACGGCGCACGTGCTCCGCGACGGCTGGCTCTACACCGGCGACGTCGCCATGATGGACGAGGACGGCTACTTCACGATCGTCGATCGGCTCAAGGACCTGATCATCGTGGGCGGAGCCAACGTCTATCCCAGCGAGGTCGAGGACGTCCTGCTCACCCATCCGGCGGTCGCCGAGGCGGCCGTCGTGGGCATTCCGGATGACCGCAAGGGCGAGCTGCCCATGGCGTACGTCGTCCTCAGGGCGGGGTCGACCGCCAGCGCCGGCGAGCTCGCCCAGCACTGCCAGGCGAACCTCTCGCACTACAAGTGGCCGGCCCACATCGAGATCCGGACCGAGCTGCCCAAGACGATGATCGGCAAGGTCCTGCGCCGAATGCTCACTCCCGAGCCGCCGGTGGCGCCGGGCGCGTCGGCGGTGGCGACCCCGCCGGCGGAGCCGCCGCGGCCGGAGCAACCGACGGGCTAGCCATCCGCCGAGCCGCCAGGCTTGCGCCGACCAGAGCGAGCGCCGAGGCGGCCGCCAGGACCCCGGCGCCGATCATGCCGGCTCCCAGGCCGATACGATCGGACAGGAAGCCCATGACGGGCGGATAGAACACCGATCCCGCCACCGCCGCTGCCCCCAGGCCGCCGCTGACGGCCGCCAGGCGGTGTGGGTAGAGGGTCCCGCCAACGACCATGATCATCGGGTACACGGGCCCGAAGAAGAATCCTCCGAGCGTGAAGAGGGCGATCGACACCGGCAGCGAGGGAACGACGACGGCCGCGATGAGCGCCGCCGAGGCAAGGGCCACCGACGCTCCGGCGAAGGCGACCGGGTGGAGCCGATCGGCGATCCGCGAGGAAAGCAGGCGGCCCAGGGTCAGCCCGCCCCATAAGAGCGACAGGCTCGCGGTCGCGATGCCAAGCGGCGCCGAGCTGAGGAACCGGACGAGCCAGTTGGAGACGCCGACCTCCGACGCGACGTAGCAGCCGATCGCGATCGCCAAGGCCGCGAACGGCCACGCGGCACCGGGCTGCGACCGTCGATGGCTCGACCCGGTTCCCGGCGTCCCTCCGAGGGGCTCGACCTGGCGCGTCCGGCCGGATGGCATATGCGTCCTGGCCAGGAGCAGGCCCAGGACCACGGCAACGGAGCCGGTCGCGATCATCACGACCTGCCAGGAGAGTCCGGCCGAGACGAGCTGCCCGACGAGAAACGGCGAGGTCAGCGCGCCCAGGGCGAAGAACAGGTGGAGCAGGTTGAGGGCGCCGCCCCTCGACTGGGGGTACAACGCGAGGAACAGGCCGTTGATCCCGCCGTCGATCGCGCCCGCGGCCCAACCGGTCGGCACTCCGGCGGCCAGGAAGATCACCCAGTTCGGCGATAGCGCCTGTCCGATCAGCCCGATGCCGATGAGGAGGCCGGCGATCGAGAGCACCGCCCGGCGGCCGGAGCGCTCGGTCAGCATGCCGCCACCAAACGAGCCGATGGCGTAGAAGGCGGCGAAGACGAAGAAGTAGCCGCCGACCGCCGCGTCCGTCTGGGCAAAGTCGTCCTCGATCGACCGGATCAGCGCCGGCACGAGGACTCCGGTCCAGCCGATGAGGAGGAAGCAGGCATACCCGAGCAGGGCGACGCCTCGTCGCCGTCGGGACTCGTCTACTGGTTTGGTCACCCGGCCATTCTGCCGGGCGGAAGGTCACGCCGCGGTCGGCGCTCGCCGTCAGGCGATCGACTCGTCCGGGTTGGGCTCGGGATAGTCACCCGGCTCGGAGAACGAGTCGCTCCCAGCTGCCGGCAGGTTGAGATCCGGGTATTCGACGCCCGTGACCGGGTCGCGATGCCAGCCCGCCCGTGGCGGCAGCGGGTTGTAGGCCGGCTCGTTCGGGTCCGACATGTTCGGCACCCAGCCCGGGCCGGCCGGGCTGGCCGGATCGTGCTGGCCGGGGCTCCACTCGAGATGGGCGGGATCGCCGCCGCTCGCGCCCGGAATCTGCACGTCGACCTCGACCTTGCGGACGTTACCGTCGGAATCGAACGTGATCGAACCGCCGACGTCCGGCTGGGCCATGTCGGGCCGGGAGCCCGGGATGTCGTCGCCCATGGCAAGTGCCTCCTACGCAATCGCGACCGGATCCCACGGCCGACGGCCACATCGTGACAGCCATTCGTCTGGCGTGCGTCATCGACCCTGATCGGAGCATCCCGCCTGGCGGCGGCCGACCGGAAGCCCCGGGTATCATGGCCGCTGATGACCCAACGCGGAAGCGCCCCCGTCGAACGCGCCGCCGCCTGCCCGTTCGTGGCCTTCGAGGATGATCGCGACGAGCGCTCGCAGCGTCCGGACCACCGTCATCGCTGCTACGCCGAGTTGCGCCCCGCGCCGCGGGCGATCGCCCACCAGGAGGCCTACTGCCTGTCGGCCAGCTTCCCGGCCTGCCCCACGTTCCAGGACTGGGCTCAGCGCGAGGCGGCCAAGGCTCGTCGAACCGCGGACGAGACGGCGGCCGCCTCGGCTGCCGTGGGGGCCTCGGCCGCCGTGGCTGCCTCAGCCGCGACGGCGGACGAGCCGGCGGCAGACGTCGCATCCGCACCGTCGGAGCCCGAGTCCGGCGTATCGGTCGGCAGCGCGTCGCCGTCGGATGGTCCCGCACGAGGCCAGCCGTTGGCCGATGACGGCTGGCTCTACCGGCCTCGACCGGCCAACCGCAAGTGGGCCGAGCCGCCGCCGTGGGCCGAAGGTGCCACAGGCGATCCAGCCGGGGCCGCCGCAGCGCTGGGCACGTCTGCCCGTGACGAGCCGCCTGAGGCGACCGGCCTGGCCTCGTCGCGCTGGCTCGACGACGGCAGCGGCGGCGCGGATCGCGCACGCTCGGCTCGCGATGCCGACGCGCCGGGGTTCCTGGTCGGACGCGCCCCCGAGGTCGATGACGAAGCGGCGCCCGGTCAGGAGCTGGCCGCCGTCGTGCCGCGTTCGCGCCGGCCCGTGACACGCGGTCCCGCCGGCCGCTCGGCAGCGGCCGGCGACCGGTCGATGACGCGGAAGGCCGTCATCGGCCAGGCACGTCCGGTCGCGCACGTCGAGCGCGACGACGGCACGCCGTCCTGGGAACGGCCTCGTCGTTTCGAGGCGTATCCCACGCTCAAGCGACGCGTCGGCGCCGGCATGCCGGCGATGTCGCGCCTGACGATCGGCGTGATCGCGGTGGTGGTCGCCGCGATTCTGCTCTTCACGCTGCCCGCCCTGTTCTTTGGCGGAGCGAACCAGGAGGCAAAGACGACCCCGAGTCCCTCCGCCTTACGCTCGGCAGCGGCGACGCCGGCCGCACCGGCGGCCCCGACGCCCCTGACGTACACCGTCAAGCCGGGTGACACGCTGGCCAGGATCGCCACGAAGTACGGCGTGACTCAGAAGCAGATCATGGCCGCCAATCCGACCATCAAGGACCCGGACAAGATCGTCATTGGTCAGGTGATCGTGATCCCGACCGGAGGTCCCTCTGACGTCATCGAGTCGGCCCCGTCGCCCTCGGCGGCGTCTTCCGGCTAGGGGGCATCAAGCCTGAGACTGGATCGGGGTCGGCCGCCACGAGTCACCGTGGTGGTGGCCGGAAGCTCTCCAGGGAGCTGATGACGTCTCCGGCCACCGAGAGGGCCCGGATCGACCGCATCCAGGCATCGCCGGGCCACACGCGACGAACAAGCCGTCGCGGGCCTCGTAGAACGTCGAGAACGCTTACCGTCGGTTGGGCGATCCATCGACGCTCGTCCCCTCCTTCCGCTCATCTGACGCATCGAACGATGCGCGCGTTGACATGATTTCGCGGGGCAACGAGAAGGGTCGTTGGAACGCCAGCGACGAGGGCTGGAAACCTTGGCTTCCTGCGAAAGAGCCCCGCCCGCGTCCCCGGAGGGGTCACCTGGGCCTGGTTGCGATCCGGCTTGTTCCGGAATGCCCGGCTAGCGGGGAGCCAGGTTGATCGCGGTGATCCGGCCAGCCTCCACGCGGAACGTCGCGTCGATGTGCTGCGTCGGCGCACCGGGGCGAATGACGACGAGGTCAGTCTCGTACATGTTGCCGGTATCCCGGACGTCGCCCGGGATCATCTTGAGACCCTTGTCGCCGCGGAGGAACCAGCCGCCGACGCGGTCCCGTCCGCGGAGAGTCTGCGCGCTGTCGCCGACGTGCACCCGCATCTCCGTGCTTTCGTCCATCAGCGCCACGGCGGCCTCGCGGTCGCCCGCGTTCAGGAGCTCGAAGAAGACCTCCATCGTGTCGACTGCACCCATGATGCGGGCAGTGTACCGACGAGCCCGCCGGTCCGCCGCGGGCAGAGGCCGCCCATGGCTGCTGTCGGTGAACGCCCGCCGGGGCTGGAAGCCGCCGCCGGCCCCGACGAGGCTAGAAGCCGCCGCCGGCCCCGCCGCCTCCGAACCCGCCACCGCCGCCCATTCCGCCGCCGCCCCCCGAGGATGGCGCGCTGCCGATGGTGCCGATGACCGTCATCATCGCCCCGAAGTTCGGGATCGCCGAGCTCGACATCAGGCCGC
>WNGF01004901.1_pt1 | contig 17311 bp, 19 predicted proteins | sample 5400641 | NCBI WGS metagenome assembly WNGF01 (sample SAMN13153371, study PRJNA577476) | soil metagenome | isolation source: 80 cm soil or saprolite under grassland replicate 2 | place: USA:California | collected 2016-06-15
AGGTCGCGACCGTGCTCTCGTTCGGCCAGGACCCGCGGTGGCGATCCGCGCTCGTCGAGGAGGTGCGCGCGAGGCCGGGTGAGCTCGTACTCGATGTCGCGACGGGCACCGGCCTGGTGGCCGATGCGCTCCGGCGCCGGTACGGGTGCCGGGTCGTTGGCCTCGATCAAAGCGCGGACATGCTGCTGGCCGCGCGCAACGGCTCGCCGCTGGTGCACGCCCGCGCCGAGTCGCTGCCATTCGCTGACGCGACCTTCGACCACCTCACATTCACGTATCTGCTCCGCTACGTCGACGACCCCGCGGCGACCCTGCGCGAGCTCGCCCGTGTCGTGCGGCCAGGTGGGCGCGTCGCGACCCTCGAGTTCGCGGTGCCGCGCGACCGTGTGGCGTTCGCGCTCTGGCGCGTGTACACGCGGCTCCTGCTTCCTCTCGCGGGCCGGCTTGTCTCCCCGCAATGGGGTCGCGTCGGAGCCTTCCTTGGTCCGAGCATCGAAGGTTTCTACCGCCGGCATCCGCAGGCCGCGCTGGAGCGGTATTGGCGCGCCGCGGGTCTCGCCGACGTGCGTGTCCGGACGATGAGCCTCGGCGGCGGCACCGTGATGAGCGCGACGAAGCGCGCGGCGCCTGAGATCGTGGAGCCGCTCGGCGCCTCGTTCTACGCGCTGCGGCCGGGCGGATGGCGTGACTACTGGACCCTGCTGCATCCGCCGTACACGGCGTGGCATCTGTCATACGTGCTGCTCGGCGCGGCCACGGCCGCGGATCCAGACCCGCGGATCGTGCTCGGCGCCCTCGTCGCGTTCGCGCTCGCGGTCGGCGTGGGCGCGCATTCGTTCGACGAGCTGCGCGGCCGACCACTGGGTACCCGCATCCCGGCCGGCGTGCTGCTGGGCTTCGGCGCGACGGCGCTCGGCGTCGCGGCGCTGCTCGGCGTCGTCGCCTCGGCCGCTCTGGGTCCCCCGTTCTTGGCGATCGTCGCGGTCGGGGTCGGCCTCGTCGTCCTGTACGGCGTCGAAGCACCGTTCGTCCATACGGATCTCGGCTTCGCCCTGGCGTGGGGCTCGTTCCCCGTCCTCGCGACGGCCTACGCGGTGCACGGCGACGCCGTGGCAGCGGTGCTCATCGCCGGCGCGGCGGCGCTGCTGAGCCTGGCGCAACGGCGGCTCTCGACCCAGGTGCGCGCGATCCGCCGCCGGGCCGCGTCGGTCACGGGCGAGGTGCGCTACAGAGATGGGCGGCGCGAGCCGATCGACGCGGCGGCGCTCATCGCGGCGCCTGAGGCGGCGCTGCGGCTGATGTGGATCGCGCTCGTCGCGCTGGGCGTCGGCGCGCTGCTCGCGCGGTGGGTGCTGCGTCCCTGATACTGCGTCCGCCTGACAACCAAGCGGGGGGAGAACACCATGAGCGCTGGCAAGAACACGTTCGGCCACGACCTCGTGAAGTCGTGGGGCTGGCTCGATCCGTTGGCGAACCTCTTCGGCGCGATCGTCACCGGCGTGTACAAGATCCCGGGGGCGCGCCTGATCAAGGACCTGCTGCACGGCACCTGGCCGCTCCACCACCCGTTCCATCCGGCGATCACCGACCTGACCATCGGCGGCTACACCGCGATGGTCGCCGTCGACGCGCTCTACGTCGTCACCGGAGAGCCGGGGCTGCTACGGGCAGCGGACTTCGTCCTCATCGTTGCGTTCATCACCTCTCTCGGCTCCATCGTTTCCGGCCTCACGGACTGGAACGACACGGTCGACGACGAGCGGCGCACCGGCATGCTCCACGGGCTGCTCATGCTCTCCGCCTCGGTCCTGTTCGTGATCTCGCTCGTCATGCGCGTCAACGGCGGGATCGACGTCCGATCGACCGCGATCGCGCTCTCGACCATCGGCTGGCTGGTCCTGCTCACCTCGTCGTACCTGGGCGGCGAGATGGTGTTCGGCTTCGGCACCCAGATCAATCGCCAGGCGTGGAACGACGTGCGCGGCGGCTGGCAGACGCTCGAGCTCTCCGCCGCGGCCCTCGAGGACCGCAAGCCCCAGGTCGGAAAGACGAAGCAGGGCGTCGACCTCTTCGTGACCAAGCTCGACGGCGCGATCTACGCGATGGCGAACACGTGCACCCACGCCGGCGGGCCGCTGAACGAGGGCACCTGGGTCGGATCGGATCGCTGCGAGATCCAGTGCCCGTTCCATGCGTCGCGCTTCTGCGTGAAGGACGGGAGCGTCCACCGCGGGCCGGCATCGTTCAAGGAACCGGTCTGGGAGACGCGCGTGAACGAGGCAGGCCGGATCGAGGTCCGCGCCAAAGATTGAGCTGACGAGGCGGGCTCAGTCCTTCTGCGCGACCGCGATGTAGAAGCGCGAGAACGCCGACTCCTCGGTCAGGCGCAGCCCGGCCCCGGCGCAGAGCGCGCGGAGCTCCTCCCGCGTGTTCACGCGATTGCCCCAGGTGAGCTCGTACCACTGGGCGAGCGCGGCGAAGCGCTCGGGCATCCGGCGCAGCTCCTCGTCGCTCTCCGGGTACACCTCGTCGAAGATCACGAACGCACCGCCTGGAGCGAGCGCGCGGGCGACCGCGGCGAACGCGGCGGTCTTGGTCGCGGGCTCGATCTCGTGCACGACGAGGAAGCTCGTCGCGATGTCGAACGCGCCGTCCTCGGCGAGCCGTTCGGCGCCCATGAGCCGTGCCTCGCAGCGATCGCTCAGGCCGCGCTCGGCGATGAGCCGCCGCGCGAGAGCGATCGAATGCGGCTCGTTGTCGACGCCGACGCAGTGGATCCCGGGGAACCGCTCGGCGAGGTGCGCCACCGCCCAGCCGCCACCGCAGCCGACATCGAGCACGCGCGCGCCGGCCTCGAGTCGGGCGCGGAGGGCGGGCAGTCCCGGGAGCACGCGATCGGTGAAGATCCGTGGCAGCGAGCTCAGACCCTCGGCGATCTCGGCCATGAACGCCTCGCCGTGCTGCTGGTAGGGGACCCGCGACCCGTCGCGGAAGCGCCGCGCGTACTCGCGGTAATCCTCGCCGACGAGCTGGTGCACGCGAGCGGCACGTCCGAGATAGGAGGTCGCTTCGGGCCGACCGAGGATCTCGTCGAAATGCGGCGCCATCCGCCACCCGGGGCCGGCTCGGTCGAGCAGCTCGAACGCGAACGCGGTGCGGCAGAGGACGTCGGTGTAGAAGGGGTCGGTCCGCAGGCGGCGGGCGAGATCGGCGGCGGTCAGCCCGGGCTCGGCCGTGATGGTCTCCCAGAGGCCGAGCTCACGGGCGATCTCGATGAGGTGGGTCGCGTGGTAACCCGCGATCAGGTCGTAGAGGCGAGTGACCTGCGTCGCGAGGGTCGGCTCCGTCCTATCCATGCCGGTGGCGGCATGCTAGGGAAGCGGGGCCGGACCCTCGCGGGCGTTCTAGACCGAGAGCAAACGATCGAAGAACGAGCGGTAGCGCTGGAGCGCGACGCGCATGTCCTCGGTCGACATCTTCCCGGAGCGCTCGAGCTGCGATTCGATCTGCTTCTGCTGGTCCGCGAAGACGGTCGCCAGCTTCTGGATGACCTCGCCGACGAGCGTGTCGGCCGCCTCGACCGAGCGACGCGGCTCATCGACGAAGCCGGCCTGGACCTCCTGCCAACGCGAGCGATAGCGCTCGGCATCGTCGCGAGCGAAGAGCGGCGTCGACCCGTCATGCTTCTCGTTGGGCATCCGCTCGGCCGCGGGTCCGCGGCGCTCGTCGTCGGTCTCGGGCTCGTCCGCGACGGCGCGGTCTTCGCGGGTCATCGCCGCACCTCCGTGTGATCTTCGTGCGCGCGCTCGTCGCCGACGCGATCGCCGTCGCGCCCGACGCGCTCCCTCTGCTGGGTCCGTTGTGCCTGCTGCGTCTCCGCCTGCTGCGTGCGTTCGGCGCGATCGGTGCGCTCCGAGCCACGGTCGTCGCGTCCGGTGCGCTCCTCAGCCCGCTCGCTCCGCTCGCCGCGTTCGGCGCGCTCGCCGGCCGGCGGCGCGCCGCCGTTCAACAGCTCGCGGAAGAGCTCGCGGTAGTGGATGAACGCCTTGCGGAGCTCCTCCGTGCCGACCGGACGGCTCCGGTGTCGCTCCGCGATCTCGTGGGCCGTGCGGTAGTGATCGACGACCGCCGGGTGATCGACCGAAATGTCGGCCGTGCGCTGGTCGAAGTCCGCCATCGGGTAGCCCTTCGCCTTCATGACCTCGCCGACCAGCCGGTCCGCCTCGGCGATGGTGCGCGAGGGGTCGTCGACGAACCGCGCCTGCGTGGTCTTCCACTGCTCCGCGTAGCGGGACCGCTCGCGCTCGTCCAGCGGCCGGATCTTGAGGCGCTCGACCCGCTTCTGCCGTGCGGCCAGCTCGGATTCGGCCTTCGAACGGTCGCCGTACTCCCTGACCGCGCGTTCGTACTCATCGCCGAAGTGCTCGCGCAGCTGTCGCGAGCGCTGCCGCTGCGCGACGAACAGGATCGCGATGGCGATGGCGGCGACGACCACTATGACGATGGCGATCTGCGTCGCTGTCATGACGTCCTCCTTGTGCTGAACGTGAGCACGCCACGCAGACCGCGTGCCCGCGCGCGCTGCCGCGTGCGCACTCTTCGGTAGCGCGCCGATACGGCGGCCGCTCGCCCGGCCGCGCGAGACGCTATAGGTAGGCGTCGAAGTGACTGCCAGCCAGACGCGCGACCTCCTCGAGCGCGCCCCGCTCCTCGAAGAGATGCGTCGCCCGAGCGACGACCGCGAGCTCTGCGGGGCCCGCGAGCTCGCTCATCGCCTCGCGGTTCAGGGCGAGCACCCGTGTGTCGCGCTCGCCCACGATGAGGAGCGTGGGAGCGCGGACGCGACGCAACGCGGACCCGGCGAGGTCGGGACGACCGCCGCGCGACACGACCGCGCGGACGGATGGCCGTTCGGCCGCGGCGACGAGCGCCGCCGCGGCACCGGTGCTCGCCCCGAAGTAGCCGAGCGGAAGCTCGCCGACCGGTGTGATCTCGGCGAGCCGGTCGGTCACCGCGACGAGCCGTCTGGCGAGCCGGTCGATGTCGAAGCGGAGCTCGGCTGTCCGCTCGTCCTCACGCTCTTCGGCGGCGGTGAGCAGATCGAACAGCAGTGTCGCCAAGCCGTGATCGCGCAGCGCCGCGGCGACGCGCTGATTCCGGGGGCTGTGACGGCTGCTGCCGCTTCCGTGGGCGAAGCAGACGACGCCGTGGGCGGCCGGCGGGACCGACAGGACGCCCTCGACAGTCACGCCGTCGAGCGCGAGCTCGAGCGCACGCTCGGCCGCGCCGCTTCGGATCGTCACCGCGCGCGGGCCCCGTCGCCGCGTGCTTCGGCGCGCTCCAACGCCTCGCGGACGACGTCGTCGCTCACCGCGGCGAAATCGTCGTAGTGGAGACCGACGGCCCTGAAGCCTTGGAGCTCACCGAGGCATATGACCGTGTCGGCCTCTCCGCGGAGCGCCGTGGCCGTGTCGACGGCGCAGACCGGCACCGCGACCACGACGCGGGCCGGCTCGTCGCGGCGGATCGAGCGGACCGCGGCGGTGGCGGTGGCGCCGGTGGCGAGGCCGTCGTCGACGATGATCGCCGTTCGGCCGCGCAGCGGGACCGCCGCGGTGTCGCCTCGATAGCGCCGGGCCAGGGAGTCGAGCTGCGCGCTCGTTCGAGCCCCCGCGTCTTCGATCGTCCGCCGATCGAGCCCCGTCGCGTCGACGATGTCGTCGCGGAGAACGACCACTCCTGGCGCGACGGCGCCGAAGGCGAGCTCCGGCTGCCACGGGACACCGAGCTTGCGGGCCACCACGATATCGAGCGGCGCGTCCAGCTTGCGAGCGACCTCCGCCGCGACCACGACGCCACCGCGCGGAAGGCCCAGGACCACCGGATCGGCGAAGCGTTCCTCGTGCAGCCGTTCGCCGAGCAACCGCCCAGCCTCGATACGGTCCCTGAAGATCACCTTCCGAAGACCCGCAGATGCTGTGCCGATGGCGATCCGATGGTGTGACGCGACGGATACACGGCCTCGGCGACCGCCGAACGTGGCACCGGCCCTGCTGTTTCAGCGCTCGAAAGCAGCGGCATAGGAGGGTGCTCCATGGCGACCGCCAAGAAGCACATCGATATCGAGGTCCCCGTCAGGACAGCCTACGACCAGTGGACCCAGTTCGAGGATTTCCCGCGTTTCATGGAGGGCGTGGGATCTGTCAAGCAGCTCGACGACAAGCGGCTTCACTGGAAGGCGACGGTCGGCGGGCGACTACAGGAGTGGGATGCGGAGATCACCGAGCAGCGGCCGGACGAGATCATCGCCTGGCGCAGCATCGGCGGCACCCCGAACGCCGGCACCGTGACGTTCGCGCCGTCGGAGAAGGGCACCCGGCTCAGCCTCATGCTCGAGTACGAGCCGCGGGGCGCGGCGGAGAAGACGGGCGACATCCTCGGCGTCCTCGACCGGCGCGTCCAGGGCGACCTGGCTCGGTTCAAACGGTTCATCGAGGAACGACGTGAGCCGACCGGCGCATGGCGCGGCACGGTCGAAGGCGGCCGCGTCGAAGGGACCGAGACCCCGCACCGCGTCTAGCCGCCCTGCACCCTCGCGTTCGAAGAGGCCGACGCGATCGCGCCGGCCTCGCTCATCCGTATGGTGCATCACCGGGATCGCTCGGATCGATGCGCCGATCGAGGTGGATCCAGACGGCTCGCGCGTAGCGGAAGACGACCGGCGCGAGCGGCAGGAAGAGCGCACCGCTCGCGACGAGCACCCACTCCACCGACCACCGGGTGATCGCGAGGACGGCGAAGAAGAGCGCACCGGCCAGGACGATGGAGAGGCCGTAACCGATCGCCATCGCGCCGACGAAGTACCCGTGCTCGCGTTCGAAGAGGAGCCCGCACACTCCGCACCGCTCCGGCATGTCGATGAGCCCCGTGAACAGCGCACCACCGTGACAGCGCGGACAGCGGAGCGCCGCGATCGAGCGAAGCACCGGCCCGCGTCAGCCGGAGCGCGACGCTCCGAAGAGGGCCAGGAACGTCGCCTCCGCGACGCACACGTTCTCGAACTCACCGAGATGCAGGCTCTCGTTCTCCGAATGAGGACTCGATTCGGGGTCTTCGACGCCGGTCACGAGCAACGCCGCCTCGGGGAACGTATGGGCGAAGCTGAACAGGAATGGGATGCTGCCGCCCTGCCCGATATCGATCGCTTCGCGATCCCATGCCGCGCCAAGCGATCTCTTGAACGCGTCGTACGCGGGCCCACTCGTGGCGCTCACGAACGGCTCGCCGATCGGGCCGCGCGTGATCCGGACCTCGACGCCCCATGGGGCGTGGTGTTCGATGTGGGCGACGAGCCGGTCCTGGGCGGATCGGGCGTCCTGGCCGGGCGGGATGCGCATCGAGATACGCGCCGTCGCGACGGGCCAGATCGTATTCGAGGCCTCGCTCACGGGCGTCGCATCCAGACCGATGATCGAGATCGACGGGCGCCGCCAGAGCCGAGAGGTCAGGCTCCCGTCGCCGATCAGCCGGACCGAAGGTCGCGCACCGACGTAGCGGCGCAGCTCCGGCTCGGCGAGATCCAGCGGATCGGCATCCTCGTTGACGATGCCCTGCACCGCGACACGACCCCGATCGTCGTGAAGTGAGGCGATGACCCGGCTCAAAGCCATGAGCGCGTCAGGGACCGTTCCCCCGTACTGACCGCTGTGCACGGCATGGTCGAGCACGCGCACTTCGACGGTGCACATGACGTTGCCGCGAAGCGTCGTCGTGATCGCCGGTTGACCGATCCGCCAGTTGGACGAGTCCGCGATGAGCACGGCGTCGCACCGGAGCCGCTCCTTCTCCATCTCGAGGAACGCCGGCAGATGATCGGAGCCCGACTCCTCTTCGCCCTCGATGAAGAGCGCTACGTTCGCGGGCGGCCGGCCCTGGTACGCGCGAATGGCCGCGAGGTGCGCCGCGATGCCGGCCTTGTCGTCCGCGACGCCGCGCCCGTAGAGCCTGCCGCCACGCTCCGCGGGCTCGAACGGGTCGCTCCGCCAGGGCTCGCGTGGTCCGGGCGGCTGGACATCGTGATGCGCGTAGAGGAGCACGGTCGGCGCATCTTTGGGCCCCGCCACGGTCCCGACGACCGCCGGGTGGGCACCCGGTGCCTCGAGGACGCGGACGTCCGCGCCGGCGGCGCGGAACAGCTCAGCGGTGAGCGCGGCCGAGGCGCGGACCGGCGCCGGATCATGACCGGGCGCGCTGAGCGATGGGATGCGCGCCAGCCGCTCGAGCGCGGCCCGCACCTCGGGCATGAGCGCGCGGATCTTCGGCCGCAGCTCGCGGGCGACCGTCCCGACGTCCACGAGCGCGGAGTTTAGGCGCGGTAGTCGCGCGCGCTCACCGGGGAGAGGAGCAGGCGCGGATGGCGCAACAGAGATGGCCGGGCGCCGATCCGCGCGGCGATGTCATCGAGGTAGTCAAGGAGATTGACGCGCATCGGATCGGTGCCCGTCGCGCGCGCTCGCTCGACGCGCGCGTCGATCTCGGCGCGCATCGCGGACTCCGACGGCAGTGCCCCCCGGCCGGCGAAGACCGCGACGACCCAACGGGCCTGGATCTCCGCGATCGGGAAGACCGGGCCCTCGACGCGGCACATCCCGACGAACGCGAGCCGGCGCACGGACGGCGGGAACACGAGACGGTAGAGCGCGAGGGCGCCGTCGCGCCGACCCGGCACATCCGCGGGCAGGAACGGGAACTCGACCGCGTGGCCGGTCGCACAGATGACCGCGTCGGCACGGGCGCTCGTTCCGTCCGAGAACCGCACGCCGTCCGTCCCGAGCGACGCGACACCGCCACGGTGGACCACGATCCGGCCTGAGGCGATCTCGTCAAGGATCTCGATGCCAGGCGTGCGTTTCGAGGTCACCCGGTCCAGAGCGAAGCCCCGCGCCCGGTATTCGCCGCGGAGGGCGAGCCACATCCACCGGTCGCGAAGGACCGCGGGGAGCGCGCGCGCGAGGCGAGTCGCGCGATGGTCGAACGGGCGGCCGCGATACAGCCGCGGCGTGAACGTCGGCATGTCACGGATCGCGAGATGGACGGAGCGTGCGACGCCGGCAAGCTCGCACGCGATGTCGTTCGCGCTCGATCCTGCCCCGACGACGATCACCGCCTGGCCGGCGAACGGCTCGGGCGTCCGGTAGTCCCGCGAGTGGACGATCGATCCGGCGAACAGCTCCCGGCCGGGGAGCTCCGGGACGATCGCGCGCGAGAACAGGCCGGTGCAGACCACCGCCGCATTGAACGGCTCGCCGTTCACAGCCCAGCCGCCATTCTCCGACCGGAGCTCTCGGACGGGCGTCGAGAATCGGATCCGCCCGCGCAGCTCGAAGCGATCCGCGAAGCGCTCGAGGTAACCGAGGACGGCGTCCCGCCCGGGGAAATGCGGGAGCGACTCGTCGAACGGAAGGTCCGAGAACGCCGTCTTCTGCTTCGAGGTGTTCGTGCGGAGCGACCGGTACGCGAGGCCCGAGCCCTCGCGCCACAGGCCACCGAGGCCACGTTCGCGCTCGAAGACGACCGGCTCGAAGCCCGCGTCGGTCAGCCAGCGCGCGGTGACGAGGCCGGCCGCACCGGCGCCGATCACCGCCACACGGTCCACGGCGGCAGTATCGGTCGCACACTTGACGGGTGACCGACCTCGGGAGCGAAGCGGCGCTGCGACTGCTCGAGCTCGGCGCGCTGGAGATCCAGGGTCGGATCCTGAGCGCGTCGAACGCGACGTTCGTGGGTACGGTGCGTCAGGGCGATCTCGCGGCCGAATGCGTGTACAAGCCGGTGCGCGGCGAGCGGCCGCTCGAAGATTTCCCCGATCGGACACTCGCGCGACGCGAGCGGGCCGCATTCCTCGTCTCCGAGTCCTCCGGCTGGAGCGTCGTCCCGCCCACCGTCCTGCGACGCGATGGCCCGTTCGGCGCGGGAATGGCCCAGCTGTGGATCGACATCGACGAAGCCGCCGACGTGTGGGCGATGGTCGGTCAGCCGGATGAGCGGCTCCGACGGATCGCGCTCTTCGACGTTGTGGTGAACAACGCCGACCGCAAAGGCGGGCATCTGCTCCCGACCGCCGACGGCCACGTGTACGGCGTCGATCACGGCATCTGCTTCGCGGTCGAGCCCAAGCTCCGCACCGTGCTGTGGGATTGGCGCGGCATGCCGATCGCGCCCGTGGAGCTCGACGTGCTGCGCCGCCTCCGTGTCGCGCTCGACGGGCCGCTCTGCGAGGCGCTGCTCAGGCTGCTGACCGAAGGTGAGGTCCGCGCCACCGTCGCGCGGCTCGAGCGCCTGCTCGCCACCGGCCGGTTCCCCGAGCCCGACCCCTACCGCATGGTGGTGCCCTGGCCGCCCTTTTGAACCCTGCTCGCTTTTCGCCGCCGTCGCCTGTGATTCAGGCGGCGGCTTCGGCCACCTCGAGCAGCGCCCGGACCTGGCGCACGAGATCGTCCACGTCGAATGGCTTCGCGATCACCTCGCGTGGTCCCTTGCCCGGGAGCGCCGAGGCGGCCCGGGCCGGGTCCGCGGTGAGGAACAGGACCGGGATGCCGGCCAGCGCGTGGTGGTTCCGGACGACGTCGTACACATCGATGCCGCTCGCGCCGGGGAGCTGCACATCGAGCACGAGCAGGCTCGCCACGGATCCGGCCACCGCATCGACCACGAGCGCGCCGTTGCTGACGACGATCGGCTCCATGCCGAGCTCGTCGCGCAGCGCAGCCGCCACGAGGGCGGCGATCGCATCGTCGTCCTCGGCGATCACGACGACCGGCGCTGGAGTCGCGCCCTCCTTCACCTCATCCTTTCCGTCGTGAGCGACCTCCGCTTCGGTCTCGACTTCGGCACCTCGAACAGCGCCGTCGCGGTCGCGGATGGTCCGGAGGTGCGATTGCTGCCGCTCGACCCGATGAGCGGCGAATCGATGCCGAGCGTGCTGTACGTGCGCCGCGATGGGTCCGTCCTGGTCGGGCATCCGGCGATCGATGCTTTCCTCGCCGACAACCGTGACCGCGGACCGCTGCGGCGGGAGGTGAAGCTCCTGGGCGTGCGCGTGGCCTCGAGCGTTCCCGGCGTCGCTCCGGTCGAAGCGCACATCCTCGCCGATCCCAGTTCGCCCGGACGATTCTTCCAATCCCTGAAGACGTTCCTCGGCGATCCGCTCCTCACGTCGACGAACGTGTTCGGCGACGCGCGCGGGCTCGAGGACCTGATCGCGATGCTGCTGGCCGAGATCTTCGAACGGGTCGAGGCGCTCACCGGCGTCCGCCCCACGAGCGCGACGCTCGGACGGCCGGTCGAGTTCGTCGGCGGCGCGGCGGTCGAGGAGCGGGCACGCGGGCGTCTTGAGCAAGCGGCGCGCCTGGCCGGCATTCGTGAGGTCCGGTTGGTCGAGGAGCCCGTCGCCGCGGCGCTTGCGGCCGACGTCCCGGCCGGGCTCGCGCTGGTCTTCGATTTCGGCGGCGGGACGCTGGACCTCTGCGTGACACGCCGCGAGGACGGGGAGATCCGAGTGCTGGGGACCGCGGGCGCGGACGTCGCGGGCGACCGGTGCACACAGCTCCTCATCGATCAGCTCGTCGCGCCTCATCTCGGTGCCGAAATGGAATGGGGGCCGAAACGGCTGCGCCTCCCCCGTTTCATCACGAGCACGATCGGCGACTGGCGCGCGCTCTCCGCCCTGAACGAGAAACCGATCCTGGATGCGCTGGACGATCTGGTGCGCGCGGGCTGGCCGAAGCGGGAGCTCGCCGCGCTGCGCAGCGCGATCGAGCTTCAGCTCGGCTACGAGATCTTCGCTTCCGTCGACGCGACGAAATGCGCGCTGTCGACCGAGCAGCTCGCGCTGTTCACCTTCCATCGCGGCGCAGTCGATCTCGACAGCATGGCCTCGCGTCGCGCCTTCGAGCTCACGATCGCGCCGCTCCTGAAGCGGGTCGACACCGCGATCGATGAGGTCCTGGCGCGCGCGGAGGTCGACGCGGATCAGGTCATCGAGATCGTCTGCACCGGGGGTTCGAGCGCGATCCCCGCGGCACGCACGCTGCTCCAGCGGCGCTTCCCGAAGGCCCGGCTCCGGGACGCGGCCGCGCACACGGCGGTGGCGGCGGGGCTCGCGCGGGCCTGACCACCGTCGACGGATGGACGGCGACCGGCAGGATGGTCAGGCGGCCGTCTTGCCTGTGTACGCCGCGCAGAGCATCCCGTAGTACGTCGGGGCCTCGTAGCTGAGGAACTCGCCGCGCCAGCCGTCGTCGAGCGCGCCGTGGAGCATGAGCATCTGCCAGTAGCTGTCGGCCTTCCCCTCGACGGGCAGCGCCGGGTCCATCCGCAGGAGCCCACCGAGGTCGTCCGCCTTCACCAGTGCGACGACCTGCTCGTCGAATTCGGCCGACTTCGGCGTGAACCCGTACGGCCCGTTCGCGTCGTGCCCGTGGCCATGGTCGCAGCTCGCGATCAGCGCGACGCGCCGCTCCGAGGCGCCGGCCGCTCGCGCGATCGCGCGGCCCGCCGCGACGTGCCGCTCGTAGGGCAGATCGCGCGCGGGCGCCATGACGACCGTCGCCACGGGCGGTTGCGATCGGCCGCCCATGAACCAGAGCGGCACGAGCACGGCCCAGTCCATGGGGAACGTGGCGGCGGCCTGGTCGTTCGCGCCGTAGCTCACGCCGACGATCGGCACACCCTCGGCGACCACTTCCTCCCGGATCGCGAGCGCGAGCGCGCGGTCGGCGGCGACCCGCAGCGCGACGTCCGGGTGCCCGTCCAGCGCGCCGGCGACCGTGCCCGCGACGACGACCGCCATCGCGCCCTCGACGTGGACGTTGTGCGGCGTCAGGACGATCGCGACATCGGGTCGCGTCGCCGCGAACCGGCGACCGAGCTCCTCCATGCCGCGCCGCGTGACGAGCGCGAGGTCGCGTTGCTCCGGAGCGCACGCCTCCGCGATGGCGATCCCGCCATGCGGCGCGATGCACGCGAACACGAGCGGCACCGAGCGAGAGTAGGCGACGGCCTCAGACGAGGTCGGGCTCAGGATGGCCGAAGCGCGAGTCGCGCGGGCCGGGCGGCCGAAGGGAGTCGAGGATGTCGCGCACCTCGAAGTCAGCTGCGGCGACCACGCTGTCCGCCGCGCCGTAGTACACCCGGATCCGTTCCTCCGAGTCGTCCATCGGCACATGGCCGCACGTGAAGATGACATCGGGGAAGATGCCGTGGGTCTCGTACGGCATTTCGGGACGCAGGATGGGCTCATCGCTCCGCCCGAGCACCTTCGATGGATCATTACGATCCAGCAGGACCGCGCCGAGCGAGTAGCGGAGCTTCGAGTCCACGCCGTGGTAGATCTCGACCCAGCCGTTCGCCGAGAGGAACGGGACGGTGCCGGCCCCGGTCTGCCGCTCGTCCCATTTCCCCTGGCGCGGCAGGACGAGCGGGCGGTGGAGACCCCACGGCAAAGCGCCCTTCGGCATCGCGATCCAGATGCCGAGCACGTGCCCGAACGAGCTCGGCATCGGCCTGGTGAACGCGACGGGACCACCCCGCCACTTCTCCGGGAACAGGACGAGGTCCTTCTGATCAGGCGGCAGCACGGTCCCAAGCTTCTGGTACCGGTGAAAGTCCTCCGTGACCGCGAGGCTCGTCGTGATCCCGACACGCGACACCGACACGTACGTGACGTGCCACAGCCCATCGATCCGCGCGGCACGCGGGTCCTCGCAGCCGAACTCCTCGAGATCGGTCGTCGGCGCGATCGACGGCTCGTCATCGACGACGAAGCGCAGCCCATCGTCGCTCCACGCGCAGCGAAGGTGGGACACCTGGGTCAGGAACGTCGCCTTCCGTCCGAGCCTCGGGTGCGTGAACCGCACGCCGCGCGGGTCGCTCGTGTCCAGCCCGGGCAGATCCTTCGGGAGGAACACCGGGACGTAACGAAGCTCGGGTGAGCTCGCCTCCGGATCTCGCATCGCGATCCGCACGACGTCGTCCCGCTTGTACCCGCCCGGGAGGGCCACGAGCTTGGGGTGCAGGCCTGAAAGATCGAGCGTCCGCGCGTCCGCGGGCGGATCGACGTCGCTACGTGGGCGCTCGGCCACCCGGACCAGGAGCGCGACCTTGTCGCCGATCCGGGCCGCGGCCGGGTTCAGCACGCTCACCACCTCGAATCCCGGCTGGGCCGGCGGGACGTCGTCGCACGTCAAGAGCGGCCGATCCCCGACGCGCTTGGCGATCTCCACGGTCATATCGGATCGACCAGCAGGTTCCATGCACGGCGACCGATACTGGCGGAGGTGGGTCCCCGGCTCGCGTTTCCGCGGCCCGCGACGCTCCTGCCGGTCCTGATCGTGATCGCGGCGTGCGGCCCCTCGCCCGCGGGGATCGGTCCGAGCGGTCCGTCGCCGGGACGCAGCGCTCCCGCGACCCAGAGAGCGAGTCCGACGCCGTCGCCGACCCCGTCCCCGAGCCCCACCCCACCCCCTCGGCCGCCGGCCATCCGCGACGAGGTCGTACAGAGCCGGCTCATCGTCCCGTGGGACATCGCCTTCGCCCCTGACGGGCGCATGTTCGTCACCGAGCGCGTGGGCAACGTGCTCGTCTTCGCGAGCGGCGACACCGGCGCGCCGCGGATCGCGAATCTCGCGGTCGACGCGGTCCAATCGAACAACACGGGGAAGAACGAATCCGGCCTGATGGGCATCGCGCTCGACCCCGCGTTCGCGGGCAACGGCCTGATCTACGTCTGCGCGACGCGGGCCGATCCCGAGGCCGGCGGCGTCATGAACCAGGTGCTCCGCTATCGCTTCGACGGCGGCGCCTGGACCTTCGACCGGTACGTCATCCGCACCGGGATGCGCGCCGGAGCCGCGCACGACGGCTGCCGGATCCGCTTCGATCGGACCGGCAAGCTCTGGATCACGATGGGCGAGTCGGGCATCGGCGCCCTCGCCCAGGATCCGAACTCACTGAACGGAAAGCTCCTCCGGATCAACGCGGACGGCACGATCCCGGAGGACAACCCCACCCTTCCCGGTGCGGCCGCGCGTTCGGCGGCGTACTCGTGGGGCCACCGCAACCCACAGGGGATCGCGTTCTCGGGCGATCGCGTCTACGACGTCGAGCACGGCGAGGACGATGACGACGAGATCAACCTCATCGAGCCCGGCGCGAACTACGGCTGGCCGATCGTGCACCAGACCGGCGGGGCCGCGCGCGGCATGAAGGATCCGCTCTGGTCGTCGGGGAACGTCACGTTCGCGACCGCCGGGGCCACGTTCGTCAGCGGCTTCCCGTGGGGAAGCTGGAGCGGGTCGCTGTTCGTCGCGGCACTCAAGGATGAATCACTGCGTCGCTTCACGGCGGATGGGACGTCGGTCGCCCCGCAGGAGGTGCTGCTCCGCGGCAAGTACGGCCGGCTCCGCGCCGCGGTACAGGGACCGGACGGTGCGCTCTACCTCACCACGAGCAACCGCGACGGCCGGGCCGCTCCGGGCTCGGCGGACGATCGCATCGTGCGCGTCGTCGCGTCGCAGCCGTGACCCGTGGTGCCTAGCAGACCGCCTCGATCGTACTGACGACGCTGTCGAGGTCGAACGGCTTCGGGATCACCGCGGCTGCGTCGAGCGCTCGCCGCTCATGATCGAGACGACCGGCAGCGGACAGCAGCACGACCGGAACGTCCTTCGCCCCGTCGGCGAGGTGACGCTGCTTCTCGCGGAAGGTCCAGCCGTCCATCACGGGCATCATCAGGTCGAGCAGGATGACGCACGGTAACCAGTGCTCGAGGATCTGGAGCGCCTCGCGGCCGTTCGCCGCGCACTCGACCTGGAACCCTTCGTCATCGAGCGCGATGGACAGTGTTTGCCGGATCGGCTCGTGATCGTCGACGACGAGCACCTTATGCACGCGATCCGCTTCTCCCACCTTGCGGAACACTACTCCGCGGGCGGATGTCGACCCGACGAGCGGGCGACCGAGCTCTCGAGTAGGCCGCTGATCGTCGGATCGCCTTCGCGGCGACCCGGACGGACCTGATCCCAGGTGCACTGCCGCGGATCCTTGTCCGGCCGGAAACGCAGGAACCGAGTGCCATGGCGGAACCGCTCAGCCTCCATCTTGTCGAAGCGGACCTCGCAGACGATGGTCGGCCGCACCTCCGTCCAGTCGAGGTCCTTGCCCTGGCTCCAGCGGCTCAGGCCACCGGGCGCGCGGCCCGCGCCGAGGTGACCTTGTTCGACGAGTGGCGGGAGGCGCCGCTGGAGCTCCTCCTGAAGCTGGCCGGTGATGCCGGAGGTATGCCCGACGAAGTCGAGCGTGCCGTCGTCGTCGTAGAGGCCGAGGAGGATCGTCGCGATGCGGGTGCCGTTCGTGCGATAGCCGACGATGACGCAGTCGCAGGTCTTGTGGTGTTTGACCTTCACGACGGCGTCGCGTGAGCCGGGCCGGTAGGCGAGGTCCGCGCGCTTGCAGACGACGCCGTCCAAGCCGATCGCCTCGAGCCGCTCGAGCCACCGCTCCGCGAGGGCGCGATCGGTCGTCTGCGGCGACAGCGTGAACCCCGCGGCGAGCCGCTCGAGCTCCGTCCGACGCTCGGAGAGCGGACGAAGATGGATCGGGTCGCCCTGCCAGAGCAGGACGTCGAACGCGATGTACGTCGCGGGCGTCTCCGCGGCGAGCTTCCGGATCCGGCTCTCCGCGGGATGGAGCCGGAGCTGCATCGCGTCGAAGTCGAGCGCGCCATCGCGTTCGATCACGATCTCGCCGTCGAGCGCCGAGTGCGGCGGCAACCGCTCGCCCAGGGGCCGCAGCTCCGGGAAATAGCGCAGCAACGGCCGGCCGTTCCGGCTCCAGAGCGCGAGCTCGCCTCCGTCGTTCTCGAGCACGCCGCGGAACCCATCCCACTTCGGCTCGTAACGCCAGCGGTCGCCGGCGGGCAGCGTCTCGACGAGCTGCGCCTCCATCGGCGGAAAGGGGACCTGCGGCCCGGGACTGTTCACCGCGAGCGAGGCTAAACGGCCACGCGAGCGCGCGTCAGCGGTGGCTACCGGTCGAGCTCGTTCACATCCTCGGGATGCGGCACGTTCGGGCGCGGCCGGTCGCTGTCGCTCGGCTCGCCCTTGTCGCCGACGATCCCCTCCTGCTGCTCGATGACCCGCTCGACCTGCTGATCCGGCTTGTCGAACGGTTCGGTCGCTGGTCGCTTGCGCATCTGCACCGCTCCTGCTCAATCTCTGGCCTTCGGCCAGGAGACACGCTCAAGGCTGGTGGA
>WNGF01004902.1_pt1 | contig 17306 bp, 14 predicted proteins | sample 5400641 | NCBI WGS metagenome assembly WNGF01 (sample SAMN13153371, study PRJNA577476) | soil metagenome | isolation source: 80 cm soil or saprolite under grassland replicate 2 | place: USA:California | collected 2016-06-15
CACGAGCGCGACGGGCGGCTACCTGATCGAGGTGCGCGGCGTTCCATTTCGCGCGAACCTGAAACCCGGAGCGCTGATCGTAAGCTCGGGGCTCGGTGGAGTCTGGCCGCGAGGCATTCCTGTCGGTACGGTGATCCAGGAGATCAAGACGACCGAAGGATGGGCGCGCACGTATCTGCTACGTCCAGCCGTTTTCCCCGCGGACGTTTACAACGTGATGATTCTCCGTCTCGAGCGCGTCGCGAAGGAATTTGATGGAGTGTGGCCCAGTGTCGCCGCGGCAGACGCAGCAGCGCAGCGAATCGTCGTTGCCGGCGACTCCGCGCTGAAGGAAGCCGCGCTTGCGGAAGCGGCTGCGCGACGCGCGGTTATGGACAGCGTCAACGCAGAATCGTTTGCGCGTCCGGCAACGGATTCGACGGGCGCCGTAATAACTCCCGCACCGCCGGTGCGTCGGGCGCCGAGGCCGGTTGTCCAGGATTCCGGTCCGCCTCTCATTCGGGTACGCGATACGACGCGGCGTGACACCATAAGACGTGACACGTCGCGCATCGATTCGATTTCCGGCAGGCCGCGAGGCTTGAGATAGACGTGGGCGCAACGATCAGAGCAATCATCAGCTTTCTGATATTCGTTCTGCTCCATTACACGCTCCGTCCGCTACTCGGCTGGCGCGCGCCGATGGACTTTCTGCTCATTGCGCTCCTTCTCGCTTCTGTTCGTGTTCGCCCGGGGACGGCCGCGGTGATAGGGTTTGTGGTCGGTCTGGTCTCGGATTCGCTTGCACCGGACGCGCTGGGTGCAGGCGCGCTGGGAATGACGGTCGTGGGATTCTCGGCATCGTATCTCAAGGCCGTGTTCTTCGCCGACAATCTCATGCTGAACGCCTTCTTCTTCTTCGCCGGGAAGTGGATGTTCGACATCATCTACTTCGGCCTGGAGCAGCGCATGCACGGCGTCGAGCTCGCTCAGCAGCTCGTTCTCTGGTCGCCGCTCTCGGCGGCCGTTACGGCCACCGTCGGAGTGCTGCTGCTCTTCCTCATGCGTCCGCTGTTGGAGCCGACCCCGGCGTGAGCTTCCATCCGAACGACGTTGCGCGCCGCGCGAGAGTCAGCTCCGTCGCGCTGGCCGTCGGGTTTGTTCTGCTGATCGGCGCATTCTTCCGCACGCAGATTCTGCAGCACCAGAAGTACGTGCTTCAGTCGGAGGAGAACCGGCTGCGTCCGATTCCGCTGCCGGCGCCGCGCGGGATCATCTACGACAGGAAGGGCGAGATCATCGCCGAGAATCTTCCCGGGTATTCCGTCTCGATCACCGCGCCGAGCGTGGACTCGCTCCGTGCTTCACTCGCGCAGCTTTCGAGCACGCTGCAGCTGACGAAAGATCAGGTGGATGCGGCGGTGAGGAGATTCCGCCGCGCGCCGACACGACCCACCGTTGTGCTTGCGGACGCGTCGATCGACGTCATCTCGGTTCTCGAGGAGCACCGGCTCGACTATCCCCGTCTCATCATTCAGTCCGTTCCGAAGCGATACTATCCCGACGGGCCGTCGGTCGCGTCTTTCGTCGGGTACACCGGTGAAATCACCGAGGCCGAGCTCAACCGGCCGGAGTTCGAGGGTTATAAGCCGGGGCAGCAGTTGGGGAAGGGCGGACTGGAGAAGCAATACGAAGCTCAGCTGCACGGGCGCGAGGGCGTGCGCTTCGACGAGGTCGATGCCCGCGGCCGTCCCGTGCGCGGCGAGGGTCCGCGTCCGGATCTTACTCCTGAAGGCGCGCCGCCGCTGTTCACAAACATCGACCTCGATCTGCAGAAGTTCGCGGTGGCCGTCTTCGGTGATTCGCTGCAGGGCGGTGTCGTCGCGCTCGACCCGAACACCGGCGGCGTGCTCGCGCTTTACAGCGCGCCGAGCTTCGATCCCAACAAGTTCACCGGCGGAATTCCCGCCGAGTATTACAAGAAGCTGCTGACCGATGAGCGCCGCCCTCTGGTAAACAAGGCGGTGCAGGGTCGTTATCCGCCCGGCTCGACGTTCAAGCTCGCGACTGCGGTGACGGGTCTGACGGATGGAGTCGTCAGTCTGACGGATCATATGCCCGTTCCTTGTACGGGCGGATATCAGTACGGCAGCCGTTATTTCCGGTGTTGGGAGAAGAGAGGCCATGGGTCGCTGTCGCTCTACGGGGCGATCAAACATTCCTGCGACGTGTACTTCTATCAGCTCGGACTGAAGATCAAGCTGGCGCGGCTGATTGCCGGAGGCATTTCCCTCGGCTTCCGCGAGAAATCGGGAATCGATCTTCCGGAGGAGAACCTCGCGCGCTTCCCGTACGCGGTTAAGTACTACAATGAGAAATACGGCCGCAACTGGAGCAATGCCGAAACGCTGAACCTCGCCATCGGGCAGGGCGCCAATTCTCAGACCGTCGTGAACATGGCGAAGTTCTACTCGGCACTCGCGACTGACGGCCGTGCTCCGCGCCCGAAAATCGCGCGAGGCTCTACCGAGCGAAAGCAGATCTTCACGCTGACGCCCGTGCAGGATTCGACGATCAAGGCGGCGCTCGCCGGCGTACTCGAAGGCGGCGGCACCGCCGCCGCATCGGCGCTCACCGGCGTGGTGCTCGCCGGCAAAACCGGCACGGCACAGAATCCGGGGAAGGCGGATCATGGATGGTTTATCGGATTCGCGCCGGCGAACAATCCGAAGATCGTCGTCGCAGTGATGCTGGAGTTCGGCGGACACGGCTCGCGGGCCGCGCACATCGCGTCGAGCATCATTGGTCACTACCTGCACGTGCAGCCGGCATCGGAAGCGATCGAGACGGGCGGCTAGAAAGTGCGCCGCATCGTTTCCGACTACCAGCTGCTCATTGCGGCGTCGCTGCTCTCGGTTTTCGGCGTGGCGATGGTCTATTCCGCCGGCCAGACCGACACGCCGACTTATGTCGCCGGACTGTACCGCTCGCAGATCGTCTGGCTGCTGGCCGGTGTCGTCGTCGCGTACGCGGTGACGCGATCGTCGGTCCGCTTCATCGAGTGGATGACGGTACCGCTGTACCTCCTTTCGATCGCTCTCCTCGCGCTGACGCTTGTCATCGGCAAGGGAGCAGGGACGGCGGCGAGCACCAAGAGCTGGCTCGCGATCGGAAGTCACCGTTTGGGGCAACCGTCGGAGATCGCGAAGGTCACCGTCGTGCTCATGCTCGCGCGTGTCCTGGCGTCACGACGCGAGCCGCCGAAATCGATTCTCGAGCTGTGGAAACCCGCCCTCGTCGTCGGCATTCCGTGGCTCATCATCATGCTTCAGCCCGACCTCGGCACGGGCATCGTCTTCATCGGAATCTTTTTCGGAATGCTTTATTGGTCCGGCGTGTCGTGGCCGCTGCTCATCCTGCTCGGTAGCCCGGCGGTGAGTCTCGTCCTCTCGTTCAGCACGGGCCTGTGGGGCGCGTGGTTCTTCGTACTCGTCGCGCTCGTTCTATGGTACCGGCCATATCTCATCGAAGGCATTGTGCTGATGCTCGCTAACGTCGCTACCGGCGTTGTCGCGCCGATCCTCTGGGAGAAGCTCGCGCCGTACCAACAGAACCGGTTGAAAGTCTTTCTCGATCCTTCGCTCGATCCGCGGGCGTCCGGTTATCACGTCATTCAGTCGAAGGTCGCGATCGGGTCTGGTGGCTGGTTCGGAAAAGGCTTCACGCTCGGAACGCAAAAGCGGCTCGCGTTTCTTCCCGAGCAGCACACGGACTTCATCTTCTCCGTTGTGGGCGAAGAGCTGGGATTTCTCGGGGTCACCGCCGTGCTCACGCTGTTTCTATGGTTGTTCTTCCGCGTGACACAGATCTCGCAGCGCGCCAACGATTCCTACTCCAGTCTTGTCGCCTTCGGGCTGATGACGAGCTGGTTCGTCCACGTCCTTGTCAACGTCGGGATGACACTCAACCTGATGCCGATCACCGGCATTCCGCTTCCGTTCTTCAGCTACGGCGGATCTTTCATGCTTGCATGCTGGCTCGGGATCGGGGTGTTGATGCGGATTTCAGGCGAGGGAAGGGGTCAGGCGACCGTACGGGCCTGACCGTAACGGGATAGATTTCCGCGCATGGCCTGGTTTCGGAAGGAGAAAAAGCCACGTCTCCCGCGCCGCGAGAAGCATGAGATTCCGCCGGACGCATGGGAGAAATGCGAGAACTGCGACCACACGGACATTCGCGAGAAGTTCGTGCGCAATCTCAACGTTTGCCCGAACTGCGGTCATCATCGCCGCATACGCGCCAACGAGTACGCCACGATTCTTCTCGACGAAGGCTCGATGGAAGAGACCGAGATCGAGATCCGGTCCACCGATCCCCTGGGCTTTCCGGATTACGAAGCGCGGCTGAAGAAGGCGACTAGCGCTGCCGGTGAAGGCGACGCTATTCTCACGTTCACCGGCAAGCTTGGCGAGATGCCGGTGTGCCTTGCCGTCATGGACTTCGCTTTCATGGGCGGCTCGATGGGCTCGGTGGTCGGCGAAAAAATCGCGCGCCTCGGCCAGGTCGCTCTCGAGAAGAAGTATCCGCTGATCATCGTATCGGCGTCCGGCGGCGCGCGCATGCAGGAAGGCGTGCTGTCGCTGATGCAGATGGCGAAAGCCGCGGCCATTCTTTCGCAGCTCTCGGAGCGGCGTATTCCGTACGTGTCGATTCTCACCAATCCAACGACCGGTGGTGTCTCTGCGAGCTACGCAATGCTCGGCGACGCAATCATCGCCGAGCCGGGCGCGGTGATCGGCTTCGCGGGCCCTCGCGTGATCAAGCAGACGATCGGCCAGGAGCTCCCCGAAGGATTTCAGACGGCGGAGTTTCTTCTCGAGCACGGAATCCTCGACGTCGTGACTCAACGAAAGGAGCTCAAGCAGACAGTCGGGCAGCTGCTCCGTCACATGACCGGAGAAGCGGCGGCGACAGGTTGGTCAACGGCCTGACCGATTACCGTTCGGCGATAGACGCGCTCTTCGCCCGAACCACCGCCGGAACCAAATTCGGCCTCGAGCGGACCGAAGAGCTACTCGACAGCCTCGATAACCCACACCGCAAGTTCGCGTCGATCCATGTGGCGGGCACGAACGGCAAGGGAAGCGTCGTCGCCGCGTGTGACGCAGTGCTGCGCGAGAAGGGGCTGCGCGTCGGACGGTATACGTCCCCGCATCTCGTCGATTTCCGGGAGCGCATCCTGGTTGGCGGCTCGCCGATTACCGAGCGGGAAGTGCTTCGATTTCTCGAGAGGACTACGGCACTCTCGGAAAGGATAGGCGCGACCTTCTTCGAGCTGACGACGGCGATGGCGTTCGATCACTTCGCGCGCGCGCGCGTGGATGTCGCCGTGATCGAGACCGGCCTTGGCGGGCGGCTTGATTCGACGAACGTGCTTGTGCCGCAAGTCGCCACAGTGACCGCGATCGGCCTCGATCACACGGAAATTCTCGGCAGCACACTCGACGACATTGCACGCGAGAAAGCGGGAATTTTCAAGGAGGGCATCACCGCGGTCATCGGTCAGCAGGACGCGCGCATCGCCGGTTTGCTTCGCGACGAGGCGCTGGCACGCGGCGCAAGCTCCGTTATCAGTGTCGGCGAGGCCTACGACATCAGTGACGTGAGCGTCGTCGCGACCGGGACATCATTCTCTCTTCGCACCGACGGATCCGCGCGCCGGCTGGTAATTTCGCTGATCGGAGAGCATCAGGCGCGCAATGCGACAACTGCGGTCGCGACACTGCTCGCGCTCCCGGAAACGCTCATGCCGGATTGGAACGAGATGGAGCACGGTTTCGCGCACGTACGTCTACCGGGCCGATTTCAGCGACATGGAAGATATATTTTCGACGTGGCTCACAATCCCGCGGCGGCTGACGTACTCGCGCGAAACATTCAGCTGCTTTCGCCGCCGCATCCGCGCACAGCGCTTCTGGCCGTGCTCGCCGACAAGGATTGGCGAGGTGTGATCCGCAGTCTCTCGACGTGCGTAGATCGCTTCGTGATGGCCGTACCACCGAGTGCTCCCGGAGAGCGCACATGGGACCCCGTCGCCGCGGTGGAGTTCGCCGAGTCCATTGGAGCCGCCGCCGCGCTGCGTCCGGAATTTGAATCGGCGCTGGAAACCGCAGGGGTTGGAGCTGCAACAGTCGTTGTGACGGGATCCTTCCACACGGTTGGCGACGCGATGTCGCGCTTGCAGGTATCTCCTTTCGAGCCATAGCTTTCCGGAATGTCACAGGGGCCGCTGCCGGGATTCAGGGACTTCTATCCCGACGAGTTCGCCGAGCGCGAGTATATCACTGGTGTTTGGCGTGATGTATCGCGCCGATTCGCGTTCGTGGAATACGACGGCCCACCTCTCGAAAATCTTGAGCTCTATACACGCAAGAGCGGCGACGAGATCGTCGGGCAGCTGTACACCTTCACCGACAAGGGTGACCGCGACGTCGCGCTGCGCCCTGAAATGACGCCTACACTTGCTCGAATGGTTGCCGCCCGCGCTCAGTCACTGCGCAAGCCGGTGCGCTGGTTCTCCATACCGCAGCTGTTTCGCTACGAGCGCCAGCAGAAGGGTCGCCTGCGCGAGCACTTCCAGCTCAACGTGGATATTATCGGCGAAGCGAGTCTCGCTGCCGACGCGGAGCTGCTCGCATGCGCGATCGAGGTGATGCGCTCGTTCGGTCTCACTACCGCCGACGTTCGCGCGAGAGTCTCGGACCGCAGAATGCTCAACGCTCTTCTGGCGGTGACCGGAGTGACAAGCGACCAGCTGCCACAGGTCTACAACGCGATCGACAAGCTCGGTCGCGAGCCGATGGACGTGACGCGCGAAAAACTCCGCAAGGCGACCGGCAGCGTGGACACTGCATTCGCGCTCGAAGATCTGCTCGCGAGAAAGACGACGTCCGCGCTTCGTGATCATCCATCCCTTTCAGGTGAGGCGGCCGATTCGCTGGACCGGATGGAGGAATACTTCGCGCTTCTCGAAGCGCTCGGCGTTCGCGATTGGGTTGATCTCGATCTCTCGATCGTGCGCGGACTCGCTTATTATACGGGCACGGTGTTCGAGCTCTTCGACGCCCGCGGCGAGTTTCGCGCGGTATGCGGCGGCGGGCGGTATGACGATCTGCTCGAGGCGATAGGCGGCACGTCGCTGCCGGCACTCGGCTTCGGGATGGGGGACGTCGTGCTCGGCGAGCTCCTCCGCGCCCGAGGCCTGATGCCGAAGTCCAAAGCTGGGCCGGATTTCTGGGTAGCGTCGGACGATGAATCAGCGTTGCCTCGTGTGATGGCGATCGCATCGGCACTGAGGTCGAAGGGCCGCAGCGCGGAGTATTCGCTCAAGCCACAGTCGCTCTCACGCCAGCTGAAGGCGGCGGTGTCGTCGGGCGCCCGCGAAGCCGTGATACTCAAGAAGGATTCCAGCTCGGTCACAGTTCGAAATCTTGCCGACGGAAGCGAGCACTTCGCAGAAGAGAAATCATTCATAAGCTCCGTCTAACGAACACATGGCAGACGAAAAGAAGCTGACGACCCGCGCCGCCGACTTCAGCGCCTGGTACAACGAGGTCGTGCTCCGAGCCGAGCTCGCGGACTACTCGCCGGTGCGCGGATGCATGGTGATCCGCCCGCGCGGCTATGGAATCTGGGAGCGCATGCAGCGCCAGCTCGACACGATGTTCAAGGACACGGGCCACGAGAACGCGTACTTCCCGCTGTTCATTCCGGAGAGCTTCCTGAACAAGGAAGCGGAGCACGTAGAAGGATTCGCGCCCGAGCTGGCGGTCGTCACGCACGCCGGCGGGAAAAAGCTGGAGGAGCCGCTCGTGGTGCGTCCGACGTCGGAGACGATCATCTACGCGATGTACGCCAAATGGGTGCAGAGTTACCGGGATCTGCCGGTGCTCATCAACCAGTGGGCGAACGTCGTTCGATGGGAGATGCGCACGCGGCTGTTCCTGCGAACGACCGAGTTCCTATGGCAGGAAGGACACACTGCGCACGCGACGCACGACGAAGCCGAAGAAGAGACGCGATGCATGCTCGGCGTCTACCGTGACTTCATGGAAACGTACATGGCGATGCCAGTCGTCACCGGATTGAAAACGGACGCGGAGAAGTTCGCCGGCGCAGTGCGCACGTACGCCTGCGAAGCGATGATGCAGGACAACAAGGGACTTCAGGCAGGGACATCGCACAACCTCGGGCAGAATTTCTCCAAGGCGTTCGATTTCAAATTCCAAACCGAAAGCGGCGGAATGGAGTTCGCTTGGAACACGAGTTGGGGCGTCTCGACGCGCCTGGTCGGCGGACTGGTGATGACACACGGCGACGATAAGGGAATTCAGGTTCCTCCGCTCCTCGCGCCGATCGAGATCGTGATTGTGCCGATCTGGAAGTCCGACGACGAGCAGTCTCGCGTCTTCGAGGCGGCGGAGCGCGTGAGGAAAAGCCTCCACGCATGGGAACGACGCGCTCCCGGCAAGCTGCGCGTCCAGGTCGACTCGCGGATCGGAATAAAGCCGGGCGCGAAGTACTACCAGTGGGAGCTGCGTGGAATTCCAATCAGAATCGAGCTCGGACCGCGGGACATCGAGAAGAATCAGGCGGTGCTCGTTCGCCGGGATACGGGCGTGAAGATCACCGTCACGCTCGACTCGATCGCCGAGGACTGCGCCGACATGCTGCATCAGATACAGGACGCGATGCTGGTTGCGGCGCGCGATCGCCGTGAGAAGAACAGCCATCGCGGCGGAGTCGACTACAAGCGCTTTCGCGAGATCATGGACGGCGACGGCGGATTCGTCTACGCAGGATGGTGCGGAAGCGTGGAATGCGAATCCGCCGTCAAGGACGAAACCAAGGCAACGATCCGGGTGCTTCCCGACGAGGAGTTCCGCTCGGCGAAGGCGCCGGAGACGTGCCTCAAGTGCGGCGGCAAAGCCAAATTCGAGGCCCTGTGGGCAAAAGCGTACTGACGCCGAAGAATGCCGCGCCGGCGCGCGCCGAGCGGATAGGGTTCAGCCGCACGGTGGAGGGCCTGCTGTGCGACGCGGTTCCATTGGAGCGCATCGCGACGGAATGCGGCACGCCGTGCTACGTGTACAGCGCCAACCAGATCAGGACGCAGTATGGAAAGCTCGAGGAGGCGCTCAGGGGTCTCGACCACCGTCTCCACTACAGCGTCAAGGCGAATTCCAACCTCGCCATCCTGCGCCTGATCAGAGAGCTCGGCGCGGGCGTGGACATCGTCTCGGGCGGGGAGCTTTACCGCGCGCTCGCGGCCGGCTTTTCGGGAGAGGACATAGTCTTCAGCGGCGTCGGGAAGACGGAGCGTGAGATGGAGGAAGCGCTCCGCGCGCGGGTGCTTCTCTTCAACGTCGAGTCGGAGCAGGAGCTGCATGTCCTCTCCGCCGTCGCGAAGCGGATGGGTGCCCATGCCTCGGTTGCGTTGCGCGTCAATCCCGAAGTGATGGTGGATACACCGCACCATTACACGAGAACGGGCGGGAAGGGGATGAAATTCGGAATTCCCTTCGACGAAGTTCTGGCAGTCGCCCGTGCCGGCGTCGACCTGCCCAACATCGAGCTGATCGGGCTCGACATGCACGTCGGCTCCCAGATATCGCAGCTGGCGCCGTACGAGGCCGGGTTGCAGCGCCTGCTTCATTTGCGCGGCGAGATCGAGAGCGCCGGGAACATCCGGCTTCGCTACCTTGACATGGGTGGTGGTCTTGCCGTCGCTTATGAGCTCGATGATGCGATCGACGTCGGTGCTTTCGGGAAGGCGATTACCGACCTGCTCGGTTCGCAGCGTCTTCGCATTCTGCTTGAGCCCGGCCGATTTCTCGTCGGCAACGCCGGCGTGCTTCTGACACGCGTCCTGTATCGCAAGCGAAGTGGCGGAAAGAACTTCATCATCACCGATGCCGGAATGAACGATCTTTTGCGACCGTCACACTACAATGCCTATCACCGCATCGAGGCTGTCAAGCAGATCGGCGTCGGCACCGTCGCCGACGTGGTGGGGCCCGTTTGCGAGAGCGGCGACTTCCTCGCGCTCGACCGCCAGATAGACGACGTCGTGCGCGACGACCTGCTGGCGGTTCACTCGGCGGGAGCGTACGGCTTTGTCATGGCCTCGAACTACAACTCGCGCCCGCGGCCGCCGGAGGTGCTCGTCGATGGATCGACGTTCCAGGTGATCACTCAGCGCGAGAGCTATGAAGATCTCGTACGCGCCGAGCTCGCTGCCGAGCGCCAACCGAAGGGGAAGAAGTAATGCGCGTTGGCGTGATCTCGGATACCCACGACCGGCTGCCCGCGATCGAAGCGCTTCTCGGGAAGCTCACCGAGAAGGGCGCGACGATGGTCATGCATGCTGGAGACTACTGCTCTCCGTTCGCTCTCGCGCCCTTCCAAAAAGCCGGGCTTCCGCTGCTCGGCGTCTTCGGCCGCAACGACGGCGACCGCGAGACGCTCGAGGCCACTTCATCGCGCATCATCGGCGCAGAGCTCTTCGAGTCGCCGCACAGCTTCGACGTCGGCGGGCACAGCATTCTGCTCGTGCACGAGATCGTCGAGATAACCAAGCGCTCAATTTCGAAGCACGAGTTCGTTTTTCACGGCAGCTCGCACAAAGTGGAGGAATCGCGTCGCGGCAAGACGCTCCTCCTGAATCCGGGTGAGGCATGCGGCTGGATAACCGGCTCGTGCACCGCGGCGGTCGTCGAACTCGACACGGGAGAGGTCGAAGTAATCACGTTATGAGCAGCCGGATTCTCATCATCGATTTCGGCTCTCAGTTCACGCAGTTGATCGCCCGCAGAGTTCGCGAGGCGAGAGTTTACTCCGAGATTCATCCGCCGACGCGTCCGCTCGAATGGATCCGGGAGTGGAAGCCGACCGGAATCATTCTCAGCGGCGGCCCGAATTCCGTGTACGGCGAGAATGTCCCCCTCGCCGATCGCGGGCTGCTCGACGTCGCGCCCGTGCTCGGAATCTGTTACGGCATGCAGGTCATCGCCCATCTCGAAGGGGCGAAGGTCACTCGCTCCGACAAACGCGAGTACGGGAGAGCGGAGGCGAAGGTTCTCGAGAGCGACGGCCTCTTCGACGGCTTCACCGCAGGCGAATCGCTGACGGCGTGGATGAGCCACGGCGATCACGTCGAGCAGCCGCCGGAGGGTTACGATGTGCTCGCCGAAAGCGCTCGCAATCCGGTCAGCGCGTTCCGCAGCCGGACGCGCCCGATCTACGGCGTCCAATTCCATCCGGAGGTCGCGCACACGCCGCGCGGCGGCGAGATCATCTCCAACTTCCTCTTCAATATCTGCAAGGCCGAGCCGTCGTGGACCCCGGGGAAATTCGTCGAGGACGAAATCGAGAGGATCCGGAAGCAGGTCGGTGGCGCGAAGGTGATCTGCGGTCTGTCGGGCGGAGTGGATTCGTCGGTCGCGGCGGCGCTGGTGCATCGCGCGATCGGGGATCAGCTCACCTGCATTTTTGTGGATACGGGTTTGATGCGGCTTCACGAGCGCGAGCAGGTCGAGCGGACGTTCAAGTCGCACCTCGGCGTCAAGCTCGTTGCCGTCGACGCTTCGCAGCAGTTCCTCCAGCGCCTCGCCGGTGTCACCGATCCGGAGGAGAAGCGGCGGATCATCGGCCACACTTTCATCGACGTATTCGAAAACGCAGCTGCCGACGTCGGAGGCGACGTCTCGTACCTGGTGCAGGGAACTCTTTATCCGGATGTCATCGAGTCGTCATCCCCGAAGGGCGGGCCGTCGGTCACGATCAAGACACACCACAATGTCGGCGGACTGAAGCCGGGAATGGCGTTCAAGCTCATCGAGCCGCTGCGCGAGCTTTTCAAGGATGAAGTTCGAAACGTCGGCAGGGAGCTCGGGCTTCCCGAAGAAATGGTCGCCCGGCATCCATTTCCCGGCCCCGGACTTGGCATAAGAATTTTGTCCGACGTTACGAAGGAGAAGCTCGATCTCCTTCGCGCGGCGGACGCCATTTATCTCGAGGAGATTCGCGAAGCCGGACTTTATGACGAAATATGGCAGGCATTCGCCGTACTGCTTCCGGTGCGCAGCGTCGGCGTGATGGGAGACGAGCGAACCTACGAGAATGTGCTCGGGCTCCGCGCCGTCACGAGCGTGGACGGAATGACAGCCGACTGGTTCCCGTTTCCGCACGACGTGCTGGCCCGGATATCGAACCGGATCATCAACACTCTCCCCGGTATCAACCGGGTTGTTTACGACGTGAGCTCGAAGCCGCCGGCGACGATCGAGTGGGAGTGAGCCGATGACACTTCTGCGCTCAACGGCCGTAGGATAATAGATGCCGACCACACAATCCCCGCCCGCGAGCCCTTCACCTTCGACGCCGCTCGCGTCGGTCGAGACGAAGCCCGGAGCCGCCGCCGTCTACGAAGGTCTGAAAAACCAGAGGTCGGTGCTGCGTGACGAGCTGAGGGAGCTCGGCAACCGGCGCGAGTCGCTTGTCGAGCAGATTCAAAGCAATGGCGCCAACCTCACCGGCTCGGCGCTCACCGGCATCGAGAGTCGAATTGCGACCATCGACAAGAGCCTCGCCGCCGTCGATGCGCAGCTTGCCATCACGGATGCCCAGCTCGCGCAAGCCGCCGCCGTCCCGGGCGCAATCGTTCCCGAACCCGTTGTCCCGGAGACCGGACCGCCGGAGGAGTTCTACGTACTCGGCGGAATTTTTCTCATCGTCGTCGGGCTGCCGCTGAGCGTCGCTTATGCGCGCAGGATCTGGAAGCGCAGCACTGCCGTAGTGATGTCGATTCCCGCCGAGCTGGTCTCCCGGATTCAGCGCATCGAACAGACCGTGGAGACGAGCGCGGTCGAGATCGAGCGGATCGGAGAGGGGCAGCGCTTCATAACGAAAATTCTGGGGGAGCAGAAACTTCCAGCGCTTCAGGCGCGCAACGAGCCGCCGAGCGAATCGTAGCGTCTATCGCTAGACGCCCTTCTCCTGAAGCAGCGCCATGAATTCACTCGGCTGCGTGATCTTGAGGAGACGGTCGGGAACGTCGGCCTCCTTGCTGAACTGGGCGATCTTTCCAAGGACCGGCAGATACTGATTCGAAACCTCGAGCGGCGGGGCGACGATCAGGAAGAAGAAGTTGACCGGCTTCTCGTCGATCGCGTTGAAATCCATTCCGCCGGTTTTCCGCCCGAACGCTACCCGCAGCCTCGAGACGACGAGCGAGCGGCAGTGGGGAATCGCGATGCCTCGGCCGATGCCCGTCGAGCCAAGATTCTCGCGGCGCTTGAGCATCTTGAAAAGCATTCCCTCCGATTTGTCGTCAAGGCCGAGCAGGGAGATCAGCTCCTTGAGAACATCGTCCTTGGATGTTCCTTCGAGCTCCAGCTTGATGGCGTCTTCGGAAAAGAAATCACGTAGCTCCATCGCGTCCTCAATAAATGTGATTCGCCTTGCCTGCCTAACGGCGAAGTTGGGAAGTTAGGCCTGCTTATTCGCACTGTCAAACACAGTCGTTGCAAGCACTTCCGCAGCCATTTAGCTTCCGAATGTGAAGCGATTCCCCTTCGAGACTGCCCACGAAATCCCCCTCTACCTTGCTCCGATGGCCGGGGTGTCCGAGTCGCCGTTCAGACGCCTCTGCCGCCGCTTTGGCGCGGACGTGGTCGTTACGGAATTTCTTTCCGCCGAAGGCATCCGCCGCGAAAATGCAGCGACGCTGGACAAGCTTCGATTTGGACCGGACGAGCGTCCGATCGGTGTTCAGATTTTCGGCGCCGAGCCGGCGGCGATGGCCGACGCGGCGCGCCTCGTGACCGATGTGTTCCAGCCCGAGTTCATTGACATCAACTTCGGGTGTCCGGTAAAGAAGGTCGTGAAGCGCAACGGCGGTTCCGGCTGTCTCAAGGATTTGAATCTGGTCGAACATGTGATCCGGTCGGTCGTCGTCGCCACGCATCTGCCGGTGACGGTGAAAATTCGCAGTGGCTGGAGCGAGGAGACGCGAGATCCGGTGAAGATCGGTCTTCGGTGTCAGGACGCCGGTGCCCGGGCGATCGCGCTGCACCCGCGCACGCGTACGCAGATGTACAGTGGCTCCGCGCGCTGGGAGGAGATCACCGCACTCGTCGACGCCCTCGAGATTCCGGTTATCGGAAACGGGGACGTGAAAACCGCTGAAGACGCGGCGCGCATGCAGAGGGAGACCGGCTGCGCCGCACTGATGATCGCCCGCGGATCGTTCGGCCAGCCGTGGGTATTCGATCAGACGCGTGCGCTTCTGGAAGGGAAGCCCAAGCCCGAAACACCGCCGATCGAGCGACGGTTCGAGATCGCCCTGGAGCATGCGCGCATGGCCGAAGCGTACGAAGCCGACCCGCGTGGGGCGGCGATCGAATTCCGAAAGCACCTCGGGTGGTATGTGAAGGGACTGCACAACTCAGCGGATCTCCGAAAGAAACTTCACGCCGTTGATTCGTTCGGCGACGTCGAGGCGATCTTCCGCGAGTATCTCGAGACGGAAAGGGAGCTGCAGCCCGCGGCGTAGCCAGCGCCAAACAACCTCTCACCAGCCTTTGGTCCAAACGACGACCGCCCCGCATTCCGCCATCGAGCGGTGGAACTGAACAGGAACGGTCGTTTCGGAGTAAACCTCGATCCCCACGATCTCCTTCGGAATAGCCCAAGCGTCAATCTCGTCGGCGGAGAGGTGATCCATGTAGTGGCCATTCACGTAAACTTCCGGCTGGCACCAGCCGTCACGCTGGTTGCCGCCGCGCATCTGCAGCCCTCGCTCGAGGGGATTGATGCGTTCGACACGAAGATTCGGCACGTAATTGAAAAGTTCCGATGTGCGAAACGATCCGTGCCGAGCCACGTCGGCCGCGGTCATGTAGTGGCCCGCTCCGCTTCGCATACGTTCTTCGAAGCCCGTATCCTTTCGCCGCAGCACGCGCGAGGCGACGACTTTGACGGTGTCGAGCATCGCCCTTAGTGTGAAGAGTTTTGTCCGAAGGGCCGGGGCGGCCGAGGTGATGTCGACCGGCCGGCGGTCGGGATAATACCCGACGGCGCGGACCTCCAGCATTCGCGTGCCGGCGGGTGCATCGACAATCGTCCATTCGCCGCGTGCGTTCGAGCGTGTGCGCGGGCCTCCGAGGATGCTGATCTGCGCGCCGGCGACGGGCTTGCCGTCGACAATTGTGACGACTGTTCCGGTGAGGAGCTCGTCGCCGCCACGCACGGACTCGCGAGATGCGGAGGACATATCCCGGCGCGCCTCGCTGTCGCTGGACGCAACGGGTTTTCCCGCGCCGATGTAGAGATCGCGGCGGAGGAAACGGTCGCCCGGCACATCCATCTCTAGTTGTCCAGTGCTGTCTGCTCCGCGATTTGCGCGAAGTGCGATGGTCCCGGCTTTCGGCAGTCCGCAGAGAGCGAACCAACCGGTGTTGCCCGACTTTACTTCGACGCCGGGAATCCGAGGGGTCACTGCGCGCGACTTATAGGTGAGCTCGAGCCATTCACCGAGCACCGATGCGCCCACGACCGGCGAGCCATCGCGCGCGTCGCGCACGATTCCGACGAGGACAGAGCCGGCGTTGGCCGCGCGTGAGCCACAGATCACCTCGTTGAGCCGCGCCGGTGACGGAACCGCAAGGTCGGCTTGAACCGGCTGCTGGTCGACGACAGCGACTGCGCGAAGCGGCGCCTCGAGTCCGAGCGAATCGAGCAGCGGATGAAAGAATCCCAGTGTGTAAGTGCCGTCGGGAACGTCGGCGATCGTGAATCGGCCTTGGGCGTCGGAGATGGCGGTCCGGCCGAAGCGCGGGAGGCTGTCGGCGGCGACGAGCTGAACGGTCGCGTCGGCCAGCGTGGTGTGGGCGATACTGTCGCGCACGACACCGCTCACAGTCGCGCCCGAAGCGCGATGAGCGCTGTCGGAGACCTGACCGCCTGAAACGCGCGTCGTAAGCGCGCCTGCCAGAACGAATGTGAGAAGGATCCGCATCGATGCGATCGACGGTGGAGACAAGGTTTTCAAGTTACAGCGTGAAAATCCCGTGAAAATCATTCGTGATTCGCCGGACGTCGTCCGAGCCCTCTCTATTCCGAGCGCTCTCTATATAGTAGCCATGCCGCTCGCGCGCCGGACGTAAGGGCGCAGCCGATATTTAGCCGCGCTCCAGCACACGCTCACGGACAGCGGTCGCTGCGTGGGTCGGTCTTATTAGCGTGTTGCGCGTCTCCCTATGGCGCATTGCCGTGCAACGCCCTAGAATTGGCGCGGTGTGTTAGTGCAATCGGTCGGAGCTTAACTCCACACTACCTCCCTCACCCGGTACAGCTCATGATCAAGACCCGCGTACTTGTAGTGCTGTTGGGGCTGTTCGTTGTTTCCACCCAACTCTCCGCACAACAGAAAATTGTGACCGGCAAAGTGACAACGGAGCAGGGTGCTCCGCTCCCCGGCGTGTCGGTCATCGTCAAGGGCACGAACGCCCGCGCCTCGACCAACAACGACGGATCGTATTCAATCCACGCCGACGCCGGCCAGGTACTGCAGTTCCGATCGATCGGAACGACGGCCGCCGAGCGCACAGTCGGAGCGGAAAACGTCATCAATGTCCAGCTGCGACGGGTTGCGACGCGCCTGAATACGGTTCAGGTCACCGCGCTCGGGCAGACGACTTCGGCCCGAGAGCTCGGAACGTCCCAGCAGACCATCGGCGGTGACGATATCGCCCAGACGCAGCGCGAGAATTTCGTCAACTCGCTCCAGGGCAGAATCGCCGGTGTGGACGTGACGAGCACTTCCGGCGTGCCGGGCTCTTCGTCGTCGATCACGATCCGCGGTGTCAGCTCCATCAGTAGCAGCAACCAGCCGCTGATGATCATCGACGGGCTGCCGATGGACAACAGAACGCTGAACACCGGTGTTCTTGCGTCCGACGCGCCCGGCTCGGCGACCGCGTTCAGCAATCGCGGCGTCGACTTTACGAACCGCGCGGCCGACCTCAATCCGGAAGACATCGAGACACTGACGGTGCTCAAGGGCCCGGAAGCGGCCGCGCTTTATGGAATCGATGCGGCAAACGGCGCAATCGTCATCACGACCAAGCGCGGCAAGGCGAACGGCGGATTCACCTACAGCAACAGCTTCAGATGGGAAACGACGAGGGCTCGGCCGCAGCTGCAGCAGATCTATGGCCCGACAACGACGTCCGGAACGCTCGGGTCGTTTCAGTATTTCGGCCCCA
>WNGF01004905.1_pt1 | contig 17300 bp, 16 predicted proteins | sample 5400641 | NCBI WGS metagenome assembly WNGF01 (sample SAMN13153371, study PRJNA577476) | soil metagenome | isolation source: 80 cm soil or saprolite under grassland replicate 2 | place: USA:California | collected 2016-06-15
AAGCGCAGAAGCCGTTTTCGTCGGGGAGGCGTTTCACTGGTTCGACGCGCCGGCGGCCGTGCGCGAGATCGCGCGTGTCCTGCGGCCACGGGGTGGGCTCGCGCTGATCGGGAATCAGTGGTGGCACACGGATCCGCCGCTTCCCGAGCGCGCGCTCCAGCTGCTGCGCGCGCCGTACGTGCGCTCCGGTCGCGACGCCGCGCTGGAGACGTGGCCCGACGCCTTTCGCGGCTCCCCGTTCGAGCCGCTCCGCGAGGAGACGTTCCCGTCGGAAGTCGTCGTGGACGCCGACCGGTTGCTCGGCATGTACGCGACGACGAGCTCGCTCGCAGCCCTGCCGGAGGACGATCGCAACGGGCTTGTCGCGGAGGTGCGATCGCTTCTCGCCGGGCCTTACCGGCTGCCGATCCGCGTTGAGCTCACGTGGACGCGGCTGCGCTGAGGTGAAACGTGCGGTCGTCGTCGGCGCGGGCCCGAACGGGCTTGCCGGTGCAATCAAGCTTGCGCAGTCCGGCCTCCATGTCACCGTCCACGAGGCCGCGGAGACGATCGGAGGCGGCTGCCGCACCGCCGAGCTGACGCTTCCCGGCTTCCGGCACGACATCTGCGCCGCGATCCTGCCGCTCGCGCGGAACTCGCCCGCGTTCAGGGATCTGGACGTCGAGTGGGTCGATCCGCCCGTGCCCGCGGCGCACCCGCTCGACAACGACGCGGTCGTGCTCGCGCGAACGCTGAACGGCACCGCGGAGGGGCTCGGCGCCGACGCCGCGACGTACCGGCATCTCGTCGAGCCGTTCGTCCGCGCCTGGCCGAAGCGGTGGTCGCGCTGGGATCTGCTGCGTCTGCGGCCCGGTCTCGCCCGCGGCCTGCTCAGCGCTCGCGCCGTCGCGCGCCTGTACTCGACCGAGCGCGCGCGGGCGCTGTTCGCCGGACACGCTGCGCACTCGGCGCTGCCGCTCGAGTCCGCGGCGACCGCGGGCTTCGGCCTCGTGCTGTGCGCCGCGGCGCACGTGGACGGCTGGCCGTTCCCGCGCAGCGGCTCACAGGCCGTGGTGGACGCACTCGCGGCACGACTGAGCGCGCTGGGCGGCGAGATCGTGACGTCGAGCCGAGTGGACGCGTTGCCGAGCGCCGACGTGGTGCTCTGCGACCTTTCTCCGCACGAGTTTGCGCGTATCGCGTGTCTGCCCGGCTACGCGCCCCGCTTCCGCCACGGGCCCGCGGCGTTCAAGGTCGACTGGGCGCTCGACGGCCCGATCCCCTGGCTGAGCGAAGCCTGCCGCAGCGCGGGGACCGTGCACGTCGGCGGCTCGTTCGCAGAGATCGCGCGTTCCGAGCGCGAATCGTGGGACGGCCGCGGGCCGGGCGAGAAGCCGTTCGTGATCCTCGCGCAGCAGAGCCTGTTCGACGATTCGCGGGCGCCGCCGGGGAAGCACGCCGCCTGGGCCTACTGTCACGTGCCTCAGCGCTGGACGGGCGACGCGACCGATGCGATCGAGACGCAGGTCGAGCGCTACGCACCGGGATTCCGCAGCCTCATCCTCGCGCGCCATGTCATGACGCCGCGCGACTTCGAGTCGTACAACCGGAACGACGTCGGCGGCGACATCGTCGGCGGCGCGAACACGCTGCGGCAGCTGGTCGCGCGGCCGACGCTGCGTCCGTTCCCCTGGCGCACGCCGCTGCGCGGCGTCTACCTCTGCTCCGCGTCGACGCCGCCCGGCGGCGGCGTGCACGGGCTCTGCGGGCTAGCCGCGGCGCGCATGGCGCTGCGGGATGTGCGCTAGTAGCCGTTGCCTCCGGACGTGGTGGTGCCGTTGCCGGGTGTCGTGTTCGTCCCGCCGCCTCCGTAACCGCCGCAGCCGACGGTGACGAGCGCGACGATCGCCAGCAGAGCGGCGAGCAGTAAGCGAACCCTCATGTTCAGGTCTACGGACCCCTCACTCGACCGGTTTTCACGACCTCGAACTCGGAGCCTGTCACGCGGCCGAGCGTGTGCAGGTCGTCGTTGTCCCAGCGCGGGTTCGGCGCGCCGCTGATGAACCAGTTGGAGCCGTTGTCGGCGACGAGCATGCCGTAGCGCTTCAGGGCCGTGAGGACGACCCGCGCCTGCTTCGGGAAACCACGCACGTCGAAGCTCGCCTTCAACCGGACGCGGAGGCCCATCGGCGGCAGATCCGCGTCGGTGAGACTCGAGGCGTAGTGGCGGGCCGGGTAAACGTACGCGCGCCGCGTGCGCTCGACGGTGAAGCGAAGCGCGTGGTCGATGACCCCGCGCGCAACCTCGTCATAGCGCGCCAGTCCCGGGAAGATCGGCAGCCCCGCGGCGTCGGCCGATGTCCAGCCCGCGGGCCGCAGCTTGTTCGATCGCAGGCTCCAGATCGCGCCGGAGCCGCCGCGCCAGCCACGCGGCGTGCGCGTCAGCGCGTACAGCTCGTAGAGCCTGCACGCATCGCGGTCGATGAGCAGCGCGTGCCGGTCGCTGCCGCTCTCGATGTGCACCCGGCGCGGGATCGGGTACGGGCCTTTGTCGCTCTCGTCCGCGTAATCGAACGTCACCCGCGCGCGCGGCGTCCTTTTCGTGACGACGTCGAACGGGATCCCGATCTTGCCGCCGTTGTACAAGCCCGAGCCGAGGTCGGCGTGGAGCCCGACATCGGCGCCGATCGAGCGGATGATCGCGTCCGAGTTCGGCGCGACGGGCAGCGAGTCGACCCGCTTGTTCCACGCGTTCGTCTTCGGGAAGATCGTGCAGCGCGGCGCACCCGGCACGCGGAGCGCCTGAGCGGACGAGCTCGAGAGCGCGACGGTCACACACAGGAGCGGTGCCAGCCGCCTCATCCGAGCTGCACCGCCGGGTAGCGCGCGCGCACGTCGTCCACGTAGGCGGCCATTCGCTCCGCGAGCGGAGCGTCCTTGATCTCGAGCACGTTCTCGGCATTCGACTCACCGGAGTGGGAGAGGTTGAAGCTGCCGATGAAGACGGTGTCGTCGCAGACCGTTACCTTGGCGTGCATGTAGTCGTGCACTGCGCCCGGCGCGTAGGGCGTCGAGCGCTTGCCGGAGAACGATGCTCCCGCGAACACAGCCCGCAGCGCCGGAGCCTTCCACGTCTTGATCGGATTCGCAGCCCACTGCGCGAGCACCTCGGTCATCTGCGTATTGTCGACGGCGCCGGCAAGATCGAGGCGCCGGTCCTCGACCGCCTCGGCGAGCGTGCCCAGGATCGGCCCGGACGTGATCACGGGCGATGCGATGCGGACCCGGCGCTCCGCTCCCGCGATCGCACGCGCGATCCGATGGGCGAGTTTCTCTCCGCGCTTGGGCGAGAACCAGGTGCGGATGCCGTCGACGGGCTCCGACGGCACCTTGCCCGAGCGGGCGACCTGTTTCGTCCGCCAGAGCTGGTCGAAGTCCACGGCGTAGCGCTGAGCAACTGCCTTCGAGTCGACGATCGCAAGGACGTTCTCCTCGCGTGACCAGGAGTCGTCCGTCCAGTTCGTCGAGCCGGTCCAGACGGACGCCCCGTCGCGGATGACGTACTTGTGGTGCATCAGATCGGGCCATCCGGGGACGCCGCACGTCTCGATCGGCAGCGCCTCGATCTCGTCCGGACGGGTCTTCGGCGCTGGCGGGACGCCCACGCCCGGCGGTCTGTCGTCGACGTTGTAGAGCAGCCGCGCCGTCACTCCGCGCGAGGTGGCCGTACGCAACGTCCCGAGCACGATCTCCTCCGTCTCGTCGACGAGGTTGATGTCGTAGATGGCTATGTCGACGGTGCGCTCCGCGCGCTCGATGAACGACGCGAGCAGCCGTGCGATCTCGAGCGCGGACTGGCCTCCGTCGGTGAGGGTGCGGACCTGGATCAGGCCTGTGCGCGCAGCTTCGCCTTGTACGCGCGCTTCGCCGCCTGGTAGCGCTCGAGCGCCTCGGAGGAGTCGACGTCGCCGAGCGTCGGATGGTTCGGCACGAGTCCCTGCGCCGCCTCGACGCCGTACTGCTTTGCGAGAACCGAGCCGAGCGCCTTGACCTTCATCTCGCCGAAGCCGGGCAGTGACTCGATCCGCCGGCGAAGGTCCGCGTCGTCGGTCGCGTCCGTCCAGACACGCGCCGCGTCGCCGTCGTACTCGCTGACGATGGTGGCGCAGAGCTCCTGCACCCGCTTTGCCATGTTGCCCGGGAAGCGGTGCACCGCGGGCTTCTCGCGAAACGTCGCGTCCAATTCGGCGGGATCCATGCCGGCGATCGCCGCCGCGTCGAGCGCGCCGAGGCGCTGCTCGAGCTTGCGCGGCCCGGAGAAAGCCGTCTGAACGGGCACCTGCTGGTCGAGCGCGAAGCCGATCAGCAGAGCAAGCGGATTCTTCGCCAGCAGCGTGTCGGCGGCGGCGTCGCCCGTGAAATGCAGGCGCTCGGGCACGCTTGTGATCCTAGACCAATGCACGCTTAACGTCGGCCCGCGGTGGGAACGCTGGCGGGCATGAGCGATCCGATCCGGGAGACCGCCCGCGGACACGACGACGCGACTCCGGCCCGCGCGCTCGCCGGCGTAACGCTCGTCATCGGCGTCGTCGCAGGGCTGCTGATCGTCGCGTTGCTGATCCTCTGGTACGCGCTCAAGTAGTCAGCGGCGCGCGACCAGGCGATAGCGGCCGTCGGCGAACTTCCAACGCTGCGTGAGCTCACCATGGGGACTTCGGCCGCGGTTCTCGAAGCGGACGGTGACGGTCCCGTGGCCGAGTGTCACTCGGTCGCCGGCGAACGTCGCGAGCCGCGTCAATCGCTTCGCCTCGACGCGGTAGACGTACGTCTTCGCGCCGAGCGAGGGCGTCGCCCACAGCATGAATGCCACCTCGCGGTGTTTCCCGTCGCTGAAGCGGCCGGCGCGCACCCAGGCAAGCTGGTTGCCGCACATCGCACCGCCGATCTTTCGGTCGTAAACCACATGCTGCGGCAACCGCGCCGTCTCGACGAGCGCCATCCGCCACGACGCTCCGCGCAGGCCGCACCAGTCTCCGCCCGCCCGGTCGACGTAGACCGCGAACCAGTCGTTGCCGGTCCGCGCCCAGCCCATCACTCGGCCGTGGACGGCGCTGGCGACTGGGTAGGGCACGACGTCCCCGCCGGCGGGCGTCGCGACGGCCGCCGAGAAGAACCCTGCGACGGCGACGCTGCAGGCTCGACAAACGAAGCGCATCAGGCCGGATTCAATACCCTGGAGTGATGGACGCGCTCGGTGTATTCAGCTCTGCGACGCGCGCCTGGTTCGAGCAGGCGTTCGACGAGCCGACACCCGCGCAGACGCTTGGCTGGCCCGCGATCGCCTCCGGCGAGCACACGCTGATCCAGGCGCCGACGGGCTCGGGCAAGACGCTCGCAGCGTTCCTGTACGGCATCGACCGGCTGACAGAGGAAGGCCCCGGCAAAGGCTTGCGGCTGCTCTACGTCTCGCCGTTGAAGGCGCTCAATTACGACATCGAGCGGAACCTCCGCGGGCCGCTCGCCGGACTGCAATCCGACTTGCGCATTGCGGTTCGGACGGGAGACACCCCGCAACGCGAGCGCGCGCAGATGCTTCGCGAGCATCCGGATGTCCTGATCACGACGCCCGAGTCGCTCTTCCTCCTGCTCACCTCGGCAGCACGAGAGATGCTGCGCAGCGTTCGCACGCTGATCCTCGACGAGGTGCACGCGGTCGCGGGGACGAAGCGCGGCGCCCACCTCGCGCTCAGTTGCGAGCGGCTCGACAGGCTTATCGGCACGCCCGTTCAGCGGATCGGTCTGTCCGCGACGCAGCGGCCGCTCGCAGAGATCGGGCGCTTCGTCTCCGGGGCGCGCCCGATCCGGCTTGTCGACGCGGGTACGGCGAAGGAGCTCGACTTGCAGGTCGTCGTCCCCGTCGAGGACATGCGCGAGCCGGGTGCGGGAGCCGACCTGGAAGGGCTTCCCGGCGGTAGCGGCGAGGGCCGCGGCACGTCGATCTGGCCCTCCATCTACCCGGAGGTGCTGCGGCTCGTCCGGGAACACCGTTCGACGATCGTCTTCGTCAACAACCGGCGGCTCGCCGAGCGACTTGCCCTCCGGTTGAACGAGCTCGCCGAGGAAGAGATTGCGCGCGCGCACCACGGCTCGATTGCGCGCGAGCAGCGGCTCGAGATCGAGGAGCTGCTGAAGCGCGGCGCGATCCCCTGCCTCGTCGCGACGTCATCGCTCGAGCTCGGCATCGACATGGGCGCGGTGGATCTCGTGATCCAGGTCGAGTCGCCGAAGTCCGTCGCTCGCGGCCTGCAGCGCATCGGCCGCGCAGGGCACACGCTCGGCGAGGTCTCGCGGGGGCGGATCTTTCCGAAGTTCCGGGCCGACCTGTTGGAGGCGACGGTGATCGCGCTTCGGATGCGCGAGGGCGCGATCGAGGAGACGGTCATCCCGCGCAACCCGCTCGACGTCCTGGCCCAGCAGATCGTCGCCGTCTGCGCCGAGAACGAGATCACGGTCGACGAGCTGCACGAGCTCGTACGCGGGGCCTACCCGTTCGCGGATCTGTCGCGGACGCAGCTCGAGAACGTGCTCGACATGCTCGCCGGCCGCTACCCGTCGGACGAGTTCGCGGAGCTGAGGCCGCGGATCATCTGGGACCGCACCGCGGGCGTGATCCGCGGACGTCCCGGTGCGGCGCGGCTCGCAGTGACGAATGCGGGGACGATCCCCGACCGCGGGCTCTACGGCGTGCACCTCGTCGACGGCGGCGGGCGCGTCGGTGAGCTCGACGAGGAGATGGTCTACGAGGCGCGGGCGGGGCAGACATTCCTGCTCGGTGCGTCGACCTGGCGCATCGAGGAGATCACGCGCGACCGGGTTCTCGTCTCGCCTGCGCCGGGGGTGCCCGGCGCGGTCCCGTTCTGGAAGGGCGAGGGCGTCGGCCGGCCCTACGAGTTGGGGGAAGCAATCGGAGAGTTTTCACGCACAGCGGTGAGCTGGTCTGAGCAGACCGGCCTGACGCGTCTGAGCAGTGCAGGCTTGGACAAGCGAGCCGCAGAGAACCTGTTGCAGTTCCTGCACGATCAGCAGGCCGCGACGGGTGCCGTCCCGTCGGACAAGACCGTCGTGGTCGAGCGCTTCCGGGATGAGATCGGCGACTGGCGGCTCTGCATCCTCACGCCGTTCGGCGCGCGCGTGCACGCGCCGTGGGCGCTCGCGACCGCGGCGAGGCTTCGCGACTCGCTCGGGCTCGAGGTGCAGTCGATCTGGTCGGACGACGGCATCGCGTTCCACCTGCCCGATGCGGACGCGCCGCCGCCGACCGAGGACCTGCTGATCTCGCCGGACGAGCTCGAAGACCTCGTCGTCCAGGAGGTCGGCCAGAGCGCGCTCTTCGGCGCGCGCTTCCGGGAAAACGCCGCGCGCGCGCTGCTGATCCCGCGGCGCCGGCCGGGCGAGCGCACACCGCTCTGGCAGCAGCGGCTGAAGGCGCAGTCGCTGCTCCAGGTCGCAAGGCGCTACGGCTCGTTTCCGATCGTGCTCGAGACGTATCGCGAGTGCCTGCAGGACGTCTTCGACCTGCCGTCGCTGAAGAAGCTGCTGCACGGGTTGCGCACGCGCGAGCTCGACCTCGTGGACGTCGAGACCGCATCGGCGTCACCGTACGCCGCGAGTCTGCTCTTCGACTACATCGCGACGTACATGTACGAGGACGACACGCCGCCGGCGGAGCGGCGGGCGCAGGCGCTCTCGCTCGACCGCGACCTGTTGCGCGAGCTGCTCGGCCAGGAGGAGCTCCGCGACCTGCTCGACGCGGACGCCGTTGCGGAGGTCGAGCGTTCGCTCCGTCCCGATCCGCGGAACGCCGACGAGCTCCACGACCTGCTGCGTCTCCGCGGCGATCTGCGGTCGGGCGAGTTCGACGAGGCGCACGCCGCGGTGCTCGAGGCGGAGCGGCGCGCATTCCGCGCGCGCATCAGGTCGGAGGAGCGGCTGATCGCCGCAGAGGACGCGGGGCGATACCGCGACGCGCTCGGCGTGATGCCGCCCGGTGGGCTCCCCGACGTCTTCCTGGAGTCGGACGACGCGTCGTTGCGCTCGCTCGTTCTGCGCTTTGCGCGCGGTCGCGGTCCGTTCACGACGCGGGAGGCGAACGACCATTTCGGCCGCGACGTCGAGCCGGAGCTGCTCGCGCTCGAGCACGAGGAGAAGCTCGTGCGCGGAGAGCTGCGGCCGGGCGGCAGCGAGCGCGAATGGTGCGACCCCGATGTCCTCCGCCGTCTGCGTCGCGCATCGCTCGCCGCGCTTCGCCGCGAGGTCGAGCCGGCCGAGCAGCGCGCGTTCGGCCGCTTCCTGCCGGCGTGGCACGGGATCGACCGTCGCGCGACGCTGCGCGAGGCGCTCGTGCCGTTGCAGGGGCTCTCGCTGCCGGTGTCGCTGTGGGAGTCGGAGGTGCTGCCGCGCCGTATTCCCGGGTATCAACCCGCGCAGCTCGATCAACTCTGCGCATCCGGCGAGGTCGTCTGGGTCGGCGCCGGTCTCGACCGCGTCGCGATCTTCTTCCGCGAAGACGCAGCCGCGCTCGGCGCACCTTCGGGCATACCCGCGGGCGAAGGCGATGCGGTCGACGCGATCCGCGCGGCGCTCGATCGCGAGGCGCTTTTCTGGTTCGACCTGCTGGCTGCAACGGATCTCGAGGCCGAGGCCGCCCTGCCCGCACTGTGGGAGCTCGTCTGGGCGGGCGACGTGACCAACGATGCGTGGACGCCGCTGCGCGCGGGACGGCGCTATGCCACGCAGCAGAAGCAGCGAGTGCGGCCGCGCCGCTTCTCCAGGCAGCGCGCCGCCAACATCACGTCGACGCAGGGCCGCTGGTCGCCGACGGCAAGGCTGTTTCCGGACCGGCCAGACCGGCGCGCTCTCGCCGAGCTCCTGCTCGAGCGGCAGGGCATCATCACGCGCGACGGCGTCCGCGGCGAGGGAATCGCCGGCGGCTACGGCGCTGTGTACGGCGAGCTGCGCGACCTCGAGACGCTGGGCGTCTGCCGCCGCGGCTACTTCGTCGAGGGCCTCGGCGGCGCGCAATTTGCGCCGCCCGGCGCGGTCGAGCGCCTGCGCGAGTTGCGTGCGCGCGAGGGAGACGAAGCGGAGCCGCTCGTGCTCGCCGCCGCGGATCCGGCGCAGCCGTACGGCGCGGCACTGCCTTGGCCGAAGCGCGCCGGCGCGCGCGCCGCGCGCGTTGCAGGCGCGCACGTGGTGCTGCTCGGCGGTGAAGCGGCACTGTTCGTCGAGCGCGGCGGCCGCTCGCTCGTGCCGCTGCGCGAGCCTGACGAGTCGTGGCTGCGCCCGGCGCTCGCCGCTCTCGTCCAGCATGTGAAGCGCGGCGGCGCGAAGCGGCTCGCGGTCGAGCGCTTCGACGGCCGTCCGGTCGGCGAGACGGAGGTCATGCCGCTGTTGCTCGAGGCAGGCTTCCTCGCCGGTCCGCGCCGCGCCGTCCTGCGGCCGTGACCGAGGAAGTCGCCATATTCGGCGCGCTCGCGATCGTCTATCTGCTGGTCATAGTCGCTGTCTTCGCGGTGCGCCATCGCGCGCTTCCGTCGAAGTCGTTCTTGGCGGCCGTTGCCCTCCCGCTCGGCGCACTCGTCGTGGCGCTGGCGATCTTCCACGCAGTCGCGCTCGACCGGCGGCCGCTCGGCGGCACCGAGGACCGCTTCGAGCGATTTGTCGACGATGCGCGCCTCATCTTCCTCGCTGTCTACCTCGGCGTCCTCGCGATCGCGTTCGGGGCCGGCCGCCTGCTCCGCGGCTCCCTGCGAAGCGCGGCAGCAACCGCGTTGCTCGTTCTGCTTTTCATGGGCGCGAGCCTGCCGTTCGTCGAGTTCAAGAACGCTTGCGACGTCGGCAGAACGCTCGTCGTCGGCGAAACGGAGTGCTGAGTGCCGGAAGGAGACGCGATCTACCGCGCCGCCCGGCGGCTGCAGGTCCTCGTCGGCGAGCGCGTCGCCGTCGAGGCGCCCAACCCGCGCGCGGCCGTCAAGCACATCGCGGAGCGGCTCGACGGCAGGCGGCTCGAGCGCGTCGAAGCCGTGGGAAAGAACCTCTTCCTGCGCTTCGAAGGCGGGCTCACGCTTCGCAGCCACCTGAAGCTGAAGGGACGTTGGCGTGTGCAGCCGCGCGGCCGCGAGCTGACGGCGCAGCCGTGGCTCGTTCTGCGCGGCGACTCGCAAGAGGCCGTCCTCTGGCATGGGCCCGTGCTCGAGCTGAGCGACCGCGCGCGCCTCCGGCTCGGGCCGGACATCCTCGGACAGCCGCCCGCCCTCGACGCGATGCTCGCGAACCTCCGCTCGCTGCCGCGCCACATGAGGCTGGGCGAGGCGCTGCAGGTCCAGCGCGCGGTCGCCGGCATCGGGAACATGTGGATGAACGAGGCGCTCTTCGACGCCCGTGTCTCGCCGTGGCTGACGCTCGCCGAGGCGTCCGACGAGGAGCTCCGCGCGGCGCTCGCCGCCGCTGCGCGGCTCATGCACGGGCGGCTCGACGGCGCACGCGGGGGCCGGCGCGTCTACCGGCGCAAGGGCAGGCCCTGCCCGCGCTGCGGCGAGACGATCCGCTCGTGGCCGCTCGGGGACGCGGCACGCATGGCGTACTGGTGTGCGGGGTGTCAAAGAGGAGAGGGTCCGGCGGCGCAGTAACGGAAGCGGTGGCCGTACGCGCTCCGCACCTCTACCGCAACCTGCGCGGCTTCGTGCTGGGCGCCTTCCGCGTGTTCGTGGACGAGGACCTGCCGTTCGCGTTCGAGGAGCACGAGTCGCTCGGCCGTCCGGCGCTCTACGAGTACCGGCCGCTCGTGCGCACGTTCATCGAGTCGCATGAACGCTCGCTCGCCGGCAGAGAGGACGCGCGGCTCGTGCTCGAAGACCTCAAACGCGAGCCGGCGGCGCGCATCTTCGCGCGCGCGCACGCGGGTCCGCGTGCGAACGAAGACGAGGCGCTCTTTCGCACGGTCGTGCTGCCGCTGCTGATCGCGACCGCAGAGGCGTGCGGCGGCTTCGACTGGGACGACACAGCGTTCGACCACGCCTACGGCGAGCTCGAGCGGTCGCTGTTCGGTGAGGGCCACGCGTACGCTGCCGTCGCGCCGCTCGTCGGCATCTCGGTCGGCAAGGTGATCGACCTCGGCGACGGCCTGCGCGTGCGCAACGCGGCAACGGGCGAGCTCGCGGCGCACTGGCCGGAGGCGCAGGGACTGCTGCCGCCGGAGTTCGGCCGCGAGCCGGACCGACTCTGTGTCGTGGAGCTCGAGCGCAGCCTGCGCAAGGGCGAGCCCGAGCCGCCCGATGCGCCCGGCGAGCTGTCCGATGCCGTCACGGCGCTCCGCCTCGCGACGCACGGGCCGGTCGCCGCAGGCCCCGTGCTGTTCGAGCGCCTCGACTGGCGCCCGTACGGGATCCGGCCGGTGCTCCCGATCGCCGCGACGCAACCCGACGGCGAGCCCACGCGGCTCGACGAGTTCCGCGGCCGCCTTGCGTCGGATCTGCGCGGCCGGCTGCTTGTGGCGGACGAGGACCAGCACCTCGGCGAGGCGCTCGACCGCTGGGAGCTCTCGCTCTTCCAGCCCGATCCTTTCCGCGCCGAGCAGCTGCGCGAGTCGCTCATCTTTCTGCTCGGCGGCGACGACGGTCGCTGGGCCGCCTCGCTGCGGGCCGCGGTTCTCCTCGGCGAGAGCGCGGAGGAGCGCGGCCGGCTCCTCGAGCGCCTGAAGGCCGCGTCGCCCCCGCCCGACCTCGTTCGACGGGCCCTCGTCGAGATCGTGCTGCACGGCGACCGGCCCGGGTTGCTCGAGTCGCTCGACGAGTCGCTGGTCGGCCTGCAGCCTCGGCCGACGGGGTATTTCGCGCTGCGCGCGACCGGTTGACACCCTCGCCAGTGGTCGAGCCTTCGATCGTCAACACCGCGACGGTGTCGAGCCCGACCGACCACACGAACAACAACACGGTGGTGCTGACACGCCGGTCACGCCTTAGAGACCAATTCGACACGAATGCGCGCGCCTCGTCCGCCTACCGTGTGGGCATGGACGAGGCGCGCGCGGTGATCGAGCGGCTGAACCGCATCGAGGCGCTCGAGCGCGAGGGCGCGCACCCGCCGGCACTGCTGGCGGAACTGCGCGAGCTCGTACGCGAGGCGGAGGCGTGGGTGCGGGCCGAGGGGAAGCCTGAACGCGCCGCCGCTGCGGTCGAGCGTTGCAAGGAGGCGCTCGACCGGCAGATACTCGCCGTGTGATCTCCCACTGGGACGAGATCGAGGGCGTCCGCCGCGAGAAAGGACCGATGGCCGCGACGTGGCAGCGGCTCGGCGACGCCGCCGGCGCGAAGGGGATCGGTGTCAATCGAATCCGCATCGAGCCGGGCAAGCTCTCGACGCCGCCGCACTCGCACAACCGCGCCGAGGAGATCTTCTTCGTTCTCGCCGGCTCGGGTCTCTCGTGGCAGGACGAAGCCGTGTGCGAAGTGCGCGCCGGCGACACGCTCGTGCATCTCGCGAACCGCGAGGAGCACACGTTGCGCGCCGGGGCCGGCGGTCTCGACGTGATCGGCTTCGGGACGCGACATGCGCCCGAGTACGGCTGGCTGCCGCGCTCGAACGCGATGCGGTTCGGTTACGTGTGGACCGAGGGGCGCGTCGACGATCCGTGGAACGTCGAGGCGGAGGTCGGCGAGCTCGAGCTCGCAAAGGCGGGCGAACGGCCCGCCAACGTCGTCGCCCTCGACGACGTCGAGCTGGACGAGGACGGCGACAAGATGGTCGCCGAGGCTGCCGGCTCGGTTCAGAGCGGGCTCAAGTGGGCGCGCCGCGGGCCGAACGCAGAGGTCGCAATTCCGCATTGCCACTCTGCGGAGGAGGAGGCATTCGTCGTGCTCGAAGGGGACGGCACCCTCGAGCTCTGGCCGTCGCCGGTGCCCGCCGCGAGAGGTGTCAAAGGCGAAACGCATGAAATTCGCGCCGGGCACGTGATCGCGCGCCCACCTGGCACGCGTGTCTCGCACTTCATCAAGGCCGGTCCGAACGGGATGACGTGTCTCGTCTACGGCACCCGCGAGCCGAACGACATCTGTTACTACCCGCGCTCGAACAAGATCGCGTGGCGCGGCGTCGGCGTCCTGGGCCGAATCGAGACGCTCGACTACTGGGACGGTGAACCCAGGTAGCCGGATCTCTGAATTCCCTTTCGCGCTAGGCGCGGCTTATCCGCGCCGTCGCCGGCCGTCGCCGAAGGTGCTTCCTTCGGCCGCCTACCGATGGGCACGCGCGCGAAGCGCGCCTGCCCGAACTTCTTCGGCCAAAGTGCGAAGCACTTTGGCCGACACGCCTAGGCGCGGCTCGTCCGCGCCGTCCTCTACCTTTGGCGAAGTTGCTTCCTTTGGCCGCCTCCCAGTGGGCACGCGCGCGAAGCGCGCATGACGGTCTTCCCTCGGGCAAAGTGCGAAGCACTTTGCCCGAAAGAGGACTTTGCTAGCGTGGCGCGAAGGGACGAAGCCATGGGGCTTGCGCGCCTACTTCCGCGTCCGAACACTCGAGCAAAAAACGGCAAAGGACCGACGATCGCCAAGGTCATCGCTTTCGCGAACCAGAAGGGCGGGGTCGCGAAGACGACCACCACACTGAACCTCGGCGTCGCGCTGGCCGAGAAAGGTCACAACGTCCTGCTGATCGACCTCGACCCGCAGGGCAACCTGACGATGAGCCAGGGCCTGAACCCGGACGAGATCGAGCGCTCGATGTTCGACGTGCTCGTGCACAAGATCCCGATCCAGGACGTGATCGAGCAGCGCGAGGTCGCGCTCGCGGTCTCGTCGATCGACCTTGCCGGCGCGGAGCTGTCGCTCTCGTCGATGATCGGCCGCGAGCGCGCGCTCGAGAAGGCGCTCGCTCCGATTCGCGAGGACTACGACTTCATCCTCATCGACACGCCGCCGTCGCTCGGCCTGCTGACGATCAACGCGCTCGTCGCAGCGGACGGCGTGATCGTGCCGGTGCAGTGCGAGTACCTCTCGCTCCGCGGCCTCGTGCAGCTCGAGAACACGCTGACGATGATCCGCGAGAACCTGAACCCGAACATCGCGATCATCGGCATCCTTGCCACGATGTTCGACAAGCGACTCTTGCACTCGAAGGAGGCGGTCGAGATCCTGAAGGAGAACTTCGGCGATCTCGTGCTGAACACGAAGATCCGCAAGACGGTCCGCTACGCGGAGGCGCCTGTCAAAGGCGAGTCGGTGCTGAAATACGACCCGACCAGCGAGGCGGCGGAGATGTACCGCGACCTGGCGAAGGAGGTGCTCCGCAGTGGCGCGAAAGCGCGCGTCGATGCGTGAAGGCCCTCTCGCCGAGTTGTTCCGCGCGACCGAGGCCGCACAGAAGCAGGAGGAGAAGAAGCCGAAGAAGCGGAAGCCGACGGCACCGGAGGAGCAGGTACATGAGCAGACGGTCGAGCACGTTCCGACCTGGGAAGAGTCGGTCGAGAACGTCGTGCCGACCGCGCCCCCGCCGACAAAGAGGGCCTCCGTCAGGGAGGTCCCGGCTCCGACGCGCGAGCTCGACCTGCCGCCCGTGCCCCAGTACGCGCTGCCCGAGGCGGCACCGCGCATCCACCGCGCGCCGCGTGGCGAGGCGGCGTCGTACCTGGCCGTAATCCGTGTCGTCGGCGTCGGCGGCGCGGGACTGAACGCGCTTCACCGGATGATGGACGCCGGTGTTGCGCAGGTCGAGTTCGTCGCCGTCAACACCGACATCCAGCAGCTGCAGATGTCAGACGCGCAGACGAAGATCCACATCGGCCGCGACCTCACGCAGGGCCTCGGCTCCGGCGCCGATCCCGAGATCGGCCGCCGCGCCGCCGAGGAGGCCTACGACCAGCTCAAGACCGCGTTGCGCGGCAGCGACATGGTCTTCGTCACCGCCGGCGAGGGCGGCGGCACCGGCTCAGGCGCCGCACCGGTTGTCGCGCGCATTGCACGCGAAGTGGGAGCACTCACGGTCGGGATCGTCACTCTGCCGTTCAAGTTCGAAGGGACGAAACGCCGTTCGCAGGCCGACACCGGCGTCGAGCAGCTGCGCGCCGCCTGCGACACGACGATCGTGATCCCGAACGACCGGCTGCTCGAGGTGCTCGACCGGTCGACGTCGATGATCGAAGCGTTCCGCATCGCCGACGACGTCCTGCGCCAGGGCGTCCAGGGCATCTGCGACCTGATCACGATGCCCGGGCTGATCAACCTCGACTTCGCGGACGTGCGCACGATCATGCAGGACTCCGGCACCGCGCTGATGGGCATCGGCTATTCGTCGAGCGACGACAACCGTGCGCGCGAGGCGGCAGAGCGCGCGCTACGCTCGCCGCTGATCGAGACGGAGCTGACCGGCGCGCGCGGCATCCTGCTCTCGATCGCCGGAGGCTTCGACCTTTCGCTGATCGAGGTGAACGAAGCGGCCGAGGTGATCCGCCAGGCGGCGACGGACGACACGCAGATCATCTTCGGCGCCACCGTCGACGAATCGCTCGAGGGCCAGGTCTGGGTGACGGTCATCGCCACCGGCCTGGGTGCCCCGCGGCGCCGCACGTACGCGTCGTCGCGCAACGGCGGCGAAGGCCTGCTCGAGACGCCACGCTTCCTGCAGGACTAGGAGAAGTCGAGCGTGTACGTCCCGGCGCCCGGCGCGTCGAACGTCTCGTGCCCGCGGATCGCGAGCGGGTAGCGGCCGGCGCGCGACACGCGCAGCGTGACGCTCTCGTGCGCCAGGCGGAGGATCTCCGCGCCCGGGGCAATCGGTGCGGGCCGGGGCGTCTCGTAGATCGAGACGTCGCCTCGCCTTGTGACAAAGTGCAACTTGGCCGCGATGAGTGCCTCGCGCTTCGAGCTGTGGTCGAGCCGGTCGTCCGGAACCAGCACGTAGCGGACGCCCCGCTCGTGTAACCAGCGCACGTACTTCCTGACATTCAGCTCGTCCGAATACAGGATCTCGTTCTCGGGGAAGTCGTCCTGGCGGTACCAGCCGCGCGTGATCGGGAAGCCCGCCTCGGGCACGTAGACCGCCTCCCAGTGAGTCACGGTGTCGAGCGCGTTCACGCGGAAGTTCGGATCTCGGTGTGCGCGCAGGAACTCGATCGCGGGAGCCCAGTACGCGCGTGTGTCCGCATGCTCGTCGGTTCCCTTGGCGTAATTCCACGCGAGCGGCGACAGGTTGTACGAAACGCATAGCGCGACGAGGGGGACGGCGACCCACAACGGCCGCCCGCGCACCGCGAGCAGTGACAGCGGTATCGCCATGTACCGCAACCGGGCTGCGTTCTCGCCGAGTTGCGACTGGAACGCAAACGCGAGCAGCACGAACGCAAGATAGGCCCCGAAGAACCGGCGCACCTGCGGGCTGCGGGCGACGATCGTCCCGCCGCCTGCGAACACGAGGGCCGCGATCAACTCTCCCCACGGAAACGGAAAGTGGCCGCGGCCGTGATAGAGGTGCGCGAGCACGATCTGGAACGCGATCAATGCGAGGACGAACGCCAACGGGCGCCACCGGCGTGCCCCGACGAGCACGACCGCCAGAAGCAGCACTGCCAGCGGGCTGGCCGCCCAGGCGAGCACGGCCAGCGGTCCGAATGCCCACCAGCGCCGCGAGACGAGCGCGAGCAGCGCGAACGCGACGCCGAGCATGAAGGGGTACGCGCCGGAGAGGGCGTACAGGCCCCACACGGCTGCGAACGTGAGCACGGCCGGCGTCCACCGAACGAGGTGCGTGACCGCCGCGGCGGCGACGGCGAGCGACAGCGCCGCGAGCAGCTTGATCCCCACGAGCGACGCGAGCGGGTAGTAGAGCCACGAGTAGGTGACGAAGACGTGGCGGCCGGAGTACCAGTAGTTGTCCCACGTCACGAAGCCCTCGCTGCGGAATAGGTCGCGCTGGTAGACGTGCGCCGCCGTGTCTGCGCCCGGCGGCCCGAGCCAGAGCAGCGCGGCTCCGATCGTGCCCGCCAGCGCGCCGAAGAGGATCGCGCGGCGCCAGGCGACAGTCGGCTCGAACGGCCATGTCAGGGGTCTGACCCCTGACATGAGCGTTGCGGACATGGCTGAGCGGGGAATCCGGCTCATCGCCGAGGCTCGAAACCGCGCTCGCACGGGCCGGGCCACCCCTGCAAGGGCCATGTCAGGGGTCTGACCCCGGACATGGGAGCGGCGGACCTGGCCTTAACGGTCATCGCTGAGGATCGCGCGCCGTTCGTCGGGGAGCGAGCGCAGGAGGTCGACGTACGAGCGCAGCACCTC
>WNGF01005307.1_pt1 | contig 17293 bp, 11 predicted proteins | sample 5400641 | NCBI WGS metagenome assembly WNGF01 (sample SAMN13153371, study PRJNA577476) | soil metagenome | isolation source: 80 cm soil or saprolite under grassland replicate 2 | place: USA:California | collected 2016-06-15
AACGGTGTGCGTCAAGATTTGAATGCCACAACAGTTTCGCGACTCCTCAGATTGGCTTTGCCTCAAAAGTCATGAGCTACTGCCGCTTCGGCTTCGCCGCCCGATGTGAGGCGGTGGCTCTGCCCCGCCGTGGCTGTGACCTATTGCATCGGGCTTCGCCCCTGGTGCGGGCTTCGCCCCTTGGCTCAAGCATCCAACTCTAATCTCATTTTCATTTCCCTCCGATTCGAAGTGGTGTCTTCAATCAGATACGGGCGATGACTTTGCCTTCAGATACGCTTAATTGGGAAAGGGCGGAGCCCGCACCAGGGGCGTAGCCCGATACAAGAGGTCACAGCAACGGCGGGGCCGAGCCACCGCCTCACATCCGGCGGCGAAGCCGAAGCGGTTGCTCATGAACTTTTGAGGCAAGCCGCCTCAGATTACTATGCCACTTATCAGATTCAGTGAATTGGCGCTGAGAAAATCCGGTACGCCGGCGGCATTGATGCTGTTCAGGCGCTCCAGGGCGGATGAAACTATTGCGGCGGTCTTGTTTTATGCCGTCCAAACCGGCAAGCAACATGGCCGAGAAAGCAAGGTAGGCATTGCATGAGGGATCAGGAGGTCGAAACTACAGACGCTTCAGTTTCGGGTTCGTAGAGAACATGGGGATGCGAATCGCTGCAGAACGATTGCGGGCTGAGTAAGCCAGATCGGTAAAACGGACGTTGACGTAAGCCGCTTTTTCGTCGGCGGCAAACTTGAGAACACTTTTGGCAGTCATATTCCCCCTTTCTGCATCAGAAGGTGATGCCATAGTAGATGAAGAGAGCATTGTTCTTGCGGCGAGAACACTTTTGGCAGTCATATTCCCCCTTTCTGCATCAGAAGGTGATGCCATAGTAGATGAAGAGAGCATTGTTCTTGCGGCCCGAGTTGCCGATGCTGTAACCGGCGTAGAGCGCACTTGACTTGGATACGATGAAAGAGAAACCCGGCGTAACGTATCCGAAACGGTTCTTGCCGCTGAACCAATCAGCCACGAAGTTTATTTTCGTACTGAGAGGCTGCTCGTAGCCGACGATAGCGCCCCCCTCCGTACCGTTCCCGTTGGTACGGCCAAGCAGCCCATAACCACCACCGGTAAGACGTGGCCCATAGCCGCCTTTCACCTTCTTACTAATGGTGGTGTAGAGGAGGCCAAAAGTGTCGACTCCGTTACGATTGGCAATTGGTGTATACAGGATTCCCCCGGCCGCTGCAGCGAAGCCGTTCTTTTCATTGCTGTAGAACTGGTACTTGATGTTCGGCTGCAGTTCTACCGGCTGATCCGGCGCCAGAGCGTCTGTGAAAGCGACATTGGCGCCGATCTCCGTATGTTTTGCTACACCATAAACCACACGCGGAACGTAAGTTTGAAAGCCGCCGTTCTCGTGCGCTTCGAGGTGACTGATGAAATCGAACTCCAAATAGACCTTCTTCTCCGCCACGACATCTGTGGAGGGAATGTTGAAGAGAGTTGATTGAGGCGTGACGATGTAACTACTCAACATGATCGTGAAGAGAATGCCTGACGCTCCTCCGATTGATTTCAATTTGAGCATGGTGTATTTTGCTCCGTGTCGTCTCCAAAGGGACGATCTCAGTGGCCCATCTGTCTAGCGCCCTCGAAAGCCAGGACAGATGGGCCATGTTTAATTCCGCAACCAATGGTGAGCACGTCTTCTGGAATCGTGATCACAATGGTCACCTTCAAGGCTTACGACCTTATATCTTGAGCTTGAACTGAATAGCTCAAAGCCGGATCCTGATGACATTCAGCGAGTCGTTGTGACAAATTTCGTGCCATTTAGTATTGGGCGATCAATTTGCGCGCAAACGCCCTCTGTTTTGGAAAACTCCGGGCAGCGCTCAACCCGATTAGCGTCGATAGGTCTTAACGGATTTTTAAGCTGGCGACACTTTTGTAGGAATCCAACGGAGAGATTGCAAATTTGTAGCAGCCTTTCTCCGCTTTCTGTGCTCTCTGTGCCGTGGTGATAAAGGCGAACGTAGCATCACAGAGAGCGCACCTCGGCGCTCCGGCCGCGACAAAACTGACTCAAAACACGATCCACGAAATGACACGAAGTGGAAACCACAGCAACAACACAAAAAATTTCGTGTCAGTTCCTGTTTTTGGTTCGTGTAAATTCGTGGATCGATTGTTTACGCGAGAAACCCTGCTCAAGAAAACAAGAAGCTGACGGCTTGTTACACAGCGCGGCTGACGCCGCAAAACTAGATGAAGTTAGGTTCGGTTTGGCTTAGCCGCCGGATGTGAGGCGATTGGCTATGCCTCGCCGGTTACTGGCGCTTTTAACCTTGGGCTTCGCCCCTGGTTCGGGCTGTGCCCCCTCTACCATAGGACGATCGGCAGGGACTATGCCACGAACAAGCACTCGTTCAACTGCTAAGGGCAAAGCCCGAACCAAGGGCCGAGCCGGAAAGTTAAAGGCCAGTTGACCGCGAGGCATAGCCATCGCCTCACATCTGGCGGCAAAGCCGTTACGCAAGAAAACCTGCTCAAGAAAACGAGAAGTTGACGGTTTGTTACACAGGGACTGTGGACGGGAATGAAATGAGGACATTATCACTGGAGCGGTATGCAGATTGCGACTTAAATGGCAGGCCGAAGACTGTGTAAGCCCAGTCTAACCAGTTCTTCGGAGATTTTCAGCAGCCGAACTTGTTTAGCCGAGCGCTACATGGACAGCCGGCTTCAAGACAGCCTTCATGATTTAGACCAGTATCGAACCGGAAAACCTATGTCGATGCATCGGGAAAAGGTCTTGACACACGCGGGCACGCGCCTCACGCGCATGAAAGGTCTGTCAGACCCGGCTGAGATTGCTCAGGAACTTCGCCGCTTTCTCAAGGTTGAGAACGAACGTTTGCGAATAGCGCATCGCTCCGGTGCTGACGGCTCCTGGGTTGCACAGGCTCGCAGCTTTGTCCTCGACATCGTCGTGGATCATGCCTTCCGTGCAGCGACCTGGCCTGGCGGGGGCGGTGAGTTTCTTGCCAGAGCAAAGAACACCTGCTCTCTAATCGCACTTGGTGGATACGGACGCGGCGAACTTGCACCCTACTCCGATCTCGATCTTCTCTTTCTTCATACAGGCCGGCACACCGTGCAAACGCGCCAGTTGGTCGAGAGCATCTTGCGTCTGTTGTGGGATGCAGGTCTCACTGTCGGGCACAGTTTCCGCACAAGTAAGGAATGCACAGCCGCGGCACTGACTGACCCACATTTGCAAACCGCGCTGACGACCGCACGGCTCGTGGCAGGCAATGGCGTTCTGTTCGATTCCCTGTCCAAGGCCCTTGAACGAGAGCGACGCAAACGGAGCGACGCTTTTATCGCGGCAGTGCAACAAGAGCGCGCCGTACGCTACGGCAAATTTGGCGATGCCGTTTGTCTCCAGGAACCAAATGTTAAGGAGAGCGCGGGCGGAATGCGGGATCTGCACACTGCACTCTGGGTGGCCTACGCCAAATATGGGTGTAGATCGCTTGTAGAGTTGAGGATGCAGGGCTTGATCTCGGAAGAGGAGCAACGGGTGGCGGAGCGAGCTTACGACTTCTTGCTGCGCGTCCGCTATGAAACGCAACTCGTTACAGGTCGCAAGGTTGATCGCATCTCTCTTGATCTCCAGCCTGCCCTGGCCGCAGCTTTCGGCTACGCGTCAGACTCCCATCTCCTCGCTTCTGAGAAATTCATGCGCCATTACTACCGGCAAGCCCTGGAGCTTTACCGCTTCGTGGAGTCGGTGCTCGCTCGGGTAACCGGCAAGGACAAGAGTTCTGCACGCTGGTTCGGCTGGCCACGAACAGTGGCCCTTGCTGAACCCTTCTCGATCAAAGATGAAAAGTTACAACTGGAAAGCGATCGGGAATCCTTCGCGAAAAATCCTTTGCTCATGTTCGAGGCTTTCGCTCTCGCTCAGGCGGCAAACGTGACCCTGAGTCATGGCTTGTGTGAGGCGCTGCGCCATAGTCTCGTGCTGGTCAACCGTGACCTCCGCGCCTCAGCTGAAGCTGCCAACGCATTTCTCAGGCTTTTGCGCAGGCGCGGCCGTGTGGGGCACGTCTTGCGGCTGATGCATCAAGTAGGATTCCTGGGACGTTACCTGCCGGAGTTTGGTCGGATCAGTCTACTTATTCAACACGATCTTTATCATCATTACACAATCGACGAGCACACACTGAAGGTAATCGAAGCGCTCGACGAGTTGAACAACAGCGATGATAGCCGTCACACGCATCTGCGCGCTGTCTTCAATGAGGTGGAGGATTGCGCGCTGCTCTACCTTTCCCTACTGCTGCACGACATCGGCAAAGGTCAGGGTCGTGGGCATATCGCGCGCGGCGTGCAGATCGCCGCGCCCATTTGCAGGCGGCTACAACTTGGAGCGAAAGAGTCTGAGAAGGTCGTGTTGATGGTGAAACATCACATTACGATGGCCCACATTTCCCAACGGCGTGATCTAACCGAACCTAGTGTGGCCGAAGATTTTGCAGCGCAGATAAGCTCGTTGGATTCGCTTAATATGCTGCTGTTGCTGAGCTATTCAGACATGAATGGGGTCGGTCCCGGAGTGTGGAGCGAGTGGAAGGGCAATCTCTTATGGGATCTATATGAGCGCTCTCGATTAAAGCTTACGGGGAGCGAAACTCCTACACACGGTCCCGTTCAGCTTGCGGCACTTAAGGATAAGATCATGACCTCTTTACATGGCCAGGTACCTTTGAGTGAGGTTGACCGTCACCTTGCACTTCTGCCTGATCGTTACTTACGAACGACTAAACCAGAGGCGGCAGCCGCTCATCTTTGTATGGTAGAAAAGCTCAAGTCCAGCCCCTTCGTCTTGAACTGGCGCCGTCACGGTCGCACGATCACTGAACTGATAGTATGCACGCAGGATCGGCATGGTCTTTTCTCGGATATAGCAGGGACACTGGCGGCGCAAGGGATCGAGATCCTGAGTGCTGAAGTCAACACGCGCGAAGATGGAATTGCGATCGACGTTTTTATGTTGTGTGAAGCTGCTACCCACTTGGCGATCGACAAGCAAAAGTGGAACGCCGTCGAGCGCGCTTTGGCTGTGGCCATCAAAGGGGAAGCTGACGTCGCCGCTCTGGTCGAAAAGTGGCGTACCAAACATGCACCGCGCCGCCGTAAATTCGCCGCAAATGGACGTGGTCACAATCTGCCAGTTGTCGTCTGCGATAGTAAGGCGGCCCAGTCTGCCACCGTGATAGAGGTGCGCGCGATCGATGAACCGGGGTTGGCCTACAGGATTGCCAACGCAATCACCTCACTTGGGTTTGAAATAATTTTTGCGAAGATCACGACCGAGAAGAGTGACGCCTTTGATGTCTTCTATGTCGCCAACGCGGAAGGGGCGAGACTCTCTGAGAGCGCAATGAATACTCTTGAGTTGGCGATATTGGAGGCGCTTTCGAGACCTAACGCCGGGGGGCCAGGTCAGCTCACCGGAACCAAAAGCACGCCCCTCGCTGTAGAAACTGCGTGAGAACCCCAGTGCAGATAGAAACGTTAGCCGCTAGAGAACCATTTTCCATTCATCATTTTTCATTTTTCATTTGGATTCGGCAACAACAACTGGAGCTAACTGGGCGTCGGCCGCAACCAGAGTAGTTTGACGCAAAGACAGAAAGACGCAAGTCTAAGTGCGCATTCTTCTTTGCATCTTTGCCCCCCTTTGCGCCTTTGCGTGACATTCTGCTCCGAAAGCCGCCAATAACGGGAATCTGATTTCCTTTCCAATTGAAATATGCCGCAACAGAAGGTCGCTACCGCTCCTCGGTTCTGCATTCGTGAGCTGAATTGCGGAGGCCGTGACCGCTAACTACCGCGCAAGCTACCTGAGTAGAGAGCGACTCTTCAGCATTGCGTCTCCCGTACCAACGCAAGCTGACAGCTTGCGTTACTTCAGCTTTACAACGCCGCCTCGCCCCGCTCGCCCGTCCGAATTCGAATGACATCGTCCATCGCCACGACGAATATTTTACCGTCACCGAATTTGCCTGTTCTGGCAGTCTTCATGATTGCTTCGACGACCGAATCTTCTGTGTCGTCTGGGATGATCACTTCAATCTTAATCTTAGGAATGAATTCAATCTGGTATTCAGTGCCGCGATAAGTTTCCGTATGCCCGCGTTGGCGCCCGTAACCCTGCACCTCGCTGATAGTCATCCCTGCAACATTCACTTCGTGGAGCGCGTTTCTCACCGCCTCCAACAGGTGCGGCCTAATGATCGCTTCAACCTTCTTCATCTATTCACCTCGCAGTTCTGACTCTGTGGTTCAGGAAACATTTCTAAGCGACACTCGTTTGAGCCTTCACATGTAATCCTTCCTCAAGCGCGGGAGCACTCTGTTGAGCAGCGACACCAACTAGTCCCCCGGTAGCTGTGTTCGGACGGAGTTGAAAGTCAGGATAGGCAAGCACACCTACCTCTCCGAGGTCGAGCCCCTCTATCTCCTCTTCCGCTGAGACGCGGTTCCCCAAGATCCGTTCCGCCACTCTGAAGTACACGTAGAAGGAGGCAAACACAAAGATGAAGCACGTCGATGTGCCGATCACTTGCGCGATGAGCTGGCTCGCGCCGCCGCCGTAGAACAGTCCTATCACCGGAGTTGCGACGCCGTTATACCCGGCCCCGTATGAGCCGTCGGCAAACAGGCCAACCGCGATTACGCCGAAGGCGCCATTGACACCATGCACGCTAATCGCCCCAACCGGGTCATCGATCTTCAGTTTGTGTTCGATGAAATAGACGCTCGCGACGAGCAGCACACCAGAGACGATACCGATCACTACTGCCCCGAAGCTGTTGACGAAGGCGCAGGGGGCCGTAATCGCGACCAGCCCTGCAAGCATCCCATTGGCCATCAAGCCCAGGTCAGGCTTGCCGAACCACCTCTGGGCCACGAGCATGGCCGAAAATGCGCCGCCGGCGGAAGCGAGCATGGTGTTTACCGCTATCACGGAGATGCGCAGGTCAGTGCCGGCAAGAGTCGAGCCGGCGTTGAAGCCAAACCATCCGAAAGCGAGAATGAAGACGCCGAGGATGGCCATTGGCATATGATGGCCCGGGATAGCGTTAACTTTCCCGTCTTTACCATATTTGCCGATACGTGGACCCAGCACGATCGCACCGGCCAGTGCCGCCACACCGCCAACCATGTGTACCACCGACGAGCCGGCAAAATCGACATGACCATGCCCCAGCCCGAACTGACTCCCTAACTGGGACAACCAACCTCCGCCCCAGACCCAGTTGCCGAAAACAGGGTAAGCAAACATGGACATGAAGAAGCAGTAGAAGACAAACGAACTCCACTTCCAGCGCTCGGCGAGCGCCCCAGTGGGAATCGTTACGGCCGTGTCCATGAAGACCATCGCGAACATAAATAGGGAGAAAACACCGACATCGTAGGCGTCCCCGTGCAGGAAGATGCCCTTGTGACCGAAGATGTTCAGGGTATGGCCGGCGATATCAATGGAAAAGGCTGAGGTTAGAGGACCGGTGCCCCCCAGCGCTGCCACGGCGCCGACGCCGCCCATCATTAGCGCGAACCCGCAGATCCAGAAACCGAGCATACCCAGCGGATAGCACATGAAGTTCATCGCCATCGTGTGTGCAGCATTCTTGGCTCGCGTGAACCCCGTCTCGGCCAGGGCGAACCCGGCTTGCATAAACATGACGAGGAAGCAGGCCACGAGCGTCCACACGAAGTTGACGGAGATCTTGCCATGACCAACTTCGCTGGCGAGCTCCTGCAGGGTGGGCTCGCCAGCTTTAGCGGCGGTCACGTCATTGGCCGAGCCGGTTGTTGCGCCAACGGGATCGCCTGCGAACACAACGAGAGGTAGTGCCAAAAGAATAGCGATGGCCAAGGCCGCCAAAACGTATTTCTGTACCTTGGGACGCCGACTGGTTTGCCACAGGCCGGCCGGTCCCTTCAGTTGCAGGCCAAAACCTGACCGCATCTTCATGCTCACCTTATTCTCTTTTTCATGAATCATTGTCCGGCTCCTTAACGTTGGTTTTGCTTAAGACTCTTCGATGTTGGTGGACGTCAATTTCCAAACTTCTGCTCTGACAGATTTCTGATCGATACAAAGGCGAACCCAACGACTTGATCGCCATCTTCAACAATCGCTGTGTAAATAGGGCTTGGGACTCCTGCGTGTGACGGTTTTAATTAGCCGCCCCAAGCGGGACCCAATGCTTCTTTGAGCATCTACCTAACAATCTGTGTGCCAGCCACGGTACGGTTACAAGAGAGAGCTTGAGGATCCTCGTTAACGCTGGCGAAATGTTCTTGAGTAAGAGTACGCACGGCATGCACGAAGCAGTCGTCGTCGAATGTCCAAAGACATTTACGTCAGAGATTGAGATCGTAATGACAAAAATGTCTTTCCTTTCGGATCTGGAAAAGTCGCGCCTGGCATTTTGCGCCTTTGCACCTTTAACCCTGCAATCCTCTGTTTGCTCCGTGAAACAAACCGTCAACTTCTTGTTTTCTTGAGCGAATTTTTTGAGTAAACAATTCGATCCACGAAACCACACGAATTAAAGACACGAACTGACACGAAATGTTGTTAGTGTTATTTCGGGTGATTTCAATTCGTGTGATGCGCGTGGATCACGTTTTGAGTCAGGTTTGGTTGGGGCCGGAGCCGCGCTGTGTCTCCCGGGTGAAATCTCCTGCCACAAAAGCCACCACGGAGATACAGAGCACACAGAGAAACCTTCATAGCCAACTCGATGATGTACACTGCTTAAAAGAAGATGCACTACCCGGGAAAGACTGAACTGCTCTGGAGAGTTTCCGATCAAACTTCACGTTTGGCCGAATTGACGACTAACGCTGCGGATCTAAAAGAGGCTCCCTTGCGCCGTGATGTCCGCTCGTTAGGTCGACTTCTCGGTACGATCCTCAAAGAACAAGCAGGTGATTCGCTCTTCAATCTGGTGGAAGAGCTTCGGCGACTGGCAATCCAACATCGCGAATTAACTTCCAGGGAAGATCCCGCCGGCGTTAGTCGCTCTGATGAAGCGACCTTGAGGGAACGGGCGGAACGGATCGTCAAACCCTTATCCGTGGCAACAGCTTACGAACTGACCAAAGCCTTCGCAATCTACTTTGAACTAATCAACCTCGCCGAAACTAATCATCGCAAACGACGACGACGAGCAGCACTCCTGAACCCGCAGCGAATATCACAACCCGGCACCCTTCGCGGCACGCTCGAGCGTATGCGCGACCACGATATCAGACTCGAGTCTGCGCTTGACTACTTGCGCCACGTTGAAGTTGTACCGGTCTTCACCGCCCACCCAACTGAGGTCGCGCGGCGCACCGTGCTCTTCAAACGCAGGAGAATCGCACACGAACTCGAGAAGCTGGACCAACTACCGCTTCCCGACATGCGCGTGGCGGATAGCGAATCAACAATCGCTGCCGAAATCACAGCTCTCTGGCAAACAGACGAAGCTCATCGACGGCAACCCAAAGTCCGCGATGAGATCAAGATGGGGCTTGATTACCATAAAAGTTGTCTGATTGCGACGTTGCCACAAATCTATGAGGAGTTTGCCACTGCCTTTCGCGACGTCTATGGCGCGGAGCTTTCGGCGGCCGATATTCCAACGTGTCTGCGCTTCGGTTCATGGATTGGAGGAGACCGTGATGGGAATCCTTTCGTGACGGCCGAGTCGACTCGCGAGGCCCTGCAGATGGCGCGACAGGTGATCCTTCAACACTATTTGAACGCGGTTGCGGAAATGATGGATCGGCTCAGCTCTTCTCAATGTCAAACAACAGTGTCAGCCGCGCTCCGTTCCTCGCTCGAGCGATACTTAGTCGCCTTACCCGCAGTGATCCAGCAAAATGAGACTCGTGCTGCTGATGAATTGTATCGGCGGTTCCTCGATTTTGTGCTGCATCGGCTGAGCTGCGCATCGGCCGCACCCGATAATCCAGATGCCTATCCCGATGCAATTGCCTTTAAGGTTGACCTGGAGGTTGTACGCAAAAGCCTAATGGACAATAACGGCGAACGATTAGCCGAGGAGATACTCGACCCGCTCCTGCGCCAGGTGGCGACATTCGGATTTCACTTGCACACGCTCGACATCCGTCAGCACGCGGATGTGCACGCTCGCGTCCTGGCGAACCTTTCAGGGGGCGCGCAAAAGAATAAAGACGCTTTGCCGGCGCTGCATTCTGAAGAGAGCGCTGCTGTGTTGGACTGTCTGAAGGAAGTGCGCGAGTTGAAGCAGCGCTTCTCACCGGAAGCTATTCAGACATATATAATCAGCGGCGCTTCAAGTGTAGAAGATGTCCTATCGTTTGTTCGACTAACTGAGCTGGCCGGCGTAGAGGTGGCTGCATCTCCTGACGGCCGTGATCCGGGCCTGGTTCCAGTTCCGCTGTTTGAGTCTATCGAAGACTTGCGAGGTGCTCCGGAGACTTGCCGTGCGCTGTGGAGTTCATCCCCCTACGCACCTTTATTGGATTCCTGGGGACGCAAGCAGGAAGTGATGCTGGGTTATTCAGACTCCAACAAAGATGGCGGAATGTTTACAAGCACATGGGAAATTTACAAGGCCCATCGTGAACTGCATGTAGTTGCTCGAGAATGCAACATCAGCCTACGGCTTTTTCACGGCCGCGGTGGGACCGTTGGCCGCGGCGGTGGACCTACTCATAGCGCGATCGTCACACAGCCGGTGGGGGCATTCAGTGGGCATATCAGAATCACGGAGCAAGGCGAGGTTCTGAACTGGAAATACTCCGATCCCATCCTGGCCGAGCGCAATCTTGATTCAATGGTTGCGGCTTCGCTCGAAGCCCTGACGCGCACGGGTAGTCCCTCTTCCCCGCCCTCGGCGGAACTCGAGAGGGCCGTGGAGGCAATGTCGCGTGATGCATTCGCCTTTTACCGCGAACAGATAGCTGAGGACCCGGAGATCCTGACCTACTTTGAGCAAGCCACTCCGGTGCTCGAGTTACAGCACGCGAAAATCGGCTCGCGACCATCGCGTCGAGGTCAGCGTCGGGGGCTAGAGGACTTGCGAGCGATCCCCTGGGTCTTCGGCTGGATGCAAAGTCGGCACGTTTTGCCGGCCTGGTTTGGCGTCGGTTATACGCTCGAAAAATTCGTCGCTTGTAATCCTGAAGGTGACAAACTTCTCCGGAATCTAATGAACAGCTTTCCCCTATTTGCAGATTTAATTTCAAACGTCGAGATCGGAATGGCCAAAGCCGACCTGACGATTGGCAGACTCTATGCGGATCTGGTTTCTGACCGGAGTCTCGGCGAGCGTGTGTTTGCCAAGATTTCAGAGGAGTTTCAACGAACACTGCGAATGATTCTGAGAGTCAGAGGACAGTCACGGCTGCTGGAAAGTAATCCCGTGCTGGCGCGCTCGATTCGTTTGAGGAACCCTTATGTCGATCCAATCAGTCTGATCCAGGTGGACCTTCTGCGCCGAAAGCGTGCGGGTGAAGCAAGTGAACAACTTGACTACGCGCTCTCGGCCACCATCAACGGCATCTCAGCCGGTTTGCGAAATACCGGATGAACGCGTATTCCGATCTCAAGAGCCAGGTCGGTGCCGTTACTGAGCCCATTCGAACGCCACTTCAGAGAGCGCGGTGTCGGGATCAGTGCCGTAGTAAACTGACTTGATAACGAATTTCACCCACTTTGTCCGCACGGTCCCAACATCAAACTTCTGACTGTCCATGCGATCAGCGAATGTCAGCTCGCGCGAACTGCCGTCAGAGAATTGTGCGGTCACCGTAGCGAGGCGATTATTCTGCGCCCAAATTTGCGGGCTCTTGAAGTAGCCGGGTTGGATCAGAATGCGATGGAGATTGATCTCCCGATCGAAATCGAAGCGAATCCACTCGCCCAATCCCGGACCGTTTTCTTCTCCTTCAATCCAGGCGGTCGAGCGTTTTCCGTCGATCGCGTTCTCGGGGTAATAAGTATTGCTTTGAACTGCCAAACGAACTGAGGACGCGGAAGCAGTGATCTTCAAAGGCGTCCCTGTTTGCAAACGGGGCACCGTTGTTTCCGTCGATGTTTCCGGGCTGGGCTTGTGCGCCGGATCTGTTGAGGCAGGGCTGCTCTTCTTACCAGGTACCTCGGGCAGGTTATTGTTCATCTTCGAAGCTTCTTCTGCAACTGATCGCTTAAAAACAAAGTACCCGGCGATGCCAACCAGCGCTAGCAGCAGCAACGCGATGGCAACGACACCTGCAGTCAAGATCGGATTTGATCTTCGCGCTTCCCCTGAGTCGGAACGAGCAGAGTCAGCGCTCAAGTAAGATGGAATTGTCGGGCCGGAAGACTTCAGGGTCGGAGCAGCTCTTTGGGGCAGAATCTCAGTAGGTGGAGCTTCAGATTGAGAGGTTGCGCCAGATAATGGAGTTCCGTCTTCGAGGCAGAATCTCAGCGTGTCGTCATCGTACTCTCGATTACATTTCGGGCAACGCTTCATGATCTAATTCCCAACAGATTCCTCATGGAGGAACATCTTAGTTGAAAAAGTGGGTGTTACCGGATTACTTATCGAACTTCTCTCTAATCTAAATCTGTGAAACAAGAATCTTGTTTTCTTGTTCTGGGCAAGATTTCACGCAAACATGCAAAGGGGCGAAGACGCAAAGAAGAGTCCCGACTGGACTTCGCGGCTTTGGCTCCTTTGCATCTTTGCGTGAAACTGTTTTGATTGCCAAAGACCGCGCTGTGAAACAAGCCGTTAACTTCTTGTTTTCTTGAGCAGATTTTTTGAGTAGACAAATCGCTCCACGAAACTACACGAACCAAAGACACGAATCGACACGAAATGTTGTTAGTGTCACTTCGTGTGATTTCGTGGATCATGTTTTGAGTCAGGTTTGGTTGCGCCGGACCCGCGCTGCGAAATCTGCGCAATCTGAGGACTTCTTCCTTTACATGTCACGGAAGATGAACTCTCGCATTTCGTAAAAGGTGTCATGAAAATACTCCACGGCGCAAGACCGATCTATAGGGTGTTATAATCCGTGCCGCCTTGACAAGCCCATTCAACCGGACAAAATGACATCCCCTCCAGAGGAAATCACTGCCCTGCTTCTCGATTGGGGTAACGGCGATAAGGCCGCGCTGGATCGTGTGATTCCGATGGTCTACCAGGAACTGCGGCGACTGGCCCATCGCCAGATGCGGCGTGAACGCGCTGGCGACACTCTGCAAACCACGGCCCTGATCAATGAAGCGTATCTCCGCCTCGTAGACTACGTGCGGGTGCGTCCGCGCGACCGGGCGCACTTCTTCGCCATAGCGGCCCAGGCCATGCGCCGCATCCTGATCGAGCGCGCTCGCAGCCGCCGTTCCGCGAAGCGCGGCAGTGGGGCGCAAGAAGTCTCTCTAGATTACGCTGCCGATGTGTCTAACCAGCGCGCCGCCGATTTGGTGGCACTCGACGAGGCGCTTACGAGTCTCGCAGCTATTGACCCCCGTAAAGCTGAGATAGTCGAGCTGAGATACTTCGGAGGAATGACTATCGAAGAGGCGGCGGAGGTTCTTGGCGTTTCAACTCCCACAGTCCAGCGCGACTGGCACACGGCAAAGATCTGGCTACACCGTGAAGTCTCCAGAACAAGCTGATAGTGATGAAGTCAGTTGTCAGTTGCATTTGAATAACAGTCGGCAATTCCTATGACTCCCGAACGCTGGCAACAGATCGAACACTTACTCCAGGCGGCGCTTGAGTGCGAACCCGCGGAGCGTGCCGTGCTACTAGAACGGGAATGTGCCGGCGACCCTGGCCTGCGTGAAGAGGTAGAGTCGCTCATCGCGTCGGCGCAGCCGGCACAAAGCTTTCTTAAGGGAAACGCCCTGGAAGACGCCACCGTGTTACTCGAAGTGGAGTCAGCCTCGCTCCTCGGACGCCAGGTTGGTCATTACCTCATCCAGAAGCGACTCGGTTCTGGTGGGATGGGAGAAGTTTATCTGGCCCGTGACGTCAGACTGGGCCGAAACGTGGCGTTGAAACTGCTCGACCCGCTACTCACCGGAGACGGCGCGACGCGCATGCGCTTTCTCCGTGAAGCGCGTCTCGCCTCCGCGCTCGACCACCCGAACATCTGCACCATTCACGAAGTCGGCGAAGCCTCGGGGCGTCTGTTCATAGCGATGCAGTACGTCGAGGGTGAGACTTTAAGACGTGTGATTGACGGGCGGCCGCTGAGCCTCGACTCCTTGTTATCGATAGGCCTGCAGGTAGCAGATGCGCTGGCGGCGGCTCACTCCCAGGGCATTGTGCACCGCGATATCAAACCTGGGAACATCATCATCACGCCGCGTGGACAGGCGAAAGTGCTCGACTTCGGGTTGGCAAAGTTGCTGGAAAGAGTTGAGGGAGAAGCTGAGACCCACTTGACGATGACCGGAGCGGTGATGGGCACGCCCGCCTCGATGTCACCCGAGCAGGCGCGGGGTGAGCGCGTGGATCATCGCAGTGATATCTTCTCGTTCGGCGTCGCACTGTATGAGATGGCGACAGGGCAAATCCCCTTTGGCGGGAAGTCGAAGGCCGACGTCATCAGCGCGCTACTTCTAAAGCCACACACGACCGCGGCCGAACTGAACAAAGAGATAACCGCACGCTTGTCAGCGGTGATTGATCGCACGCTGGCGAAAGAAATTAACGAGCGTTATCAGACGATGGATGAGGTGATCGCGGACTTGAGGCAAGTCGTCACGAAAGTTGGCGGATTGGATCGACTCTTCAGTTCTTTAAACCTACCCCGCAGCATGCCCCTTGTGCCTCCCAGGCGACAGCAGTTGCTCGGAGCATTAGGTCGCCGGATTCAAAGTCGGGCGGCCGCAGTCTTTTTGGCGGTCATTGCGGTGCTGCTTGCAGGCTTGGCACTTGCAATCTACTCCTCACGACCCGAGCAGCCGCAGCCAGCCAAGCCGATCAAATCAATCGCGGTGCTTCCTTTCAAGCCGTTGATTGCGGAGAGCCGAGATGAAGCGCTGGAGCTTGGGATGGCGGACACACTAATTAGCAAGTTAAGCAACATCAGGCAAGTGACTGTCCGTCCGCTGAGCGCGGTTCGGCAGTACGCGGGCCTGGAGCAGGACGCGGCTGCGGCCGGGCGCGAGCAAAAAGTGGACGCGGTGCTCGACGGAAACATACAGAGGTCTGGCGAGAAGATAAGAGTGACGGTGAGACTGGTGCGCGTGGCAGACGGGTTCGAGGTTTGGAGCGATCAGTTTGACGAAAAGTTCACGGACATATTTTCCGTGCAGGACTCAGTCTCCAGGAAAGTCGCAGGTATGTTGGCAGTGACGCTGACCGGCGAGGAGAAAGAGCTGATGACGAAGCGCCAGACCGGCGACGTCGAGGCGTACCAGTTTTACCTGATGGGGCGCTACCATTTGAACAGATTGACTGACGATGGATTCAGGAAAGGCCGCGACTACTTTCAACAGGCGATTGACAAGGACCCAAATTACGCGCTTGCCTACGCCGGGCTGGCAGATGCCTACAACAGGCTTAGTGGCTTTAATGCAATCTCACCGAGGGAGGGATTCCCAAGCGCAAGGGCGGCGGCTATAAAGGCGCTAGAGCTTGATGACAAGTTGGCCGAAGCCCACACAATGCTCGGGGTCGTCAAATTCTTCTATGACTGGGACTGGTCAGGCGCCGAGAGAGAATTCACGCGCGCCGTCGAGATCAACCCGAGCTATTCGGATACTCACCAAATGTACAGCTACTACTTGTCGGCGATGGGTCGGTACGATGAAGCTCTCGCAGAGATGAGGCGCGCCCAGGAACTTGATCAGCTCTCGCTCGAAAAAAACGTGGGTATTGGAGAAATACTTTACTATCAACGCCAGTACGACCAGGCAATAGAGCAATACCAAAAAGTGCTTGAGATGGACCCCAACTCCGGGTTTACGCACTGGGCCATCGGGAATGTTTATGTGCAAAAGAAGAAATATGAGGAAGCCATCGCGGAGTATCAAAAGGCGATACCTCTTTCAGGAGACAGTCCCGACGAGCCGGCGTCACTCGGCCACGCCTATGCGCTGTCGGGGAAGCGGCGAGAGGCACAGGTGGTTTTAGACGCGTTGAAGGAACGCTCGAGGCGAAGCTATGTCTCGCCGACCATCATAGCGTTCATCTATATTGGTCTTGGGGAAAAGGATCAGGCCTTCGCGTGGCTCGACAAGGCTTATGAAGGGCGGGATTTCATTCTGGTTCAACTCAAAGCGGAGCCGACGTTCGACAGTCTTCGTTCGGACCAGCGCTTCGTAGACCTCCTGCGCCGCGTCGGCCTTCCGCAGTAAGTAATCAATAGGTATAGGATCTGCGGGCTCTGACACCTACACGCTGGCGATTTACTTTGACTCTTATGCTTCTCTCCTGCCCTCTTTGCGCGAGGTCGATCGGATGATAGCCGAGCACATACTGTCGTCGTAATTCTTCAGCGACCTCAGCAAAAGAACTCTTAATTTTATTTACATCGGCTGCCATGAAGTAACGCCCTCCCGTTCTCTCTGCCAACTGCTGGAGATACTTCTGTGCGGGTGGGTCGCCATACTGGAGTGTGTAGATGATGATGTCCGACTCTTCCGCCTCATGGAGCGTACTCTTCATCGTTGCTTTACCCCAGGTGTTCTCGCCATCAGTAAAGAGGATGACCGCCTTACGTCCGGACACAGGCCTTAACACGCCAAGAGCGAAGTCAACGGCGTCATACAACCTTGTGCCCATGTTGATTGGACCGGGACTCATCTGATCAATCGCCGCACTTAAAAGATTTGGATCATTGATGCTCTTGGTAGTGAGTGGCTTTATCTCACCATGAAAATAGATGGGCTGCACTTTGTCTACAGGCCGCAGTTGTTCGACAAAGGACTTAGCCGCCCCTTTCATTTGCCCTAAGAAAGAGGCAGTCGAGCCACTGGTATCCATGAGGAGAACAACCGAGAAAGGCTGATCAATGTTACTGAAATTAGTAATCAATTGCTCCACACCGTCCTCATAGATGCGGAAGTCTTTCTGCTGTAGATCGACAACATATTTACCTTGACGATCAATAACGCTGACGGGGACAGAGACAAGACTTGCCGTGATATGTACGACCTCGCCTTCCCCTACCTCCACCCCAGTTTGAACCGTTGTTTGGGATTGACGCTCCTTCGAGGCCGCCGCAGCCGGT
>WNGF01004909.1_pt1 | contig 17292 bp, 11 predicted proteins | sample 5400641 | NCBI WGS metagenome assembly WNGF01 (sample SAMN13153371, study PRJNA577476) | soil metagenome | isolation source: 80 cm soil or saprolite under grassland replicate 2 | place: USA:California | collected 2016-06-15
ATTTCGCGCGCCGAGATTGCGCGCGAAACAGATTTGCAGCGGTCGACCATTTCCGCCATTGTCGATGCGTTGACAGCAGAAGGCCTGGTTGAAGAGGTCGGCGAGGGTGAGTCAACCGGAGGCCGAAGGCCAACTCTTTTAAGACTCCGAACGAAGGAAGCAATAGCCGTCGGAGTCGCCATCACTCCTACCAGCACCACGGTCGCGACGAGCGATCTGGCAGGACGTATCGTCGAACAAAGAGGCTTTCTGACTGATCCCGATCCGGACAAGACTTTGGGAGAAGTGATTGCGCTGGTCCGGGAATTCTCAGCCAGAAACAAAGGCTCGATCGAAGCCGTTGGCGTCAGTCTTCCCGGTTTGGTCGATCCTTCGACGGGAAACGCTATCTACGTCCCCTACTTCAAGTGGCGTGATATTCCTATCTCCAGGACGATCTCAGCGGCAATCGGACTTCCGGTCATTATCGATAACGACGCGAATGCGGTTGCGCTAGCCGAGCTTTGGTTTGGCCGTCCGGAGGTGAGCGATGCTCGAGACTTCATCATGGTGCTGGTAGCTGAAGGTGTCGGCACGGGGATCGTTTTTGATGGTCAGGTTTACCGCGGGCAACGTGGAGCGGCCGGAGAATTTGGACATATGGTCATTGGGACGCACGCACCGGTTCCGTGCTCCTGCGGCAATCGCGATTGCTGGGAAGCCTTTTCCTCAGAGCGCGCGGCGCTGGCTCGTTATCGGAAGCTGGCTGGGGACGAGCGCGCCGGCCAACTTAGTTTCCGAGAAATGGTCGACCGCGGGCTCAGTGGCGAAGCGAATGCTAAGGTCGCACTCACTGATACTGCTCTTTGTCTGGGTGTCGGAATCTCAAACCTGGTTGTCGGCTTTAGTCCGGAAGCTGTGGTTGTAGGGGGAGAGATAGCGCGCGCCTGGTCGCTGGTTGAAAGCGCGCTGAAAGAAACGATCGAGCACAGTGTTCGCCGGGGATTGCCCTCAGCGAGAATCCTGCCTTCCACTCTGGGAGAAGAGCCCGCTTTAAGAGGAGCATTAAGCCTTGTCCTCGCGAGCAAGTTTGCGGCAGCCTTCGCCGCCTGAGAGGCTCTTTTTTCTCGCGTTCTATCCCGAGGGCATTTCCATAGTTTTGACAGCTCGCCATCGGGACGCCTCTAAATATCTGTTCAAATTCAGGAAAAAGAGTTGACAGTGCCCGTAAACTGTATTAAATACTTCGTTCGTTTAGACAACAAACTGTCAAACAACTCCCATTTCGTGCTTTACAATTTCTTTTTAGCATCGTTTTTATTCGGAAACTGCAGTCCAGACTGGAGCCAAGGCAGCGCAACAATGCCTTGACCCAATATCCAAGAAGGAACCTAAGAGTAGAGCCACTTGGCCTGGGAACAGGTTATGAGTGCTCCTTCATCTTCTTGACGCTACGCGAGGACCAAACCATGAAAAAGCCACGACACGCGGCAAGATACGTATCCCTGGGCCTGATGATTTTAGCGTTTGGTATATCTGCCCTGGCCCAGAGTAACAAAGGTACGGTTCTTGGAACTGTCAAAGATCCAAATGACGCATTGGTTACGACTGCGAAGGTAACCGTCGTGAATATCGCGACCGGAGAGACTCGAGAGGCAAGCACGAGCGATGATGGAACCTACACCATTCCTAATCTCGATCCCGGCAAGTATCGCGTGACTGTAGAGGCCGCGGGCTTTCAAACCGACGTCTTTGAAGAAGTCACGGTTGAAACCAATGCGCGTCTGCCGCTCGATGTGAAGTTTGCGGTTGCGGGAGGAGCGGGAACGGTAACGGTAACTTCGGAGTCTGCTCCATTGGTTGAAAGTGAAACCAGCGTCCGTGGCGACCTGATTACCGGGCGGCAGGTTACTGAGCTTCCGCTACCGCAACGGAACTTCACGCTGTTGGCTTCGCTCTCGCCAGGAGTGACGAGACCGGTCCTCGGTGGGATCGGAGGCGGTGGCAACTTTGAGACGGGCGGACCACAAAAAGGAACTGAGTCAACGCGTTTCCGCGAATCGGGTGGTTCAATTATTTCAGCAAACGGCGCTCGGGTTACGAACAATAATTTCTCCCTCGACGGAGTGGACAACAACGAATCGCAGTTTGGTCAGATTGCCATATTCCCAAACCCCGATTCCATTGCCGAATTTAAAATTGAAACCAGCGTGCCGTCTGCTGATAGTGGCCGAGCCGGCGGCGCCATTGTCTCAACAACTTTCAAGTCGGGCGGTAATTCAATTCATGGCACCGCGTTCGAATATTACCAGGGACGTATTGCCGGGGCTAAGCCTGTTTACAACAAGAATCCACCCAATTTTAACGTTCACAACTTTGGCGGAACCGTTGGAGGCCCTATTTTTCTACCACGCTTTGGTGAAGGTGGGCCCAGTATTTGGGACGGGCGTAACAAATTATTTTTCTTTTTTGGCTATAACGGACAGCGAAACTCGACGCCCGCATTCGGGGGCCCTGAAGATCCGGTGACGGTGCCTACCGCAAAAATTCGCAGCGGTGATTTTTCGGAGTTACTCCAACCGGCGAATCTACACACATACAACACCGTTAACGGACCAGTCAGCGCGCCGCAGGGCACGATCTTTGATCGCAACGGAAATCCATTTCCCGGAAACATCATTCCTTCGTCCCTGTTTTCGGCGCCAGCCTTTAACATACTCAATGCGTATCCCTTGCCGACCACTTCCGGTCTCATTCGAAACTTCGCGCGCAATCGCAAAGAGAAGGCGAATATCAGTCAGTACGACATAAAGATTGATTACAGCGTTACTGGCAACAATCGCATGTTTGGCCGCTACAGCAAAGCAACCAACGAACGTATTCGAGACAATAACTTCCCCTTGGGGACGTCGCCGAATGGATTCGATCTACCTTCCGGTTTTGGCGCGGGCAACGAGTTTGGTAATACACGGCAGGTAGCCCTTGGCGATACCCACGTCTTCTCGCCGACCGTCGTTAACGACGCGCGGTTCGGGTATTCGCGCTTCGAAATCGGTATCTTAAATCCAGGTCAGGCTGGTGCTCTTGGCTTTGACCCATCTATCTCTGCGCATCTGGGTATCCCGGGCGTTAATACTTGCGGAGTTGCGTGTACCGGCTCAATTCTGCTGGGCGTTATCGGTACCGATGCAGACAAGGCTGACCTGGAGTTTATCGGCGACAGCAGCCCGTTCTTTTTTCTATCAAATAATTATTATTACGGTGATACGTTAACCGTAGTGCGGGGCAACCAGAGCTACAAGTTTGGCGGTGAGTTGCGTGTGAGACAAAACCAGCCGGCTTCGGCGGGAGTGAGCGCAAAAGGTCAGTGGCAATATGGAACAACCAACGGTGGATTCCTCTCCGGAAACTTCGGCAACATTCCGATCGGTCCAAATGATTCCGGCTCGTCCTACGCCAACTTCCTGTTAGGGAATCCGCCGGCGCACATTGATCGCGGAATTCCCGGTGGTCCATATTTGCAGTCGGGGAAAGAACTATCCTTCTTTGTTCAGGATGATTGGAAAGTAAACCCTGACCTCACCTTGAATCTGGGATTGCGTTACGACATTTTTACGCCGTTCACCGAGAGATTTGATCGTCAATTAAATTTTGTTCCTGAGAGCAACGCTTTGGTTCGAGCGGGTGGAGGCATTCCGCGAGGCCTCAGAGAAACCGACAAGAACAATTTTGGCCCACGGATCGGCTTTGCCTACAGCGGTCTAAAGAAGGATAAGACCCTGGTAGTGCGGGGAGGTTACGGCCTTCTCTACTCGACTGATGCTGGAAACACCGGCGCTTTCGCTGTGGATCAGCCCTTTAACGGTGGTGGAAGCTTCAGTTGTAACTTCACTCAGTTTGGCACGGCACAGTGTCCTTTGGTACCCGCCGGCTTCACTATGAGCAATGGACTTCCCAAGCCACCCGAAGTGTTTTTGGCGGGTCCAGTTTTTCCCGCGTCATCAATTTCGCAAAATGTGTCGGCCATTGATTTGCATCTCCAGGATGCGATCTATCACCAATACAATTTGACCGTTCAATGGGAATTCAAGCCCACCTGGTTGGCCGAAGCAGGGTTTGTAGGAAACCTGGGGCGACATCTTCAGATCGATCGCAACATTGGTCAGGACATTACGCGCGGACCTGGCGCTCGAATAGTTCCGACATTACAGTTCGTTAACTTCACAGACGACATCGGCAACTCCAATTATCGCGCGCTGCAAACAAAGCTGGAAAAGCGACTCTCCGGTGGCCTTTCGCTCCTTTCGGCATACACGTTTGCACGGGCACTCGACAACGGTCCGGGTAGATTTGCCGGGAACAGCACTCCCTCCCGGAACCTGTATGGACCGAATAACCCGCTGAACCCTGATCTCGAACGCGGAAGTTCTGACGTCGAAGTTAGACACCGGTTTACTCTTGCCAACGTCTATGACTTACCGATTGGTAGAGGCCGTCGGTTCGGTACTAACTGGTCAAAAGCAACAGACTTCTTCCTGGGCGGTATTCAATGGAACAACATCATTAGTATTCAGAGTGGTCCAACCTATACGGTAGTTTACGGAGAGGGCGGGCCCCGCCCGGACTTAGTAGGCGACCCGACTCCAACCGCCGATCAGCGGGCCCGTAGAATGCAATTTAATCCTGCGGCGTTCGCGCCTCCGAGTCAGCCAATCTTTCCCGATGTAGTTTGCACCGCCGCCGCCAATCCCAGCTTCAATGGATGCTTTGGCAATCTCGGCCGAAACACCTTCCGGGGCGATCGCCAGGAATTCTGGGACACTTCAATCTTTAAGAATTTCCGGTGGGGCGAGAGATTCAACATTCAAGCTCGCGTGCAAATCTTTAACGTTGCAAACCACGTTGTTCGTAACGTTCCCGAACGGAATATCGAACCTTGCTTCGTCAATGGCGTTTTCAATGCGGCGAAGTGTGCCACGAACACGACCGACGATCGCTTTGCCAGACATATCGGAATCGACACAAGCGCTCAGAGACAACGGCAGTTTGAGTGGGGTTTACGTTTGATCTGGTAAGGCACCAGCATCTCTACGCGTGCCAGGTTCGAGTGGTGAGCATGTCTTTCCGGCTGCCACTCGAATTTGATTTTTGGGCCTGTCAATCCGCCGCTTGAGGTTGAGAGGCGCAAACATTAAGCTTGGATTTGCGCTGACTATACAGGCAGATCGATTGCCACCCTGTGCGAAAAAGATCATGAAGGCGATTCGTTTCGGAAATTTTGCAAAGGTTTTGTACATTGCGTTAATTCTGTTTGCACCGCTGATGACTCAAGCCCAGTCGGCGCGGCCTGATGATCTGCCGGACTCTGCTCAGTTGACCAGAATGATTGCGGACCTCGACGCCGGCCGGGCTGATGACCAACGGCTTACGATGGTTCGAAGCGTCGGATTTAAGTTCCTGGCAGCCGGACGCTATTCAGAAGCGTGGACGGCTTTTAGCGCCGTTCTCAAATACGCGGCACGCGACCAGGAAGCTCTGTATGGAAGTGGCTTGGCGCTTTTTAATCTCAAACGAGTGACGGAGGCGGAAGGGATGGCCAGATCGGCAGTGTCGCTCGCCAGAGCTAAATCCACTGAAACTTCGGCGCAAAGTTCTGAGAGTTGGCGCCGACGCGAGTCAGACTCGTTGGTCCTCCTGGCCGTAGTGCTGGCCGTTAAGTCCGACAACGCCGGCGCCATAGATGCGCTGCGCCGTGCGTCCGATCTAGCGCCTGATAATTTTGATGCGTTATTTGCTCTTGGACGTGCCTTGTATGGTGCCGCTGATCTATCAGCTGCGGCGATCGCCTTTCGTAAAGCGATTGTGCTGAAGCCGGAAGATTCGCAGGCCCGCTTTTTCCTCGCAACAACGCTTGAGGCCTCAGGCAATAATGCCGAAGCGCGCGAGACTTATCGTGAGCTGATCAGGCTCCAATCGGGAAACGCCCAGGGACACCTGGGCCTTGGGGTTTTACTGGTAAAGCTTGATAGCAAAAGCGAAGAAGGCTTAAGCGAGCTGCTGGAAGCAGTGAAACTTAAAGATGATCTTTATGAAGCCCGCATCGTGCTGGGCCGCACTCTCATTAAGTCTGGCCGGCATGCTGAAGCTCTTGAACACTTGACTCGTGCCGCTCAACTGGCTCCCGACAATCCAGAACCACATTACCAATTGGCGATCGCCTATCGCCGATTGGGAAGGTCAGAGAAGGCAGAGCGCGAGGCGGACATAGTCAAACAAATCAACTCGCGACGCCGACAGAAAAGCGAAGCGCCGGGGCCACGCTTATCTTCAAAGAATTGACAAGCCGGCCATCATGAACTCCGTGCTTGGCCAAACATTTATCAGGCTGGGCAAGTCTTTTATGGTAACAGTTCTGAAGTCATTCATCTTACTCACCGCCCTGGTCGCCTGGTGGATTCTTTCCCCTGCTTTCGTCCTTGCACAGAACAATTCGATTCAGACCCAACGAAGTAATCAACGGCAAACGGACAACAGTGTAGTCAAGAATAAAGTGATTGCCTTGTTGAAGGCCGGCGAGTTGGATCAAGCGGAAACAACTGTGCGGGCGGCCCTTTCCGCCACTCCCGGCGACTCGGATCTTCACAACCTTTTCGGCGTGGTATTGGACCAGCAGGGACGCGTAGCAGAAGCGGAAAGCCAATACCGCTTAGCGCTCGATCTAAATTCGCGATCGGCTTCCGCTCATGTAAATCTCGGAGTACTACTCGCCCGTCTAAATCGAAGTCCGGAAGCAATTACTTCCCTGGAGCAAGCCCTGCGCCTGGCGCCTGATAATCTGCAGGCCATCATCAATCTTGGCCTCCTTTATACTGCAAGCCGCAACTACTCGCGGGCAATACTTCTGCTCGAAGGGTTGATCGAGCCAGACAAGACTGAAGGCAAAGTGCCTGACATTGCCGTTTTACTTGCACTAACAAGCGACTATTTGGCTGTGCACCGTAACGAAGACGCATGGAATCTAACCAATCGCAGCCTGGCGTCAATCGCTAATGATGCGCGAGTGCTCTATAGCCTGGGCTTGCAATTTGCCGGGGCGCAGGAATACGAACATGCGGCGGCCTTGCTGCAACGAACGGACGCGATTCGTCCGGGCACGCCCGAAGTTTTGTACAATCTTGGTGTAGCTTTCTACAACCTCAATCGACTCGAGGAGGCAGTTCGTACATTGGAATCGGCGGCTGCGCTTAGGCCGGATGATCCTGATCCTCTCTATCGTTTGGGTCTGATAGCTTCGGCCCAGGGCAAGAGCGCGCTGGCAATCGGCTACTGGCAGAAGGCAATCACGTTTCGCGAGAATTACGCGGATGCATATTTCTTAATTGCCGAAGAACTCTCCAATAACAAGCGCGTCAACACTGCAATCGAATACTACGAGAAGGCAATCACCCACGATTCCTTAAAGCTCCTTTACTATGTTCGTCTCGGAGCTACATATTTTCGCCGGCGCGACTATCATCAGGCGCGCGAAGTGTATGAACGCGGCGCGGTGAAGTTTCCCACGGCACCGGAGATTCATTACCTAATTGGGTACGCCGCTCGCGCGGAGGGGTTATATGATGACGCTTTGAGGTCATTTCGGCGCGCCCTCTCGTTGCAGCCGAACAACGTCGACGCACTCGCCAACGTCGGTTTCATCTACAGTGAAAAGGGAGAGCATGTGGAAGCCGAGAAACTCCTGCGCCAAGCCATTGCAATAGACGCGAAACATTTTCCGGCCCACTATGATTTGGGTAGACTCCTGGTTAGATTGAAACGCTATAACGAAGCCCTGACAATCCTGGACCGGGCTGCCACTATGTCGACGACGGATCCCGGCATACATTACCAACTGTTTACTGTCTACTCTCGGCTGAAACGAAAACCGGAGGCCGAACGCGAGCTTGTCATCTTTAAGCGACTTGAAGAAGCGCGGAAGAAAGGTGAAACTCCCGGCGAAGGTAGCGCCTCGAGTGAACCGCCCCCGCCGAGCGGTAGTACTGCAGCTAAACAGAACCCTTGATTAATTAAACGAGATACTTACAATGCTCCGAAGCAACGTGATCCGATCTCGCTTCTCGCTCCTGGCGGTCATCGTCTGCTTTGTTTTCGCGGCCGGCTTGCTTGCGTTGCATAGTTCTGCCAGCGGCGACACTCCCTCGACGTCAGCCAACCTTAACGATATCTCGAGGAATTATGATTTCAAGTTGGACATATTCAGGCCGGATGCCGGCATTTGGTAAGGATCTGACCGCAACTGAGATCAATTTGCCGATAGATCGAATCCGCAGTTTCCGGAAGTTGGAAAGGAAGAGCTAAACGCAAAGTGCTCAAAGCCAATTCGCAAGGTGCCGCTAAGTGCGAATGCTTTGTGTTCCTTCGTGCAGTCGTTTTCCCGGACCGTTCCATCCCTAAATCCAGTCTTCACTTCGTGGCTCCGGCATTCGATGGACGGTGGTGGGTCCGCCCGACCGTCATGATCCTCCTGTGCTCGAGCCAATGCTTCGGCCTGGGGCGCAGCCCTGCTGAGGATTGGCACTCGTTTCCGAAAGGTCAAAGATCTTCCGCTCATCGGACGGCGCAACCGCTTACAACCTCTCAAGCAGGTGTGCCTTCAGTTACCAAAGTGGAGCCGCCTTCATGGTGGGCCAGACATACGATCAATCCCGTCAGGCTGCTGGTGCGCGGAAAAAACCTCGCCGGTGCACGCGTCGAGGCGACGAAATCCGCAATACAAAGCTCCGAAGTCTTCATTAATCGCGACGGCACTTATCTTTTTGTGAATGTGAGAATCAGTCCGGCTGCGCGACCCGGATCATATCCGTTGACGTTGATTACTCCGCAGGGAAAGACGACGATTCCCTTTAAAATTGAAGCGCCATTAGTCGCAAGCACACATTTTCAAGGCGTCAATTCCGACGATGTGATCTATCTGATAATGCCTGATCGCTTCGCCGACGGCGATCAGTCAAATAACGCTCCCGCTGACTCGCCGGCCGCTGCTAATGATCGAAAAAATCCTCGCGCCTATCATGGTGGCGACCTGCGTGGCATCATCAATCATCTGCCTTACCTGAAAGATCTCGGTGTGACCGCACTGTGGCTAACACCGTGGTATGACAATTGGAATGGAGTGAATATCTGCGACAAGCCCTGGTGTCCAAACACTTACTATCACGGCTACCACGCCATTGATTATTACGCAGTCGAGGACCACTTTGGGGACATGGCAACGCTGCGTGAGTTGATCGAGAAAGCACACGCGTTGGGTTTGAAAATTATTCAGGATCAGGTCGCTAATCATGTCGGGTCTCGACATCCATGGCTCAGAGAGCCGCCTCTCGACAACTGGTTTCACGGCACACTCGCCGAGCACAGTCTGAACCACTTCCGGAATAGTGCCCTCCTTTCTCCGCATGCGAATCAGGACGAATTCCGCAGCACGCTTGATGGCTGGTTTAGCGATGACCTGCCCGACATGAATCAAGAGGAGCGTGAAGTCTCTCGCTACGAGATACAAAACTCGCTTTGGTGGATCGGTGCGACGGGACTGGATGGCATTCGCCAGGACACGATTCAGTACATGCCGCGCAGCTTCATTCGCGACCTCTCCAATGCATTGCATCGCCAGTATCCGAAGATGTGGATGGTAGGTGAAGTGTTCGAGCGTGATGCGGCGCAGACTGCTTTCTTCATTGGTGGCCACGCAGGCTGGGATGGTGTGGACACCAAACTTGATTCCGTTTTCGATTTTCCGATCTGGAACGCCTCGCTGCTGGCATTCACGGGAAAGGCGCCGATGCGAGCGTTGCGCGATCAGTTGAAATATGATGCGCTCTATCCCGATCCCTTAAGGATCACTACGTTCGCTAACAATCACGATACGATGCGATTCATGTCGCTTGATGGCGCAACTCTTGAAGGCGCCATGATGCACGTCGCGTTTATTGTAAGTGTTCGTGGCATTCCACAGCTTTACTACGGCGAGGAGATAGCCATGGAGGGGAAAGAGGATCCCGATAATCGTCGAGACTTTCCCGGAGGCTTTCCCGGCGACGCTCGCAACGCTTTTATCGCTGAAGGGCGCAAGCCAAAAGAGCAAGCGATGTTTGAGTGGACGCGCTCGTGGTTACGCCTGCGTGCCCAACATTCTGCGTTGCGGCGGGGCCGCTTGATCGATCTCTTCTATGACGACGATGCTTACGTGTTTGCGCGTCAGGATAAGAATGAGACTGTAATCATTGCTATTAACCGTGACTCGAAGGAAAAGAGAGTCACGGTGCCGGCGCATGCCGTTGGGTTAAGAGATAGTGTGCAAATGTCCTCTTTGATTGGGACGTCAGGCGTTGCTCGCATCGTGAATGGCAATGCAGCGCTCACTCTGCCGAAGAGCTCCGCATCGGCTCTTGTAGCCCACTAGGACGCGGCTCTGCCGTACGATGTGCGGAAGGTCTTTGACCTTCCGTAGGGTCCGATATTTTTTTCGGGGCTCTGCCCCAAGACTTTGGGGCACAGCCCCAGGTGCTTAAAGAAGGTCGACGACGGTGGGGCGGAGCCGCCACCGCACATCAGGCGGCAAAGCCGTGGTCTACGGCCGAGCGAAGGACAAGCTGGCGTTTAGCGGGCAATGCCCGCCTCAGAATAATCGGTTGAGAGCAACTCAATGAACTTTCCCAGATCCAGCGGCATCCTGCTTCACCCAACTTCGTTGCCCGGACGATACGGCATCGGCGATCTCGGACCGCAGGCGTATGCATTCGCGGACTTTCTTAAGTCTGCAGGGCAAAGCCTGTGGCAGGTGTTGCCTCTTGGCCCAACCGGATATGGCGATTCACCTTATGCCTGCTACTCGGCTTTCGCCGGCAACACCCTGCTTGTCAGTCCCGAACAACTCGTTACTGAAGGCCTACTGGCCAGGGATGATCGCGCCAGCCTTCCGGACTTCGAAAAAGAACGCGTTGATTTTGCACCTGTTCATAAATACAAAGACTCAATTTTGCGCCAGGCATTCGCCACGTTCAGGGGAGAGATGGATCCGGACCTCCGCAGCGCCGTCGCGGAGTTTAGTTGGCGTCATGCTTCCTGGCTCGATGATTACGCTTTGTTTCGCGCACTGAAAGATGCGCACGGTGGCATAGCCTGGAATGAATGGGAAGCGAAGCTGGTCCGCAGAGATCCTGACGCGCTTAGGGCTGCAAAAGAGGAACTCGGTGAAGAGATAGAGGCTCAAAAGTTTTACCAGTTTCTTTTCTTCTGTCAGTGGTTTGCACTCAAGGACTACTGCAAGAGGCGGGGTATTAAATTGGTTGGCGACATTCCCATTTTTGTTGCCCACGATTCGTCGGACGTTTGGACAAATCCGGATCAGTTCAAGTTAAACGAAGATGGAACTCCGACTGTCGTGGCCGGCGTGCCGCCCGATTATTTCAGCGCCACCGGGCAGTATTGGGGCAATCCGCTTTACAACTGGGAGCGAATGCGCGCCGACGGATTCAAATGGTGGATCGAGCGCGTGCGAGCAACGTTGGAAACGGTTGACATCGTGCGCATCGATCATTTTCGCGGCTTCGCTGCCTGCTGGGAAATTCCTGGAGGCGACAAAACTGCGGAACGTGGTCGTTGGGTTGAGGCGCCGGGAAGGGAATTGTTCATCGCCATCAGAGAGGCCCTGGGGAAGTTACCGATAATTGCCGAGGATCTTGGTGTCATCACTCCGGACGTTGAAGCTTTGCGCGACGATTTCGGCTTTCCGGGCATGCGCATTCTGCAGTTCGGTTTCAGCAGCGATACTATGAATATGGATCTGCCGCACAATTATCACAGGAATGTTGTTGTCTACACCGGCACACATGATAACGACACAGCGGTGGGCTGGTTTTCAAGCGTTGCCGGCGCCGGATCAACTCGCGATGCGAAACAAATTGAGCGCGAAAAGAAATTTTGCCTGAAATATCTCAACACTGAAGGGAAAGAAATCAACTGGGACTTTATTCGCGCTGTGTTGGCATCAGTGGCGAACACGGCCGTTGTGCCTTTGCAGGATGTGTTGGGCCTCGGCACCAAGGCGCGCATGAATCTTCCTAATAGCACAGAAGGAAACTGGTCGTGGCGAGTCAAGTCCGACGCACTGACCAGCGAAGTCGCTTCGCGTTTAAGAGAGTTGACTGAGTTGTACGGCAGAGTTCCTGAAGTTGAGAAAGAGAATGAAGATCAGGCTAGTCTCAAAGCGAACTAGCTAAACTTGAGTTTGGGAGCTTTAACTACGGGGCGAGTGTTCCGTAGGGACGAAATGTTTATAGAAAGCAGTTTCGTTAATTTTCTTTTGAGCTCCGTAGGAGTGGAATGTCATTGCAAGCATACCATCATGCAAATCCACATTTCGCTCCTATAGAGCTTCGATTGCCAGTGGCTTTCGCTGCGATAAACATTGAGCCCATGCGGAGCTAAGAAACTGTAGTGAAGAAAGCGATGCATCTTCCAAGAACGCAAAGTTTGTGTTTCTTGCTCCTGGCTGCATTTGGCGCTGTCGTGTCTTGTGCAGCTCAGACTCCGCCCCAGTTTCTCAAAATTGAGCCCCCAAGCTGGTGGGCGCGAAGTTCGGTTAATCCAATACGGCTGCTGATTCGGGGAAGCAATCTCAAGCGTGCGAGCGTGCAGATTGTCGGCGGCGGTCTTCGCATCGCAGGTCTTCCTAAAACGAACGAGCGGGGAACGTATCTCTTCGTCGACGTAGCGATCGCCCCCAGTGCTAAGCCTGGCTTACGTCAGCTAAGAATCACAACGGCGAACGGAATCGCGCACGCTCCCTTCGAGATTCTCGCTCCGTTAAACCGCGCCGGCCGTTTCCAGGGCTTCTCGCCCGCTGACGTAATGTACCTGATTATGATCGACCGGTTCAGCGATAGCGATTCAGCCAACGACGACCCGCCGCAGTCGCGCGGCATTTACGATCGCAAAAACAAGTTCTTCTACCATGGCGGCGATCTCCAGGGCGTGATCGATCGGCTGCCTTATCTGAAGGACCTTGGTGTCACCGCCGTATGGCTTACACCGTGGTACGACAACTACGACCATCCGAATCAAATCGAGCTGAAGGAAGATAGACCGAGTACAGGTTTTCACGGTTACAACCCGCAGGACTTCTACGCAGTCGAGGAACATTTTGGCACGCTCGCTAAGTTGCGCGCACTCGTTGAAGCCGCCCATCGTTCGGGCATAAAGATCATCCAGGACGAAGTCGTTAATCACACCGGTCCATATCATCCCTGGGTCGACGATCCGCCGACGTCGACGTGGTTCAATGGCACCAAAGCCAAACATTTGAAGAATGTGTTTCAAACCTGGGTGCTTCACGATCCGCGTCCGGTTGAAGAATTGAAACGCGAAACCATGGAAGGATGGTTTCTCGATTTCCTTCCCGACCTCAATCAAAGCGATCCAGAGGTCTCCCGCTATCTCATTCAAAATACTCTATGGTGGATTGGCACGACCGGGCTCGACGGTATCCGCATGGATACCTGGCAGTATGTGCCAAACAGTTTCTGGCGCGATTGGAACGCGGCCTTGAAAAAAGAGTTTCCCAATTTCAGAGTGGTTGGCGAGGTGAAAGACGGTGACGTGGTTCACACCTCTTTTTTTCAGGGCGGCAGAGTTCGCTTCGACGGAGTAGACTCTGGCCTTGATTCGCTGCTCGACTTTCCCCTGTTCTATCCGATTCGCCATGCGTTTGCTGAAGGTCACCATCTTGATGAAATTCCGAAGACGCTTGCGAAGGACTATCTCTACAACAACTCAGAAATTCTGGTCACTTTGCTTGGTGGTCACGACGATGGTCGCTTCATGAGTGAAAAAGGAGCCACGCTTGCCGGGTTGAAACTGGCGAACGCGTTTGTGCTGACCACGCGCGGCGTGCCGCAGCTTTACTATGGCGATGAGATTGCGATGACGGGCCCGGACGAGCCCACTACGCGCGGCGATTTTCCCGGAGGCTTTCCCGGCGATAAACGAAATGCTTTCTCGAAAGATGGCCGAACAAAGGAAGAAGAGGATTTGTTCGACTACATCCGCAAGCTAACCCATTTGCGCATCGAACTCGAGCCACTCAAACGTGGCGGTCTCGTGAGTCTTTACGTTTCAGATCAGCAATATGCCTATACGCGAAGAACGAAGAATGCCATTGTGGTCGTGGCCATCAATAACGACACGAAGCCGATAATGATCACATTTGAAGTTGCCTCTGCCGGCCTGGCAAACGGTGCGCGGCTGGTCGATCGGTTGCGGGCAAGTAAAGATGTTCAAGTCGAGAATGGAAAACTGAACGTTGCACTGCCTTCGCGCTCAGCGTCGATATTCGTGCGGCAAGATTTTGGAATTGTTGAAGCGGGAATAAAATTTGGAGTTCCTTAAGAGAGCGCACTTGTGCGCCGTTCTGAACCGCCGCAAAAGCGCTTAAGCAGTTTTGAGTTCAATCCTTAGATTGTCCCTATGTCCCTGGCTGCAAGCTAAAGCTTGAACTCTAAACTTCTGGTCCGGTTCTAAACGAAACGCATTTGTGCATTTCTGTAATGAAAACAAAACCGTTATCAGATCAAGTTGCAATCGTCACCGGTGGCGGCACCGGAATCGGCCGCGCGTTTACTGAGGCGCTCGCCTCCGCCGGCGCCGAGGTGATTATCGCCTCGCGTCGAACAGACGTGCTGCGCCGCGCCGCCGACGAAATAAACGCAACGCTCGCCACCGAGCGAGTCTTCCCCTATGAGTTTGACATCCGCAATCGCGCGCAGGTCGACAAACTGGTCAAAGATGTGTTTGAGCGCTGGCAGGTAATTGACGTGCTAATAAACAACTCCGGGCTGGCGGTGCCCGAGACGGTTGAAGCGATCACGGATGAAGGTTGGGATACGGTGATGGAGACCAACCTGCGTGGGGTGATGCAACTGGTTCGCGCCGTCTTGCCACACATGCGCCGGAATGATTTTGGCGATATCGTGAACGTTTCCTCGCAGGCGGGCAAACATGGCTACGCCGATGTGCCTTCTTATTGTGCTTCGAAGTTTGGACTGCTGGGCTACGCCGAAGCGTTGCGAGATCATGTGCGCAAAACCGGTGTCAATATCCGCGTCTTCAATTTTTGTCCCGGCCTGGTTGATGTGGAAAACGCGCGACCGGAGCAAACGCCGCGTGAGGGCTTCATTCATGTCGCCAACATGGCGCGCACGTTGATGTATGCGCTATCGCTCGATAGGAATGTGGTGCTGGAAGACATCAATCTCTACGCAAGATAGAGAATGGACGACCGGCCAAAAAGAGAGCCTGACACTGCTTCCGGCTATGCCGTCTGATGTGCGGAAGGTCTCCGACCTTCCGAAATCCGGAGGAATGGATTTGGGCTACGCCCTCGAATTGAGAATGTCAGGGGCGCAGCCCCAAGTAATTGATAGTGCGCGGCGGAAGGTCGGAGACCTCCCGCACATCAGACGGCATAGCCGAGGACGACCGCCGACTTATGGCAATTCATGGAGGACCACAAATGCAAAAACCACGCTTGAGCTTCTGGCAAATCTTCAACATGAGTTTTGGGTTTATGGGCATCCAGTTTGGGTGGGGCTTGCAGCTCGCCAACATGAGCGGCATCTATACCTATCTGGGCGCGAAGCCTGAACAGGTGCCCATCCTCTGGTTAGCTGGACCAGTTACTGGTTTGCTGGTTCAGCCGATCATTGGCTCAATGAGCGATCGCACCTGGAATCGGCTTGGTCGCCGCCGCCCATACTTTTTGACTGGCGCGATCCTCGCCAGCATCGCGCTTTTCTTCATGCCAGATTCGTCCGCATTATGGATGGCCGCGGGACTCCTCTGGATTCTCGATGCCAGCATCAACGTCAGTATGGAACCGTTTCGTGCGTTTGTCGCCGATAAGCTCAACATTAATCAACGAACTGCAGGATTCGCCATGCAGAGTTTCTTCATCGGCATTGGTGCTACCATGGCAAACGCACTTCCTTATGTTTTCCGCACCCTCGGTGTCGACAAGCAGGGAATAAATGCCGCCAACGAAGCTGTTCGCATCATTCCCGCGAGCGTCAGCTATTCATTCAAGATCGGGGCCGTCGCTTTTCTGCTTTGTGTGCTATGGACCGTTTTCACTACCAAAGAATATCCGCCGGAAAACATGGAGGAGTTTGAGCGCAAGCGGAGGGAAACTTACGGTGACGCTAAAGGCCTTGCAAAACTATTCAGAATTACCAGCGAACTGCTTCGCGAGATTTCCAGCGCCATGCGTGAGATGCCCCGGACAATGAAACAGCTGGCGGTCGTTCAGTTCTTCACCTGGCTTGGTCTGTTTTGTATGTGGATGTTTTTTGGACTGATGACTTCGTATCACGTTTTTGGCGCTGCAAACGAGCGGGATCCTCGCTTTACCGATGGTCAGGCGTGGGGCGGCAACGCGTTTGCGATTTATTCGATAACCTGTTTCCTGGTGGCCTTTCTTCTGCCACCCCTGGCGAGAGTTACGAGTAGAAAAATAGTGCATGCAGGGTCACTGGCCTGTGGGGCGCTTGGACTGATCGCCGTCTATTTCATTCATGACAAGGGCATCCTGTTACTGACCATGATCGGCGTAGGCATCGCCTGGGCTTCAATTCTTTCGATGCCTTACGCGATTCTCTCTGGCGCGCTGCCCGCTGCCCGAATGGGCGTTTACATGGGAATCTTTAATTTCTTCATTGTGATCCCGGAGATCATTGCATCGTTTGCGTTTGGTCCGATTATTCGGGTCGCCTTTGGCGCCGACAATCCCAACGCGCCAATGTACGTTGTGATGGCTGGTGGGCTGTTCCTTGCTCTCGCTGCGCTCAGCGTTTTGTTAGTGAAGGACGTCGCTGACAAGGACGTGCCGCAAGAGGCGGTGATCGAAGCTGATAGGCATGAGCTGTTTACGGTGCCGGAGTCTGCGCAGCCGGTGCCCAGCACTGGGTTGATTGATAAAGAGTAGGGCCATGTCGTTGGAAAGACCTTCCAGCTTGAAAGAAATCAAACAAGTTTCATACGCTCAGGGTGAGGAAGGCGGGCTTGCCCCCGCTCTTTGTATTTACTTCCTTAATCCTTCATGGCAACAAATGGTCAAACCAAAATCCTCCAAGCGCTCTACACTTGTCACCGCAAACTTTCTTGACGAGAAGCTGTCAAAGGTGATGAAAGAGTTAGGCTGAAGGAACCTATGAGAAGCGCAAAAAATGACGAGCGGGGGCAAGCCCGCCTTCCTCACCCTGAGAC
>WNGF01004910.1_pt1 | contig 17287 bp, 25 predicted proteins | sample 5400641 | NCBI WGS metagenome assembly WNGF01 (sample SAMN13153371, study PRJNA577476) | soil metagenome | isolation source: 80 cm soil or saprolite under grassland replicate 2 | place: USA:California | collected 2016-06-15
GAAGTTCGACCACAAAGTTGCGCTACGCGGCTCTCACGTCCCCTAACAGGTCACTTGACCAGGGCAGATCCATGAGCGCTGTGGAGCTGGCGAAGGGACTCGAACCCCCAACCTGCCGATTACAAGGACGCCGCAGGCCCGGAACCGTGGGCTAGGCAGACAGCGTGACGCAGCTCAGGAGTGTCGATCGGCAAGGTAGAGACGGCTCCGTCAAGGCTGGAACGTTAGCCGAGACGTTAGCCGAGCAGAGCAAGCTATGCCCCGATCCCTAGGCGCGCCGCCCAACTGCCGCAGACCAGGTGTGCCGGAAATCGACGCTAAGGACGAAAATGCGACCGGTGCAGGATGGGACAATGCCAACCTGGAGGTACGGGTGGAGTTTGAGACCGCACCATTAGCCAAGCAAAGCTACCTTTACCGCGATGCGAAGTATGCCTTGTGGATTCCAGCTTGCGCCAAGCCACAAGCGTAGGTCACTCACTCACCTTGGCGGTCGCGTTTAATGGATTAGCCTGCACAGCTTGATACACATTGTCGCAATCAGGCTCCAACTCTCGGATCCTCGCTATACGACGAACTAGCAACATAAACTGATCCCGGTCATCAGCCGAGAGTCCGGTTCTCACTCGATACGAGAGCCACTTACTCAGGACTGGGAAACCGCATGCGGAGAAGCTCCACACGCTCTCCGGCACGTTTCGCCAGCCGACACCATCAGACCATAGGACATCATCACCAAGTCGACGGCCGCCGCTGTATCCGAAAGAGCCAAACTCAAGCGATACAGTGCCTCGCGTGGAGTCAGGGATGGCTAGCCTTGCAAGCTCCGGTCGAATCCTGCCGGTCGTGACTCCGGAGACTCCGGTCGTGGTGTCAAAAAGGTCGGCCAACTGACGACCAATATCGACGGCCCGACTCAACGCGGCACGATCGGCAGGTAGACCCACCTGTGGAAAGTCGTCGAGATCCACAGGTTGGAGATCGATCCAAGCAGGAGCATTCATGACGGTAACCATTGCATAGAATATCGCCTCGCCTCCAGCGATCTCGCCTTCAAGACCAAGAATATCTCGTGCCGCCTCTGCCCACTCAGAAGCCACCAGGGTACCGGCGAGGCCTACTTCAGACGTGGCACTAAGATCCAGTTCGCCGCCACCATATTGGACAAGAAGACTTGCGGGTCGGTACAGCGGGAACACGCGAGCATTCGGCTCCGCGGCGTCAAAGCTCGCAACCGCGCTGGTGACCACTGGTCGGAGGGCGCCCTTCCGTCGCGGGGTTTGCGGTAATACCAAACAGCGCTGGTGCGGAACGTTGGTCCAGTAGGCGATCAGTTCGCGACGAGCCTCGGTCAGCAATTTGTGCTGAGGCTCCCAGTACATCCATCGGACGTCAAATGGCCGATATAGGAAGGGAACGATAAGCTTATCCCGAAAGTGTGAATCAACTAGCAGTTTTTGCCTCGTACGGGCGGGATGGTAGCGAGCGCGGGTCACACCGAACCCTGGATGACGCGCAACCAACTCTGAAAAGGTTAGCGACTTGTCGAAGTAATCTTTCATTCGTCGCTCAAGCTTTTCGCGGTCAACGTCCAAGACCGCTTCGTCCCGTACAGGCTGAACGCCCGAACGAAAAAACGTGAGGTAGTCGTCAACTGGCGGATCATCACCCTCGCGATCAGCGGTAAACCGCCACCAGGTTTCGCGGCTGACGTTGACAATCTGATAGCTATCATCCTGTGAGTCGGCATTCCGAGCCAACTGCCTTCGCTTCGAATCAGCGCTTCCACGGTACTCACGTCGGCGGACGTCAGGCGAGATCTCGCCCGACCCAGAACTTCCCATACGTACAGCAGTCACGATTGCAGTACCGCGTTTGATACCGGAAGCGATGTTCGTCGTGAAGATGCTTTGATCGCCTGGATGAGTGGCGTCATCAGCAGCGCCATGGAGATCATCTACGCGAATTAGTTGAAAGGCCTCCACAATCGCCTGTCGCATGGCCGGGTAAGACCGGCCGCCCAACCATTTGCGATTGGTGATGAAGCTGACCACTCCGCGGCCGGTAATATTAGCGATCCGTTCGACGGCGATGCGCCAAAATCTGACGTAGAGATCGTTCAGTCTATGTTTCCGTAGCCCCCATTGTGGCCAAAGCGGCTCGATCCAAGGGGCGAGCATCTGCCGTTCTTCTGCGGTCTCGGCTGAGGAGTAGCCTTCGTAGGGTGGATTCCCAAGGACAACAATGACGGGTTCAATGTGCTTGACCTTGGCCGCGTTGCGCAGCTCCTCTTCAAGCTCCGGGAACAAGGTGGCTCCTGTAGGGACGGAGTCCTCATCCCAGCCAATAAGAGAGTTCGTTAGATATACGGGTATGCGCTCATCCACCAGTGGCTGAGCACCGAGCTGGATCAGGAGTCGACCCAGGTGCAGGTGGCAGATAATGAACGCGGCTGGCAGAATTTCGAATCCAAATACGCGATGGGTGGCAGCCTCCCGAACTCTGGCCGCTGCTACCTCCGGTGGCTCGCCGTTGTCCAGGATAGTCTTGCGAATTCTGCGCAATACTGCGGCGTTGTAGGTCCCAGTACCGCAGGCCGGGTCTAGCACGTACACGACTGGATCGGCAAGGCCATCAGGAATCTTGAGCTCGTATCGCAGGTAGTGATCTGCCCGCGCTACCTGAAAATCTGCAATCTCACGAGGTGTATACCATACGCCGAGCTTTCCTCGGAGCCTAGCGTCGAACTCAGCCAGGAACGGCTCGTAGAAGTACTCGATGGCACCCCCCTCAAACTTGCGTAAGAACTCGGAGCGATTTACCCAGCTTAGTAACCGACCGATTGCGTCCAGGTGTTGCTTGAGGTTGCTCTGGCGGATGAGGGCGGGACGAAGCGCGGCATGCAGGACATCTGCGAACACAGGAACATCCAGCCGATAGGCCGAGTCCATCCAGTCGAAGTGACTTGGATCATCGGTCTCCAGCCAGGCGGCGAAGAGTCCATACACTAGGGTCTGCACAACCGTTGGGACTAGAAGGTTGCTTGGTAGGTCAATTTCCAGGCCGTCGCGCAAAGCAGCACTAATGGGTGCTAGAAGCCCATCAGCATCGCCGGTGTTCGCAACAGCGTCACGCATCCGCCGAGCGTGGTAAGCCAGGAAGCGAGCCACATCATGGGGGTCGCTCAGTGTAGGCCTAAGGGAGCAAGCGAGTTCAATGAGGGTGAGAAGATTCTGAGCAGTCGGCTCGTCGACGGTGAGAGCCCTATCAAGATCTTCTGGTCTGGCAGCTAGGATGACCTTGTCGTCCAGAACAAGGGTTCCGCTGGCGCCTTGACGGGCGAGGCCGAACTCGCGCAGGTTCGTAACAACTACCAAGCCACCGCCGAAGCTCTGCGCATATCGCCGGGCCTGAGTTGAGGCGACCAAGACACCAAGATCCACGTTGACCGGCTTAACTTCAATCGGTGCGGCGAGAACATTGCTGTCTCGCTCGTAGAGGGCAACGTCGGGAAAGTCTCCCTCGATGCCGGCTGGGTGGCTGAGTGCCCAGCGGGCCGGCCGGGTCAGCTCTCCCAGTCGGGTAAGTAGGCGATTCACCGCTGGGTAGTACGACTGCTCCGCGGTGCCACGCTGGGTAGCGCGGATGCGTCGCACCTCGGTCAAGAAGCGGCGGATGGCATCCGCCGGTGTATCGGTCATGCGCGCATCCTACCCAGCCGCTTCGGAGTAAGCGAGCGTGGCGTCTCGGGTGGCAGCAATCACCTGAGTCGGCCGGACGGGCCGACTTCTCCGTAACCGGAGCAGACCCTGGGGTTGCCAAGGCGACAACAAGTGCCGAAGGCGCTGCCAGCGGCGGGCAGTCCGCCACCGGGCCGTCTTGCTCCGCCGATCGTTACTCAATCGGCCGGCACCATCCGGCCGCGGTGCCAGCGGATCGTCGTCACGCGGTGACCTACCTGACGCCAGGCGGAATCGAGCGCGAAGTCGCCGAGCAAGGTCGAGGTCGTCCATCCCAGGATGTCGTTGCCATTAAGACCTAGCTGATACGCGGCGTGGGCGAGATAGCCGGCGGCGGCCGACTGGGCACCAAGGTAGGAGGGTTCGTGGCCCATCCGGCGCTGGTACTGCGTAGCGAATCCGGTCCCGGAAGGACCGATCTTCGGCATGACGGCGCTTGGCCACCACTGCACCGGCCCGAGCACGCCTTCCGCCGCCTCGCCCACCTCCTGCCCAAAGACCGGGACTCCAGCAGCTACGGCAGCCAAGACCGCCGGCGACTGGTCTCGATCGCGCAGCCCCTGCACCACCGCCGCATCGTGCTCGAACGGACCGGCAACCAGGACGGCCGTCTCGGCGACATCCACTCCCTCGACGGCCGAGGCCTCCACCACCTGAGCACCAATCCCGTGTTCCGCCGCCCGAGCCAAGGCACCCTCAGCAACGGCGTGCGCAAACGGGCCAGGAGCCTGGACGACGATAAGGCGGCTTACCCGCTGGTTGACCGCCGCGTCAACGACACCGTCGAAATACGACGAAGCGGGGGCAGGAAGCGATGCGATGCCAGGCTGGGCGAGGTCGTCAGCCGAGCCACCGTGGTTCCAGAGGACCCGCCCTGCATCGCGCACCACGGGCACTATCGCCCGCACTAGCTCGCTCGCATACGGGCCGATAAGCAACTCCACGGTCTCGATCCATTCCCCATATGCCTGGAGTGCAGCCTCCTTCGAGCCCTGGTCGTCGACGATGATCAAGCGGACACCGGCCGCCTCCGCCCAGAGCCCAATCGCCCCAGCCGCCTCGGACCCTTGGCGCTCATATCGGCCGGTCAGACTGAGCGTTAGCGCCGCGGTGATCGGTGACGACTTCACGCCTTACCAGCCCCCTCCCGCGCCTGCGGACACATCACCGGAAACGGTTCGAGTACACCTCGCCATCCGACACGATGGCCACCACTTCGCCCGGCGGCCGCCAGCTTACGCTGTGCAGTTGTTCAGCGTCACGGACGCCCCACTTCGAGGCAGGAGGGTGCGCTCCTCAGTTGGATCCCCGTGAGCTGATCGCGGTGCTGGGCAGGGGGACGGAGTACGCAAAACTCATTGCCATCCGGGTCTAGGAGCACATGCCAGACCCACCCGTTGTTCTTAAGCGGCTCGTCTGTTGCACGGCGTGCACCGAGAGCGACCAATCGCGAAACCTCCGCGTCCAGGTCCAGGACTCGGAGGTCGAAATGCATCCGATTCTTGGCGGCCTTGACGTCTGGGACCTGCTGCAACAGCAGCTCGATGCCGTCACCGTCCGCAGGGAGCAGGACACGGTAAGGGCCAGAGCCAGGTTCCTTCGGCAACGCGAGGTAGCCCAGTGCGGCGCACCAGAATTCGGCTGCCCGATCCAGATCGGCGCAGTCGAGCACGACGGCAAGCGCGGTATCTGCACGACCGCCGTAGCGCGCCGGTCGACGCATGGGGTCAGCCCTCAACGGTCTTCGTCTCGTCGAGAATCCAACGAATGTAGTCCTGGCTCCCGTCGAGGATTGGAAGCATGACGACGCTCGGAACCTCGTAAGGATGCTCCTGCTTCACGCGCTCGATGATTCGAGGCAGGAGGCTACGTCGGGTGCGTAGTGCCACCCGAGCTTCGGTCGTGTCGTGGATTTCTCCTCGCCATCGGTAGATCGAGCGAATCGGAGCGAAGTTGTGGCCCGCTGCGCAGAGCTGATCGGCGGCGAGCTTGCGGGTGAATGCAGCAAGCCAATCCGCATCGGGGGCAGTGATGATGACCTCGCACACTTCATCCGTTGCCGGGCGTGGGTCATCAGGCTCAGGGCTCATGCGACAACACCGCTGCCCGACTCCTTGAGCTTGTAGATCAGCTCCCTCGCCTCATCCTCGGTCCTCGCCATGCTCCCCCATCCACTCACGATCTGCCCGTCATAACTCAACCCCACCCAGCGGCCTGTCATGTTGATGCCATGAGGGTGGATCTGAAAATACATCGTGCCCTTGGAGCGAACAGAGCCATCATTGGCGGCGTACCACCCCATCAGTATTTCGTTGTCCCATAGTCGCAGCTCGCCGCGCCACAGGTAGCCACCTTCCTCGACCGGCCTTCCACGGCGGGTAGCCTCGATCTGGATCAGGTCGCCATGCTGCCGCATGCTAACTGGCTGGACCCTGATGTCTTCGACTCCCTCTCTGGAGCTTTGCCAGCCGGCCCACCAGTCACCGGTGAGATTCACGCGATGATCCGGCATCCCGGCCAGCTCACTGATCGAGATCCCGAGTGCCTCGGCGATGGCAACTGCCACAGAGAGAGTGGGCTGCTGCTGGCCTGACTCGTAGCGCCTGATTTGGCGCACGTCAACGCCGGCCGCCTTGGCTAGGTCGGCTTGCGACATGTCGAGCTCGGCTCTTCGCCGGCGTATGACCTCGGGCATTTCCATGACCCCATCTTACGGACTCGTTAGTCCTTGTCGAGAATCGGCCTACCTTGACGGACCGGGCCTATCGGTCCTATGGTAGGGCTCATAGGCCCTCCTGACGGACCAACTAGTCCCCCGCCACTCGGAAAGGAGGCCATCGGCAAGGCAAGGGCCTCGGCGAGAGCCGGGATGGTGCGGTAACACCATCCCGTCAAGCGGCTCCCCCGAGGCCAGGCACCGAGAGATGGGAGTCGCCCCGATGCAGGGCAATCGTACGCTGCCGTCCAAGACGGCAACAGGCGGCCGCACACTGGCCGACCTGCTGGCCGCTGGTGAACTGACGTGCTCCGCCGCGCAAGTCGCCGGCTGGCTGAACGTCTCCAAACCAACCGTCATCGCCGCCGCGCGTCGCGGCGAGCTGCCGGGCCGCTTGGTCGGCAAGCAATGGCGGTTCTCCACCAAGGCCCTCGCCAAGATGTGGGGCCTCGACCAGATGTCCGAGCAGATCGACCGGCCGGACACGACCCTTGTTGAGCTGCCCGTTGCCCTGGTCAACGCACTGCGCCTGGGCCTCAAGGGCGGTGACGCCGCATGAGCCCGGCGCCCGAGATGAAGCGGTGCGGGGGCTGCGGCCAGCTCAAGCCGCTGCGCGAGTTCTACCGGCGCCGCAACGGCGGCCCCTCGGGCTACTGCCGGCAGTGCCAGCGCCAGGCCAGCCGCGCCGCCCGCCAGCGCCGCATGCAGAACCCGGCCCGCCTCGCCGAGCTGCGCGCCCGCGATCGGACGCGGAAGCGCCGCGACCGCGGTGGTGATGCCGCATGACCGCGACTGCCTTTCGGGTGTGCTGGGTCGACCTGGCATGGGACCGCACCAACGCCTCCGACCGGGTCAGCCGCTACGGCGCCTACCTGCGCAACCACACCGAGCTGTTCGACCCCTGGCAGGACGTCCCCAACGGCATCACGGAGGACCCCGGCCAGTTCGCGGTCGCCGCGTTCCGCGTGGCCACGGGGCCGATCATGAGCCCCGGCTACGTCCGCTGGCACCCAAGAGTGCTCGACCACCAGGTCGACCACGGCGAGAACCCCGACCCCGACCGACTGGTCTGCACCATCACCCTGGCCACCTCCTTGCCGATGTGGCTGGGCTCGCCGTGGTGGAGCTGGACCACCTACATGGGCCGCGACTGGTCCGAGCCCGAGGACGCCCGCCATGCCGCGCTGGCCAGGCTGGAGCTGCGCTGGCCCCTCCAGGTGACCGCCCTCCCCCGCCCGCGGCCGCCGGCCAAGGCGGGTGAGCCGAACCTGGCCGACGCCAAGGCATCCGTGCGGGCGCTGGTCGCCGAGATCAACGCCACCGCCGGGCCGGTGCTGGCCCGGCTGGAAGGCGGTGAACCCCGGTGACCGCCCAGCTCGTGCCGCTCACCCCGGTCCTGAGCGTGCACGTCGACCCGCGCCAGCGCGCCTTCGACCGGCTGGTCGACGTCGACCTGGAGGTGGGCCGCCGGGTCAGTGACGGGCTGGTCGCCGAGAACCTGGCCGCCTTCCTGCCCGATCCGGCGCCGGAGACGATCGCCGCGGCCCGCACGTGCAGCGCGATCGTCGTCGCCGGCCGGGCCGCCACGGCGCGGCGGCTGGGCGAAATCCGCGCCGCCTGGTCACCAACCACGGAGGTGACCCGGTGACCGCCTGGTCCTCCCACGTCCCGGCCGACTGGCGCCGGCGGGCCGCCTGCGCCCGGCCGGGCGTGGACCCGGAGCTGTTCTTCCCCTTCCCTGGCGAGCACGGCAAGGCCGCCCGCGCCAAGCAGGTCTGTGCACGCTGCCCCGTCCGCGCTGCCTGCCTGTCCGACGCGCTGGCCACCCGCGACCAGTTCGGCATCCGCGGCGGCCTAACCCCCCACGAGCGCCAACGGCTGCGGAGGCTGCCCAGGTGACCGCCGCCGGCCTGCTCTCCCCCGCCGCCGGCGTGGCGGTCCGGCCGGTGCACCGGGTCGCCTGCGGCGGCTGCGGCTGGATCGGCTACCGCCACAACCCGTGGAGCCGTGACTGCCCGAGCTGCGGCATCGACGGGTCCAAGCTGCGCCCCGTCTGGCTGGCGGGCTGCGCGCCCCGCCGGGGCCGCTGCTGCTACCTGGGCCACATCTGGCCCGCCTACGGCCACGCCTCCCACTACCTGGGCTTCACCACCAACCTGCCGCGCCGCTGGCCCGAGCACCTGGCCGGCGGCTACGACCCCCTCACCCACCGCAACCGCGGCCCCGGCTCGCGGCTGCTGGCGGCCGCGCTGCACGCCGGGTGCACGGTCGAGCTGGTACGGGTCTGGTACGGCTCCCAGGCCCGCACGCTGGAGCAACGCCTCAAGCAGCGCCGCAAGCCCGGCTCGCTGCGCGCCGGTGCCGGCCGCAGCCTCAAGCCGCTGTGCCCGGTGTGCAACCCGGCCTCCTGGTGGCGGCGCTACCCCTCGATCCCTGACCCCGCTCCCCCGCCACGGCCGCCACGCCCGCGGCGGTTCGTCCCGACCTGGGACGCGGAGGCGGAGTGGGACGCCGCCTTCCCCCACCTGGCCTACGGCCCCGCCGCGGCGCCGCCGCTGACGGGAGGCGGGTCGTGATCGCCCGGCGCCGCATGGTCCGGGCGGCCCCGCAGCCCCGCGGTGAGGGTGGAGTGTGGCTGCTGGTGATCGGCGCGCTGCTGCTGGCCAGCCACCTCGGGCACGCGCCGGCCAAGCCGGCAGCGGACGGCAAGCACTCGTCCCCGAGCGCGGCGGCCAGCTCGAGCATGGCCGTGCGGGCGGTCGCCTACGCCCGCGGCCAGCTCGGCAAGCCCTACCGCTGGGGCGCCGACGGGCCCGGCGCGTTCGACTGCTCGGGCCTTGCCGGCGCGGCCTGGCGCGCCGCCGGGCTCGGCTGGCCGGACCTGACGGCGGCCGGACAGTGGCGCTGGCTGCACTCCCGCGGCCGCGACGTGCCCCGCCAGGCCCTCAAGCCCGGCGACCTGGCCTTCTACGCCTACCGCCCGAGCGACTGGCGCTCGATCCACCACGTGGCCATCTACGTCGGCGGTGGCCGGATGATCGAGGCCCCGCACTCGGGCGCGCTGATCCGCCAAGTGCCGCTGCGGACCCGTGGCTGGTTCGGCGCTGGCCGGCCTGGGGGTGGCGGGCGGTGATCCCTCGGTCCTACCCGCGGGTCCGCATGCGGACAAAGGCGCGATGGGCGCCCTGGTGGGCGCTGGCCGTGATCGGCCTTGGCGTACTCGCCGACCACGGCGTGATCGACCTTCCCTCCGGGCCGACCCCCACCACAACCCGGCCTGCGGTTGGCGCTGCCCCCCCCGGCCGGGCCGCGAGCTCGGAGATCCCCGCCGCCTACCTTCGCGCCTACCAGCACGCCGCCCGGCACTGCCCAGGGCTGCCGTGGACGGTGCTCGCCGCGATCGGCAAGCACGAGTCTGACCACGGCCGCTCCCCCCTCCCCGGCGTGCGGTCCGGCGCCAACTCGGCGGGCGCGGCCGGGCCGATGCAGCTCGGCATCGGCGGCAAGGCCGGCCCGACCTGGCAGCACTACGGCGACGGCATCCCCGGCCACGTCTACCAGATCAGCCCGGCCGCCGACGCCGCCGCCCGCAAGCTCTGCGGCGACGGCGCCCGCGGGGGCCGCGACCTGCCCGGCGCGCTGTTTGCCTACAACCACTCGCCGGCCTACGTCGCCCGGGTGCTTGCCACCGCCCGCCGCTACCAGGCCGGAGGCCCCCGGTGATCCGCCGCCGGCGGCTGTCGTGCTGGTGGTGTGGCCGCCCCACCCCGCTCGGCGAGGTGGTCGAGACCCACCTGCACGCCGGCCCGACCACGCGGCTGGGCTGGTGGGTCGCCGCCGACCGGGTCGTCTGGCTGTGCCCCGCTGCGCCTCCCCGCTTCGCAAGCCTGCCCGCTCTCACCTGCGCGAGAGGAGGTGAACCCGTTGCCCCGCAAGTACCTCAGCAGCGTCCAGGCCGCCGAGCGGCTGGCCGTCTCGCCCAAGACCGTCAGCCGTTGGGCCAAGCAAGGCCGCCTGCCGCACCTGCGCACCCTCGGCGGCCACCGCCGCTACGACCCCGAGATGGTCGAGCGGCTGCGCCGCCAGCTCACCCACCAGCCCTAGCCCGCCCACCAGAGCCCGCTCCCCCCGTCGTGAGGAGGTGATCCCGATCAGCCACCTGGCCAACCTCGCCCTGGTCCTGGCCGGGCTGCTGCCCGCCGCGGTGGCCGGCGCGGCGCTGGGCGCCTGGCTGCGACGCCGCCGCCGCGCCACCGGCACGTTCAAGCGCCAGCTCAACGGCGCCGGCGTCTTCACCTGCGGCCAGTGCCACGCGACTTGGCCAGCGGCCAACCGCCGCGATGGCCTGGCCACCGCCCGCATCCACGTCGCCTACGACCGCGGCCACCAGATCCGCGTCCGTCGCTAACCCAGCCACGCCCTAGCGGGGGCGCCAATCCGGCCCGGCTCCCCGGACGCGCCCCGCAGCCATCCACCGCACCGAAAGGACCCGCCCATGCTGCAAGACCTCAAGCGCCTGGCATTCGTCGTCCTGGTCCTGGCCAGCACGGCGTTCGTCCTGGCCGTCCTGTTTAGCAACAACCTCGGAGGTGGCCGCTGATGGCCCCTCGCCGCTACCGCGTCGTCGCCGACCCCCACTGGCCGGTGTGGGTCGAGGGCCAGCCCGGCCACTGGCAGATCCGCTGCCCCTGCCACGGCCTGACCGGCCACTACGACCACAAGCCCGCCGCCATCCGCGCAGCCCGCTACCACCGCCGCCGCCGTCCGGCCTCGACCGTGGGAGGTGAGCGCTGATGCGTCACCCCCGCGAGTTCGCGCCGCCGTGGGAGGCGCCGATCGAGTTCCGCAGCCGGGGCCGCTGGTGGCTGCTGGTCGCCGGCAGCCTGCTCATCTGCGTGGCGAGCTGGGTCCTCACCCACGACACCACCCCAGGCGCCGGGCTGTCGCTGCGGAGCTGGCTCACGCTGGCCCTGGCCGCGCTGGTGGTGATCCTGCTCAACAGCTACCGCGCCGGCGGCGCGCGGCTGCTTGTTCGCGCGGTCGCCGAGTACGCCGTGGTCGCCGCCCTGGCCGTGCTCCTGGCCACCAGCACCAGCGCCGGCGGCGCCGGCGCCGGCCGGCACGCCACGGCTGCGGCCGATCAGCGGCCCGCGGCCGTTCGCCGCGTCACCGACGCCTACCAGTTCGTCGTCGGGCTGTGGCACCAGGCCCAGGGCAAGGCCAACGCCGACCGGCAGCCGTCCCCGCCGACCACCCGGCCACGGCGGAGGTGATCGGCACGCCGGCCACCCACACCCGCACTCCGGCGCTGGCGCGCGGTCCCGCGCCACGCCGGCCTCGCTCCCCCCTCACGCCCTCGACCTGGAGGTACCGCCGCTGATGTGGTCGTCACTGCCATCCAACCTGCGCACCGTGCTCGGCACCGCCCTGGTGCTGGGCATCGGCGTCGCCGTCGCCGCGTTCACCCTGTCGTTCTTCGCGCTCAAGGAGGCCGCCGAGAACCCCGCCCTCAAGTTCGGCCAAGGTCACGCCTGGCTGTTCCCCATCGGCGTCGACATGGCGCTGCTGTTCTTCGAGGTGCTGCTGCTGGCCGCCTCGATGGTCCGCGTCCAAGAGCACGGACGGGCTGTGCAGTACCCCCGGGCGATCCCGTTCATGCTGGTACTGGTCGCCGCCGCCGGCACGCTCTACTTCAACGCCACCCGCGTCCCTGAGCAGGTCCGCCCCATCGCCCTGGCCGTCCCCGTCGCCAGCATCCTGGTCACCCTCGGGCTGGCCTACCTGCTGAAGATGCTCGCGGCCGCCTCCGGCGCCGAGGCGATCCACCTCGCTCCCCCAACCCCCGAGCCCAACCGCATCGTCCGCAGCGCCGACGTGCTCCAAGGCGAGATCGTCCGCGACCCCGAAGTCCCTGCCGGCTACGCCTCGGGCGCGGCAGCGCTGGATGGGCAAACCGCCACCTGGGCACCTTCGCAACTCGGTCAAACTGGACAACCCATGGTGGCGGGCAGCGTCGACGTTGACCAGGGCGAGGCGACCAAGCGCCGCCAGGTCGAGGCGCACCTTGCCGCCCTGGACCCCGGCCAGCTCGCTCGCCTCCACCAGCTCGGCTCCCGAGCGGCCGCCCGCGAGCTGACCGGCGCCCTCCACGGCCAGGGCATGGCCGTGTCCGAGCGGTACGTGCAGCAGATCTGGGACGACTGGACCGCCGCCCAGCGGGGGAGCGCCCGCGCCGCAGGGCGGCGGCGCAAGCGGTGAGGCGCCCGGTGGCCGACCGTGCCAGCTACTACGTCCGCCGCGTCCGCACGGTCGATCGGCGCCCAGCGCTGCTGCGGCGCGGCACGCCGGTCGGCGCGGTTGCCTGGACCGGCCCCATCCGTGGCCGCCGCCGTGCCGAGCGGGAACGCGACGCCTGGCGGCAGACGGGGGAGTGGGCCGCTGAGATCGTGGCCAGTAGCGGGCAGGTGCGCGCGCAGGTCCGCGCCTGGCAACGCCAACCGGAGCGGCGCCATGCCTGACCCCGCCCGGTCAGCAGACAGTGCGGCCAGTGGGCTGGTGGCCGCGCTAGAGCGGGCCTGGACCGAGATCCGCCGGCGCCACCCGCAGGTGCCTGAGGTGGTGCTCGCGGTGGCCTCCGGCAGCGTCGGCCGCCGCGGCGCGCTGACGCTCGGCCACTTCGCCGAGCGGCGCTGGACGGTGGCTAGCGCCGAGCGGCCCGAGCTGTTCGTGGGCGGCGAGGGCCTGGCCGCCGGGCCGGTCGAGGTGCTGGGCACGCTGCTGCACGAGGCCGCCCACGGCCTGGCCGCCACCCGCCGCATCCAGGACACCAGCCGGCAGGGTCGCTACCACAACCGCCGCTACGCCGCCCTGGCCGGCGAGCTGGGCCTGACCGTGACCACGGCCGGCAGCCGCGGGTGGACCATGACCGCGGTCCCCGCCGAGACCGCCGCCGCCTACGCCGGCGTGGTCGAGGACCTGGCGCGGGCGCTGGTGCTGTGGCGCCGCGCCGAACAACCCGGCGGCGGCCGCCGCGGCAACAACCTGCTGCCAGCCGTCTGCGGGTGCGGGCGTCGCATCCGGGCGTCCCGTTCCACGCTGGCGGAGGCGCCGGTGCTGTGCGGCCGCTGCGGCGGCCCGTTCCAGCCAGCCGCCGCCCAAGACGGCGACCTTGACACTTAAGCGTCAACAGGGAGTGATGATGTCCTGCCTACCGGTCCCCGCCGCCAAGGCGGACCCTGCCCGGCTCGGCGCCGGCGAGCTGCTGGCCGCGCTCGGCGAGGACCTGGAGCCCGGCCGGGCCGCCGAGGTGTACGCCGCGCTCGGCTACCCGGTCCTGCCGCTGTTCGTGCCCGCCGGCGGCGGCGCGTGCACCTGCCGCGACGGCTCGGCATGCCGCAAGGCAGGCAAGCATCCCCGGATCGCCGGCGGCGTCTGGCACGCCACCACCGAGCCGACGGTGGTGCGGCGCTGGTGGCGCCGCTGGCCGACGGCGAACGTGGCGCTTCGGACCGGGGTGCGGTTCGACGTGGCCGACGTCGACGGCCAACCCGGTGTGGAGGCGCTTCGCGCCATCCTAACCGACGCCGGCGCGCCGCCCGGCTCGGGGCCGTTGGCGCGCACCGGCGGCGGGGGGTGGCACCTGCTGTTCGCCCCTACCGGCTACGGCAGCCCCAAGCGCATCCTGCCGGGGGTGGACTGGCGCGGCCGCGGCGGCTACGTGCTCGTCTGGCCCTCCAGGCATTCCAGCGGCGGCCGCTACCGCTGGGTCCGGCCGCTGACGCCCGAGCTACCCAAGGCCCCGACGGCGCTGCGAGGCCTGCTGGCCCCACCGCCGCCGCCAGCCCCCCGGCCCCCAGGCCCGGCGGTGGTCACGGTCGGCGGGGGCTACGGGCCGGCGGCGCTCCGGGCGGAGTGTGCCCGCGTGGCAGCCACCGCGCCCGGCGGCAAGGGACGCCGCGGCCGCAACGACGCGCTCAACCGGGCCGCGTTCAAGCTCGGCCAGCTCGTGCACGCCGGCGTGCTCGACCACGCCCAGGTGGTCGCCGAGCTGCTGGACGCCGCCACCGCCGCCGGCCTGGAGCCGGCCCGCAGCCTGCGCACGATCGGCAAGGCGATGACCGCGGCCGCCGCCAAGCCACCAGCCACCCCCGGCCGGCGGGTGCTGCTGCGATGACCCAGCGGCCCGAGCTGCGCCTGGCGCCCGACCGGCTGGAGTTCGGCCCGGACGGGGTGCCCTGGCCGACCACGCCCATGGACCAGCCCACCAGCGGCCACCGCAACGGCAACGGCCACCACCCCGAGGCACCCACCTCGCGGCCGTTCGTCCCGGTCGACCTGGCGGAGCTGGCGCGCCAAGGCATGCCGACGCCGGAGCTGGTCTGCCAGCGGCTGCTGTACCGGGGCGGGCTGCACTCGCTGGCCGGCCCGCCGGACTGCGGCAAGTCGACCCTGCTGTACCTGTGGGGGCTGGAGCTGCTGGCCCAAGGCGAGCGAGTGGTGCTGCTGGACGAGGAATCCGGCCGCGAACAGGTCACCGAGAAGCTGTTGGCACTCGGCGCGACGCCGGAGCTACTTGCCCCGGATCGGCTCGTGTACCAGGACTTCCCCGGCCGCACCTGGGACGCCGCCGACCACCAGGCCCTCGCCGACCTGCTGGAGCGCACCCGGCCGGCGCTGGTGGGGCTGGACTCCGCCGGCGCGTTCCTGGCCGTAGCCGGCCTGAGCGAGAACGAGTCCGAGCACGTCACCGGGTTCTACAAGGCCGTCCTGCTCAAGGCCGCGCGCACCTGGAACACCGCGGTGGTGGTGCTCGACCACCAGGGCAAGGCTGACGAGGCCGGCCGCTACGCCCGCGGCTCCGGCGCCAAGCTGGCCCTGGTCGACGTGCACCTACGGGTGGAGGCGGTCGTGCCGTTCAGCCGCTCGCAGTCCGGCCTGCTCAAACTGCTGGTGCTCAAGGACCGGCGTGGCTACCTGCACCGCAGCCACGAGATCGCCGTCAACGTCGACCCTGGCGAGGGGACGCTGGCGCTGTCGTTCACCCAGGTCGACCACGTTCCCGGCCCGGACGGCGCCCGCGCCGAGGAGTTCCCCGGCGACCCCGCCGCCGCCGAGCCCGCCCTTGGGGACCTGCCGCCGGCCACCCGCAAGCTGCTATTGGTGCTGCGCGAGGCCGCCGGCCAGCCGCTCACCAGCCGCGAGCTGGTGGACCGGGTCAAGGCCCGCTGGAACCACGGCCTGCAACGCCAGACCACCTCCAGCGCGCTCAACGAGCTGGCCAAGCGCGGCCTGGCCGACGGCGAACAGGGCGACGACCGCGGCCAGAAGCGCTGGTGGGCTCCATGACTCCGCCACCGGCCACCCGCCGCCGGCCAGTCGGGCCGGTGCCTGTTTGGCCCAGAGGGGTGTCATCAGCGTCGCTGACACCCCCTCGCCGACGGTGACAGGGGTGTCGTCACCGTCATCACACCCCCCCTTTAGGGGGGTGACGGTGACGACACCCCCACGGCGACACCCTCGACGCGGTGACGACACCCTCACCGTGGGGCCGGGGGGCTGGCCCACCACCCCGGGCGACAGCCTGGGGCGAGCGTTCCAGAGGTCCCTACGTGGTGTAAAACGGAAACCGGCGAATCAAGGCCCGCTGACACCACGGCACCGCGGGGCCGGCTCCCGCGTCCGTACCGGACCGCCCCAGCGCCTGCCGGCCCGCCTCTCCGGCCGGCAACGCCCCATCCGCCGCCGGCTCACCCCACCCCGAGCCGCCGCCCGGCCCGGCGGGGATCAGTCGCGCGCCTGGTCGGCCTCGCCGTCCAGCAGCCCGTCCATGTGGCTGGCGGCCTGGCGGTCGGCCTCGCTGACCCGGTGCACGTAGCCGCTGGTCACCAGGAGGCTGCCGTGGCCCATCCGCTCGCGGATCGTCGCGGCGGTGGCCACGGCGCCGAGCTGCGTGGCCACGAAGTGCCGGAACCCGTACAGCGTGTAGCCGTGCCCGAGGTCCTTGGCGAGCTCGCCGAACCGGCGCGTCATCGTGTCCACCCGCAGCGGCCGCCGTCCGGCCTCGTCGGCGCTGAACACGTAGGCGTCCGGCGCCAGCTCGCCGCCCCACTCCCGCGCTCTGGCCTCGCAGCGCGCCCGGTGCTGCTTGAGCAGCGCGGTCGTGGTCCCGCCCAGGGCGATCGGCCGGTCGTCGCCGTGGCGGCTCTTGGTGCGCTTGCGGACGTAGCCGTTCGGCAGACCTTTGGCGTGCACGACGTTGTAGCCGACCAGCAAGTCGCCGGCGTCGAGGTCGAAGTCCTGCCACCACAGCGCGCAGACCTCGCCGGGCCGAAGACCCGTGGTGGCCCCAAGCCGCAGGAACAGGTACAGCTCAGGGTCCTTCTCCGCAGCGGCCTGGAGCGCCTGTCGCGCCTGCGCCTTGGTGGGCATCGGCCGACGGGTGCTCTGCGGCGCCGGCGGGCGGATCAGCGTCGCCGGGTTGTAGGGAATCCAACCGTAGCGGACCGCCAAGGCGAGCGCGCCGGAGATCACCGCGTGCACGTCGCGGAGCCGGCTCGCTGACAGCGGCTCCCCCGGCTTGCGGAGGCTGCCGCTCTTGCGCAGCGCCGTGTAGAAGCGATCCAGCGTCGGTGGGTCGACCTGGGGCAGCCGCAGCTTCCCGATTCCTGGCTTAATCCTGGCCTCGGCTAGCCCCAATGCCATCCGGTTTGCTGCTTTGGCGTGGTAGTGTCCGCTCCTTCCCGAGACGACAAGGAGCGGACGCAACCGGATGGCACCCGCCGCAGCCGCCCTGCTGCCCTCGCCGCCGCCGATCACCGACCGGATCGCGCTG